>ENA-OPNV01000086-OPNV01000086.1-human-gut-metagenome-genome-assembly--contig:-NODE-86-length-62138-cov-2.993879_pt1 | contig 62138 bp, 96 predicted proteins | sample MGYA00241542_ERZ501781 | MGnify/ENA primary metagenome ERZ501781 (study PRJEB25962, sample SAMEA2042609) | human gut metagenome | biome: human gut; feature: human-associated habitat; material: faeces...
TAAAGTATAATTCCGTGAAACACGACAAATAAGGGATTTTTTGAGCCTTTAAAATCCGTTTCACACTATGCATAATTTACACCTAATATAAATATATGTTAAAATATTTCAATCAATTTTAAAGCAGGTTATACGCTATATAAACGATATGCGAAATATTGTTATCATGAAATATAAAAAAATATTGCATATCTATACAATATGCAATCAATAATAATAAAAAAAATATGATACTATTTTATAGTATCATACTCATATCGATAATGCATTAATAAATCTTTTAAATTCATTCTTTAACTCTCCATTCCCAAACATTCTGATAATAAAATTTTATATCTATCTACAAAAAAATATGCATTATTATTTGTATAATAAATCTTGCATTTATGGTATCTTTGAGCTTTTTTTCCGCCGTCCCAACAATTAGAAATACAGTAAATAAAATCGTTTATACCATACTCGATACCTTTTATTTCCAGTCCGTTAAGCCCGCTATAATATGCGATGCTTTTTTTGTTTTTACAGTACTCTTTTTTGGTCATTTTTCAGTACCTCTTCTATAAATTTTTTTTGCAATTCCTGTAATGCTTCCCGCCCTTCCTTATAGCTGTAATTATGGCAAATTTTTCTTGCTTCTTCTTCGTATTTTTCCCGCAATTCATAACTTGGAAAAATTTTCCCAAATGGCGCATAGCCAGTTACGATAGCAACGCCGCATCCCATGTCGTAAATGTCAGCCGCCCAACCTTCGCGGCGCACTGTATACGCAATCGGATTTTCATATTTTAGCAAAAATTGCAATTTGCAATACGGAACGCAAATAATTTTACTAAAATTTTCCTTTATCTCCTTTTGTGTCGTTTTAAACTTCATCTTCTTTTTCCTCCTTGACTTTTATTTTTTTGACAGAAACTTCAAAAAATCTTAGTTCCTGCCTTTTTTTATCAAATTCAATTTGCAATTTTTTTCCAGAATTTAATAATTTGTCAATCTCTGGGAAACTCTGTCCGTTTAGTTGCATATAGATACACCTCCATTTTTTCCCATTCTTTTTTAGTTATTTTTGGAAGGCTTAGCTCTTCCAAAACTTGGTTAATGTGTTTTATAGTCGTTGCGGAATGTCCGCTCCAAATTCTGTATAATTTCCCATTTTTCACCACGCCTACAAGCGTGCTATAGCTGTAAATTTTTGCCCCTTCCGCGTCTGTATCGCAAAAAAGATTATTTTTGTTTATAACGCTCATATTTCATGCCTCCAATAGCAAATTGGGATTAGACAAAAAAGAACTTGCCGACTTTATCGGCTCTTGTAGCCCCCCTTGACTACATATATATATTAACATAAATTTAGTTAGATGTCAATGACTTTTTTTTGCTATTTTTTTACCTTTTTTTTATTATCTATATAAATGCAATTTATATTCTTGTCCAATAACAGATCTCCGATCCTATTTTAACAAACGTTAAATAAACTTTACATTTTACGAATATTTATACATTACTATTAATATTTATGCAACATTTTACAATATTTACAAGCGTTTTAATGCGATAAATAACGCATTTTTCGCTAAAATGCGTTTTAAGCATGCATATTTTTTTAAGGTATAAAACTATTAATTACTATTTTCAACGGCTCAGATCGGCTTGTACTTGTTTGTAATTTTCTAATAATTTAATTAAAATATTAGAAAAAATAAAATAAAAAAAATTTTAAAAAAAGCATTGACAAATGCGAAAATTTATAGTATAATAAATATATCAAATAAAGGGGAGGCGATAACATGATATATATAGCATATTTATATATTGCATTTATAGCAAGCTATGGCTTGTATAAAGCAATTTTGGCTATTTTAAATATTTTCAAAAAATAGCAAATTTATCCAGCCTGTAAAGGGCTGGATATTTTTTTTATTGGATAATACATTAATTTTGTTTATAGTTATATATATAAATTTAATGATATTTTTCAATAAAACACTTGACAGCAAGTTAATTATATGGTATCATATATATATAGTTAAATAATACGGACGGACTGGATAGAGTCTCCAGATCTTGTCAATGGTATGGCGATTACTGGAAGGGGTCAAGTGCGGCGCAAGTACTGCACCTACGAAAACTTAGGAGGCATATCTTTTATTATGCTTTTTTATAAAATGAGTTATATTTATACGTTGTATTTATGTAACTCATGTTATAAAGTGCGTTTATAATTATAATGCCCGCTTTGGTTATATGTACTATAAATGTAGTTTATTGGTAAATTTTGTAAAATGGTAGTTTTTGGAAATTCCAAAAATTGGAAATGGTAAAATCTGGAAATTGGAATTTTCTGAAAAAAGAGAGATAAAAAGGGTAATCGCGAGGCTAAAATTTTCGGGGGGAATTTTGAGGTAATCGCGAGATTAAAAATTTGCGGGGAAATAAATATATTAACTTTAACATTTAATATAAAGATTATTTATTATTTAATCATAATAGTTTAAAAGCTATTATGATTTTTTATTTTATCTTGTTTTATTTATAAATTTATTTTCTTTTATTAATAAATAAATATATAAATAAATTGTTAAAAATGTTATTGACTTTTGTTTTATGTTTAATTATAATAAGATTATGTTAAAAATAAAATCAAAAAAAACAAAAGGAGTGTTTGAAATTATGGAAATGATGAGTTTAAAATGTAATCATTTAGGTGGAGGTTATTTTAATTGTATGGTTGAAAATGGCAAAGTATTAGCTGTTCAATTATCAGATGGGAAATGGTATTATTTATATGACAGTAAGAAAATACTTGAGGATAAAAGAGGACTTTCTATTCCACGATTTCAACGAAATAAAAAATATCTTGGTATTTGGTATTCTGAAAAATGGGCATTAAGGCAAGATGATAGAGATTTTGAAAAACCTTTATATGTAAACGAACATGGGTATTGTAGTTTTAAGAAACCGTTTTTAATGAAATGAGAGTCGAAATTTAAAAAATGAAAATCGAAATCTAAAATCGAAATTAAAATTTAAAAACGAAAATCGAAAAATGAAATTCAAAATCGAATTTTAAAATTGAAATCAGAAAGAGAGAATTAAAAATGCGACATTTAAAAGTTATGGAATTTGAAAATGGAAATTTAAAATCCGAAACGGTTTACAAAACAAGAAATGTATTGTACAAAGATGAATTGGTCGAATATCTCAATAAGACAATTTATAATCTTTACGGAAACGAAAATCAAAATTCAGATTGGGAATTGAAAATTGGTTCAAGAAAGTCAATTAAAGTTCAAGATTTAATATGTTAAACGCACAAAATCAAGGCTAAAATCAACGCAAATTAACTTTAGGTATAAATTATCATTGGATAAAATTAGACGGCTTAAAATTTAAAATAATGGACTTTGCACAATAATATCTAATAGTATTCATATAAAATAAAACAAAGGGAGAGGTAAAAAATGAGAACAATTAAAGTAACATACGATAACGGAGATAGCATCATAACAAACATCAACGGCACGGAGTCCGAAATAAGAAATTATTATATTGGCAACATATTTAATATAGGCACTTATGAAGATTGCCTTGTAAAAGCTGTTAGTGTTAAATTTTTAGAATAAAGGAGAGTCAAAATGAATGAATTAAAAATTTTTGAAAATGAAGAGTTCGGAAGTTTAAGAACAATGGAGATTGACGGTAAAATTTATTTTGTTGCAAAAGATGTCGCAGGAATTTTGGGGTATTCCAATCCAAGAAAAGCTATTAGTGACCATGTGGACGAAGAAGATAAGGGGGTAACGAAATGTGACACCCTTGGAGGAAATCAAAATTTAACAATTATTAATGAATCGGGTCTTTATAGTTTGGTATTGTATAGTAAAATGCCCAATGCAAAGAAATTTAAACATTGGATTACCGCAGATGTATTACCGTCTATCAGACAATATGGAGCATATTTGACACCTGATACTTTAGAAAAAGCAATTTTAAATCCAGATTTTATTATTCAATTAGCAACAAGTTTAAAAGAATATCAAGAGGAAAATAAAAATCTAAAACGAGAAAATCAAACTATGCTTCCAAAATCACAGTTTTACGATGAAATCTGTGACAGAAACTTATTAACAAATTTTAGAGATACAGCTAAAGAACTCAAAGTGAAAGAAAAAGAGTTTATTAAATGGCTTGAAGATAACAAGTATATTTATCGTGATAATAGAAACAATATTAAACCTTATAGTCAATATTGTGTTGAGCCGAAAAGATTTTTTGATATAAAAGATTATAAAACTGACAAATTTACTGGACAACAGACGTTTGTAACAATTTTAGGCAAAAATGAATTTAGAATAAAATTAATCGAGGAGCATAAGAATAATGGATGAAGAATATATCCTTAATATTTTAACACACTACATTTCGGTTGTTGAAAGAGAAAGAAGTAACACAGTATTTGGAGTATTTTTAAAAGGCTCTCAAAATTATAATTTAGATACAGAAGAAAGTGATATAGATGCTGTTGCTTTATTGATTCCCACGAAAGATATGTTAATATCAAATCTAAAGTTAAATCCTCATAGTATTACCTCTCAGTATGGAATTATTTCGGTTATGGACATAAGAGATTTTGGAAAAGGTTTACTTAATGGGAATCCTCAAATGTTAGAAATATTAAATACTAATTTTTATATCATTAAAAATAACTCTTACCATATTAAATGGATTAATTTAAAATTATTTAGTAGTGATTTTGAATATATTGACCCAAGAAGAACTTTAGAATCATTAAAAGGTCAGGCAAAAAGTTATTATAATAATTTTAAAAAGAGTAAAGAAATAGATGGAAAAAATTTAATGCACTTGGTTAGATTAAATAATCTAATAGGCAATTATTGTTCTGATTATGATTACAGAAAAAAATCATTTGCTTCTAAGATGAAAAATCCTTCAGAACTCACGAGTTTAAGAAATGTAGAGAAAACGAAAAATATAAATTCCTATGCTGACTCCTTACTGGAACATTTAATGACATTTTCTTTAAAGTTTCTTTACCCTATAGATTATGACACACCAAGTAGAGAAATTGATAATTTTATTTTAGATTTGATACGCGAGGAGTTGAAAATTAAATGAATGAAAAATGTATTGTTAGCAACTTATCAGAAACCAAGTTCATTAAACAGGACAAAAACTCTTTGAAGATAGTCGCAAAACAAGAATTAGCAACAGAATTTAAGCCGCTTAAAGCTCAAAACATCTTAATTAATCTGCCAAGTGGCTTTAAAAGAACCGATAATTGGAAAATAATCAAATTTGAAAATGAAATTTCGCAAAATCAAATTGATTACATTGAAAAAACCGCAAATCAGTCTTATCAACAATGTTTTGATGTCGATATGACTTATGAAAAGCATCAAATTTTAGATGTTTTGATTAAGACAATCGAAGAAAAAGATAATGAATACCAAAGATTAAACAATCAATTAACAAAAGTGTCAAGAGCTATTACAGACTATAATCATTTTAAAGAAATAAATGCAGGAAAACGGTCGGCAAGTCAAAGATGTAAAGATGATATATTTTACAGTCAGTTGTTATCACAAAGACGAATTATCAAACAAGAAATGCAATTATTAGAATGGATTGACGAGTTGCTTAATAATGAAAAATATTATAAGATTATTGATAAATACCGTAATTTTGAGAAGTGCAATTATGTACCAAGAGAATTAGATGATCTGTTTAAAACAGGTCAACTCCCAGATTTTAAAGAGTGGTACAATAAAAAATAAAAATTAACAATAGAAAATCGAAAGTAGTTTGGAATGTTTTACATTGTAAAAAAAAGGAGGAAAACAATAATTATGGATACTTTTCTTTGGATATTATTAGTTGGGTTTTTAATTCCTTTTTCAGTAGGTGCTGGTGCTTTTTTAATGGCATCGGTTATAGTGGAATTAACAGAAGATTTTAAAAAATAAAGGGGATATTATGATAAAATTATTAATCGGTGGTTCGCCTTGCACTTATTGGAGTATAGCTCAAAATAAAGACAAAAGAGAAAAAGAAGCAAGGGGTATTGGTTGGGAGTTATTTAAAAACTATGTGATTGCAAAAGAAAAATTTCAGCCAAACTATTTTCTTTATGAAAATAACTGGTCTGCTTCGAAAGAAATAAAAGAGCAGATACAAGAAGAATTGGACTGCAAACTAATGAGAATTAACAGTAATTTGGTATCTGCACAGAATAGGGATAGGTTTTATGTGTTTAACTGGAATGTAAAGCAGCCTGAAGACAAAGGAATTTTATTAAAAGACATTTTGGAAGATAATGTTAGTGAAAAATTGTTTTATGACAATTCTTTAGTTGAATATAATGGGAATTTCCCACAATGCGCAAAATTAAATATAAATGGACATGATATCTTGAAACGTGTATATTCTATAGACTCAAAATCACCAACTTTAACTACTTGTGGTGGAGGCCATACAGAAGCAAAGATTTATATAAACAACAGAGTAAGAAAATTATCTACTATTGAATATGAACGCCTACAAACCATGCCAGATAACTATACTGCTTGTGTGAGCAATACTCAAAGGTATAAGGGTTTAGGCAACGGCTGGACAGCAGAAGTTATTATTCACATATTAAACGGCATTTTAAAAGATGTGCCGAAAGATGAAAAAATTCTTGTTCTATCTATGTATGACGGCATAGGAACAGGCAGATATTGTTTAGATAAAATGGGTTTTACAAATGTAAAATATTATGCTTATGAAATCGACAAGTGGGCAATTCAAGTAGCTTTAAACAACTATCCAGATATTATCGAGTGTGGTGATGCTTTTGATATCAGAAAAGAAGATTGGAGTTTACCAAAATAAATATATTTTATCCATATAATAAAGAATGAAATGTTGACAATTACTTTGAAATAGTTTATAATAGTGTCATAAAATAAAGGAAGTTAATTTCATGGAATATAGACAATCAAATCATTGAAAAATAGCTCGATTAACATTAAAATTCATTTTAATAAATACGGAGAACATAATCTTCAATATCCATGGAAATTTATTGTTAGTGTTCCAAAAACGGATTTTGATATTCTATATTTTTTAATTAGTCTTTACAAAACAGGATGGTTAGACTTTCGAGAAGTTGTTCCAAGACAATTTGATGATATAACGCTTAATAGTTATTATATAAATGAAATAGAAGTATACAGGGGGAAAGAAGAATGTTAATTTATCTTGCTGGTTGTATGTCGTATTACTATGAGAATGGCGAATCACAAAAAGCCGAACATTGGCGATATATCGCAACAGAAAGGCTGAAAAATATTGGAATATCTACATTTGACCCAACATTGTATTATACAACCAATTCTTCGTACGATAGCGATTTAATGGTACAACAAAACGAATATTATCTAAAGAAAGCTGATATTATTTTAGTTAATCTTGATGATTTAGATAAATCTTATGGAACAATTTATGAATTGGTTTATGCTCATGCTTTGGGAAAACCAATTTTAGCATTTGGGAACACTGCTATTTATGGACACCCTCATTTAAAACATATGATGCGAAATTGTTTTGCGTCATTAGGTGAAGTTTTAGAATTTATCGACACGGTATATTGTCAATAAAAACAAATAATAATATTAATAAATAATCAAGTGTTGACAAAGCTCTCTTTTTGGTTTATAATAAGTATATAAGATAAATCAAAAGGAGAGATTGATATGAAAGAATTAGTAGAAATGTTTTTAGATACTTTAAACAGTAAGAACACAAAAGAAGCATACGAACGAAATATTAATAATATGTTATCTTTTGTGGAAAAATCAATTACCGATATTAAACCTGTCGATTTGATTTCTTGGCAGAATAGCTTGAATAACCTATCGAGTGCTTCGCAAGCACAATATATTAATGCAGTAAAGTCATTTTTTAAATTCTTATATGACATTAATTACATTCAGAGCAATCCTGCCGAAAAATTACATTCGGTAAAGGTTATCAATAAGCCTAAAGACTATATCAATGACGAACAGGTCTTAAATATGATTGAAACTGCAAAGAATAAAAGAGATAAAGCAATTATCGCTTTGTTGTTTAGCACAGGATTGAGAGTGAGCGAATTAATTAATATTGAATTAGGTGACTTGCAAGGCGATAGTTTGTTCATTCAAACCAAAGGCGGTAAGTATCGTGAAGTATTTATTAATGATAGTTGTAGGAAAATAATTAATGAATATTTAAAAGTCAGAAAAGCTGGTTGCTCAAAATTGTTTGTTTCAAATCAGCACACTCCAATGCTAAGAGCGAATATTAATAACTTATTAACTAAAGTTAAGAAACAATGCAATATTAAAGAAAACGTAACTCCACATAGTCTTAGACATACTTTTGTGACTGATATCGCAAAAGAGTATGGGGTTGAAATTGCAAGAGATGTTGTCGGACATTCAAGCATTGCTGTGACTAACAGATATATTCATTCCAACAGAGAGGAAATCAAAAAAGCAATGTTAGGTGTCCAGCTATGAAGAGAATTGTAATATTATTATTGGGGTTATTGATAATTTCTTTAACTCCAATAATGATAACGGATATTGTAGTATACAACGAAGAAATTGAAGTCTACGACAATGAGCCGACATTAATTGAAATTGAATTACCACAAGGTAAAGACACAAAAAACAAAACCTATATGGATTATAAACTTATTACAGACAAATCATCACCTCAATATAAGTTCATTCAAGAAAATTGCAGAGTATCAGATAACGGATTTTTAATGGTTAATGATGAATGGTATTGTGTAGCTTTGGGTAATTATTTTTCAGATAGCATAGGAACAAAATATATTATAACATTAGAAAATGGAAATCAAATTAAAGTTGTCAAAACGGAAATTAAAGATAATTTACACACTTGTGATTTGAATTATCAACATAAGATTGACGGTTCGGTAATAGAGTTTTTATTAGATACTGCAAAGCTACAAGGTAAAAGAACACAAAATGGTTATTTGTGGAATGGCAATTTGAATAACGTTGATGAATTTAAGGGGAATATTGTTAGAATTGAAAGGGTGGTGGAATGAATGGGGTATTTAAAAAAACTAAAACCAGAATTTATTACTATCGAGCCAGAAGATGTGTTAGAAAAAACAATGAAAATGTTTCCTCAATTTTATAGGGATTGTAAAGATGAAGATATTCCTGAAATCTGTCCTTTTTGCGGAAAAAATGTGGAAGTCACACAGGAAGATTGTTTTGGTTTTGATAACGATGAATGGTTAATTTATTGTAATAATTGTGGGTTACAATTTGGATTTGGTAAGCAATACGAAACGAAAGGCGAAGTTATTGAAGCGTGGAACAATAACTATCGGCGGTGATTGAATGAATAAAGAGAAAATAATTGACAAATTATGCGAAGTTGGAAATATAAATCCTGCCAGTTCAGAGGATATAGAAAAAGGATTTGAAGTTCTCGAAGTCAATGATAAAATAAAATTGTGTAGGAGATATTTAGGAGTACATTGTATTGATGGTTCATGTCCAAGAGCAATGGAAGAGGAATACGCAGATCGTTGTATGGATATAGTTACGAGTTGTGAAGAATGTCCGTTTTATTATGGTTGTGCAGATTGTGGATGGTGGAGAATAAGCATTTGTATTTTAGAAAACAAGAGGTGTGTTGATATTGAATTGGATTAATGTTGAAGATAAGCTTCCTGATGAATTTCAAAAAGTTTTAGTTTGGCGTAAAACTATTGGATACGATATTGCTTGGATAGGTTTTGGAAGTTGGGTTTACGATACCTTAATTGAGGGTATAGAAGTTGTCGCATGGATGCCACTACCAGAACCGCCGCAAATAGAGGAAGAATAATGAATAAAAATGAGATGTTATATAGAATGTTGTACGAAGAAGTAAAAAAAGGTGTCGAATTTGACTTTTTAAATAATTTAATTGACACTTTGATGACTATGGATGATAAGTTACAAAGGTTAAATAATAAATTAGCTAAAGAACGAGAGGTGAAACAAAACGAGACTGATTGACGCAGATGAAGCTATAAAACGAATAGAAGAAAATATTCAAGCATATTACGAAGGAAGCTGTGGCGGTTATTATCTCGCCGAAGATCCTGTAGATGAAATAAACGTCATGCCAACAGTAGACATTAAGCCTACAAAACATGGGCATTGGGTTGAATATCCAAAACCACATTATTTTAAATGTAGCGAATGTGAATATATTGTGCCATACAGAAAAGCGGTAAGTGTAAATGGAGAACGAGAATATGATTATTGCCCGAGTTGCGGAGCGATTATGGATTTAGAGGAATAAAAATAATATAGAAAAATGAGGGTAAAACAGTGCAATATCAAGGTGGTAAATCAAGAATTTCAAAACAAATTGCGGTGATTATCGAGAGAGAGAGAGAGAGAGTAATTGTGACACGTTAGTTAGCTTGTTTTGTGGCTCTTGTTCAATCGAAAGTAAAGTCAATATTTCTAACAAGATTTGTAATGACAAGCATCCATATTTAATTGCAATGTGGCAAGGATTACAAAATGGCTGGACACCGCCAGATGTCATTACAGAAGATGAATATAAGTATATTCGAGAACACAAAGACGAAAATCCTGCACTGACTGGTTTTGTTGGGTTTGGGTGTAGCTTTGGAGGTAAGTGGTTTGGAGGGTTCGCAAGGAATAAAAGTGGTTATAATTATTGTGCAAGCGCAAAGAGAAGTTTATTAAGAGATTTTAAAGGACTAAAAAACGCACAATTCACTTGTTTAGATTATAGAGATGTTCCAATTCCAAAGGGTGCAATAGTCTTTTGTGACCCTCCTTATGCAAACACGACTGGATATTCACTTGGTAAATTTAACCACGATGAATTTTGGGAATATATGCGTGAATTATCAAAGGAACACATAGTTTTAATTAGCGAGCAAACCGCTCCTGATGATTTTGAGTGTATATGGGAACAAGAATTGACAAGAATATTAGATGTAAATAAGGATAATAATTTTAAAATTATAGAAAAACTTTTTAAATGGAGAGGATAAAAGAATGAAAGATTGGACTGGCAACAACAAATCTATTTTTACTTGCAACGGAGCAAGCAATCATTCTGACGAAGAACGACAAATTGACGATTATTATGCTACAGAACCAAAAGCGGTTGAATTATTATTAGAGCAAGAAACCTTTTCGCCTTATGTTTGGGAAATTGCTTGTGGGGAAGGGCATATTTCTGAAGTATTGAAGTCTCATGGCTACAAAGTGCGTTCCACTGATATTGTTAATCGAGGCTATCCTGATACGGAAGTTAGAGATTTTTTTGATATTACCAGAGATGAAATTAAAAATGAAATTTCCAGAGATATCATTACTAATCCACCGTATAAATGTTTTTCTGACGACACAGAGTGTTATACAAAAATGGGATGGAAAACGTACAAACAATTAAATTATAATGATGAAATTCTTAGCGTAAATCCAAAAACACTTGAATTAGAATGGTCAAGTATAAATGAAATCTTTCATTATGAAGTAAACGAAGACGTATATCATTTTAAAAAATCACACATGGATATTCTTTGTACAAAAGACCATAGGATGTTTGCCTATAATAAAGATGGTATCGTATATAAAGACGATGACTTAATTCTTAGCCAAAATATACGTACAAGTCATTTTATCCCAAGGACAGGGTATTCGTGGAATGGAAACAAAGAAGATTATTTTATTTTACCAGCCATAAATGGAACATCTTATAATCAACCTGTATATAAAGATGAAATTAAAATCCCAATGGAATACTGGTTGAAATTCTTTGGTATGTGGTTAGCGGATGGATATTGCCGACATACTAAAAATTCACAAGGAAATCATAGAAAAACAACAGGGATAAAACAAAAGGCAGATAATGCCGAAGTAATTAGACAAATTTTATCCAAACTTCCTTTTGATTATAAAGAATATGAGGATAAAAAACAGAAAAATCCATGTATTAATTTTGAAATACACAACGAGCAACTATGGGAATATTTAAAGCAATTCGGAAAGTCATCTGAAAAATTCATTCCTCGCGAAATCAAAGAATTAGATATAAATTTATTAAATATTTTCATCGATTCTTATTTTAATGGAGATGGCTCAAAATATAAATCTCCTGTAACTAAAAATATTGTCGGACGTATATATAGAACCATATCAAAACATTTGGCTGAAGATATACAAGAGATATTATTAAAATTAGGATATTTGTCTCATATAACAACACAAGAATACACTATATTAAGTGGTGAAAAAACAAAGCTATATACAATTTTATATTCGCCTAATTCACATTATAATAAAATATTTTATCCGAGTGCCAAAAAATCAGTCAAACATTACAATGGTGGCGTTTGGTGTGTAAATTTAAACAAAAATGGTGTCTTTTTATTAAGGAGAAATGGTAAAGAGTTTATCAGTGGGAATTGCGCCCAATCTTTTATTCAGCACGCTTTAGACATTTCATCTGATGGTACTAAAATAGCCATGTTTTTAAAATTGACATTTCTTGAAAGCAAATCTCGCAAAGAATTATTTAAAAAATACCCATTCAAAACTTTATATGTCTCATCTTCCAGATTGCAATGTGCTAAAAATGGCGATTTTGAAAAATATAGCAAGGGTACTGGCACAGCAGTAGCTTACGGTTGGTACGTTTGGGAAAAAGGGTTTAAGGGTGATCCAATTATTAAATGGATAAACTAATAGGAGGTTAAGATGAATTACAACGAGTTTGAAATGATAATGAATAAATTAAATGTTTCTTTTCTGGCATTAGATTTATATTCAGATTATTTTTCGCAAGATTTTTATGAAGAGAGCGGTATTTACATGATTTTAGATAATAATGTTGATTTATTAACATTATTTTTTAGAAACAATGATTGTTCTATCAGAGATGAAATTTTTGATTGTTTGCCGATTGTAGATGATGACTTTGAAATTAAAGTCGCTAATATTTATGACAAATTACAAGAAAGCAATAGAAATAATTGTTTAACTCAAGATGATTTTTGTCACCAAATGGATGGATTAATCTCTTGTTCAGATTATATGGATAATTTTAAATTGATTTTTGGCGATAATGGTAGATTTATTGGCTTCGTAAATGACCTAATCGAAACAAATCTCGACTTGTTAATTAAATTAACTAACGATGAGGAAGAAATTTTATATAACACCATTAGCAACTACCAAGAACGTAATTATACAAAAGACGATTTAATTAATATATATAATGAATTAATAGAGGAGGATAGCGGCATTGGAAACAATAGATTTTTTTGAAAAACTAAGATATATTTGCAACCGATGTCATGGCGATTGCTTTAGATGCCCTTTAGAAAAATGTTTTATCGGAATGTATTTATATTCAGATTGTGAATTAAAAGAATTTATAAAAGAGGTTGAAAATTTTTAATGAAAACAAAATTCAATTTTATTTTAGACGATTGGAAAAGGGTAAAAAATCATTGTAGAACAACCGATAACAAAGATTTTACCGAAAAAGAGCCAACAGAAAAATTCAAATATCAACTTTTAATTTCCGAACATTCACCTATTAGATTGTTAGAGTTTGATTGGACATGGAGTGATATTCCGTATTGGGTTAGTACGGAGCATAGCCGACACAAATATGAAAAATTTATCAGTACACAAAGAGATGATAGATTGATTGACGATACCCCAAGAGGTGAAAAACCACAAAATGCACCAGTGAACTATGATGGTTATGCTAATATGCAGAGTTTAATTGATATGTGTCGCAAAAGATTATGTTATCAGGCTACAAAAGAAGCAAGAGAATTAGCAGAAGATTTAAAGATTGCATTACATGAAACAAATCCGTTAGAAGCCGATGTTTTAGTCCCTAATTGTATTTATAGATGTGGTTGTCCAGAATTTAAAACCTGTGGATATTTAAAGCGTTTCTTTGATTGGGCAGCAAACAATAATCCCGATGTAAATTTAGCCAACATTCAAGATAGATATGATGCTTATAACGAATTTTTTTATAAAAATGTGCAAAAATAGCTTTACAAATATAGAAAAATGTGTTAATATAGAGTATATCAATTTTAAAGGAGAGATTTAATTGTCAAAAAGTATTTTAATTGAAGGTTTGCAAGCAAGTGGTAAAACGTGTAGTTTACGGAATTTAGACCCTAAGAAAACATTCTTCGTAAACTGCGATGGTAAATTTGACCCATGGAAAGATTTTAGTAAAAATTATAATGCGAAGAACAAAAACTATTTGAAAACAAAAGATTTTGACAAGATCTTAAACCTGCTCGATGTTATTAGTAAAGAGCAAACGCAGATTAAATATGTTGTCATTGATACAATTTCAGCAGCTATGGTTGCAAGAGAAATGTTGGACACTAAATCAAATAATGGTTTTCAAAAATGGTCAGACATTGGCTCGTTTGGCTATGGTATTATGGAAAAGGCAAATGAATTAAGAGACGATTTGGTCATTATCATGGTAGGACATACGGCAGTTAATGACGAAGGATTTGAAACATTAGTAACCAACGGAAGAAAGCTTGAGAAGATTAATTTAACAGGGTATGCTTCGCTTGTCCTATTAACACGGCACGAGGACGGACAATATAAATTTATTTTACGTTCTGAAAATTCTTCTGCTCGTGTTCCTATGGGATATTTTGAAGATAAAGATGAAATTGAAAATGATATTGCATTAGTCCTTAAAGAATTAGGATGGGAATATTAATAAATAATAACAAAAACAAAGGAGAAAATGAGAATGAGAAAAATTGATTTAAGCAAAGTTGACGATTTAAATACTACTGGTGGCAAATTTAAACAACTTCCTGCTGGTGGCTATGTGTGTGCAATTAAAAAGGTTGTAGACCATCCTGACGAAGAATATTTGGAAGTTCAATATGATGTAGCACGAGGCGAACATAAAGGTTATTTCACTAATTTCGAAAAGGAAATGGGTTGGGCGAAAAATACCTTTAGAGTATACTACAGAGAGGGTAAAGCGCAGAGTTTCTTTAAATCTTTTATCACCTCTATTGAAGAATCTAATAAAAACTTTAAATTTGATGGAACACACGAAAAAACTTTAGAGAAAAAATATATTGGTTTAGTTATCGGTATTAGAGAATATCTCGGCAATGATGGCAAAGTTAAAACAACCGAAGATGTTAGATTATATCGTTCGATTAAAGCCATTGAGGATGGAGATTTTACTATGCCAGAGTTAAGAAAGTTAGACGATTCTGTTCGAGTAAATAAATCTGAAAAATCCAAAGAGCAAGAACAAAATTTTGAAGATATGTTTGGAGATAATGATGATAATGAAGTAGAATTCTCGGAAGATGAGGATGATGATTTGCCGTTTTAAGAATCAATTTTTGATTTGTGGTGAATTATCGGAGTACAACATTGAGATATTAGTTAATAAAATCAAAGCCAAAATTTCAATCAAATGCAATAATAGATATTATCTATGTCGTTTCAATATCAATAAGGAATATCAGAAACAAGAATATTATAATTTTCTTAGAGTTTTTGGCATTCCTTATGAATGGATTAAAGATATAGATAATGATGAATATAAAATATATGATGATTTATTAAAGAGTTCATTAGGTGGAATTGTTAGTATAAATCATCGTGTAAAACGCCTTTCTGGCGAAAATAAGCCGTCTTTATTGATGGTTGGGGGAAATCTATTACAATGGCAAAACAAAACGATTTTTAGTGCGAATTTCTTAGACGAAACATATAAAAAAGGCTATTCAAAATTGACTATAGACACAGTTTGCATAGGCAAAAATAAGTTTTATAATAAATTAAAAGGGAAGGTGAATATTATGAATTTAGTGAATGAAAATTATGAATTTCACAACGGATATGTTTATCGACAAAATTTAGAATATCAGCTCCCTTTTATTGATGATAATATTGCCCATGATTATCAAGAGCCAATCCTTTTTATTATAGATTCAAAAAACACAGGACGCAAATTAAATTATCAAAAAGTAAAGCAAGAAATTCTGGATTATAAACGAGAGCAACAAATGATTAAGGAGAATGAACAATGGCTAAAGAAACATTAGTAACTTGTAGACATTGTGGTAAAAGAATCCCTAAATCAACTGCTTTTAGTAGACGTGAAAGATATTATTATTGCAATGAGAAATGTTATCTAAAAAGCCAAGAGGATATATTATCTTATCAAGAATTAATTGATTGTCTAAATCAATTATATAATAATAAAATTCCACAATTCGTTTATATCCAGATTAAAAGATTTCATGATAACCAAAAAATGAAGTATTCAGGTATAAAATTGAGTTTAGAATATTTTATTAATGTTAAACATGGAAATTGGGCAAATGACAAAGGTGTTGGCATTGTTGCATATATATATGACGAAGCTAAAGAATATTATATAGAACAGCAAAAATTAAAAAAAATGTCGCAACAAACTGAAATAAATCAATTTGATACGGTTATTAAAAAGAAACATTTTAAGAAAATTAGACAAAAATCAAGAATTGATGATTTATAGAGGGGGAGTGAAATATACTATATTGTTACGAAGATGCTATTATGGTTTTAGGCTGCATTATGAATAATGTTGAGCTATTAAAAAGTGATAAATATTTTTTAGACAGAGATGATTTTTCTCCCTCTAAATTTCATCAAATTTTATTTGCGGTAATTGATAACTTGGCAGATAATGATATTGTCGAGATTGATAAAATGGCGATAGATAGGTTTGCGCAAAATTATCCAAAACAATATGAGGTTTTAATTCAAAATGATTTTTTAGTTTTTGTTGATAACTGCAAAAAAATAGCAAATCAAAATCTTTTTGCATTATATTACAATAATTTAAAGAAAATGTCTTTGCTTAGAGTTTATAAAAAACAAGGCAGAGACATTAGTCAATTTTATGATGAAGTTATTGATAATATTAAAAATCTTGACAATTATACTGTTGAACAAATTATTAATCATTTTGAAGCGCAAGATTATGATATTCGCAAAAGATTTATTAAAAATGTCAATGTTCGAGAATATCAAGCAGGAACAAATTTTGCTGAAACTAAAGAGCGACTAAAAGAATCCCCATTGATGGGTTCAAGTTTTCAATCTCCCTATCTTAACACTATCTTTCGTGGAGCAATGGGTTTAATTCTTCGAGCTGGTAAATCTGGTGCAGGTAAAAGTGTTTTATCTCTTGGGGATTTATGCCAAATGACTGTTACCGAATATTGGGATTATAAATCTCAAAGCTTTATCAAAAATAAAAGTCGAGAAGGTTCATCTTTATTTATTAACACTGAAATGGATTTAGAAACAGGACTGGACATCATTATTATCTCATGGATTAGCGGAGTAGAAAGAGGCAAAATCCTTGATGGAAAGTACGCAAAAGACGAAGAATATCGTATTGACAGAGCAAGAGAAATACTCCTCGAAAGTGAACTATATATTGTCGATGACCCATCATTTACGATAGATTCTTTGATTTCTGAAATTAAAGATTATGTTTATAACAAACAAGTAAAAAATGTTTGTTTTGATTATATTCAAGATAATGGAATTGTGTCTGGCAAATTAGCAAATGAGACTAAAATTCCTCAAAGACAAGATATGGTTCTATTAACTTTAACTGATAGATTAAAACAAGTTCAAAGAGAATGTGATATAAATATCATCACAGGATGTCAAACTAATAATGAAGAAGATAAAATGCCGTTTCCTACAGAAAGTTGTTTGGCTGGAGGTAAATCGCAAGTCCGTAAAACAGATGGAACAATGGTGATGCTTCCACCTAAGCAAAAAGAATTAGATATATTTGAAGAATTAATGATTGATGGTAAATTAGACACAAAAAATAGACCAAATAATATTATTCATATTATCAAAGGTCGTTCAAGCGCTTATCCAAAATATATCAAAGTTTTTCAATATGTTGATTTAGGAACAGGAAGGTCGGAAGATTTATTGGTTTTAGATAAAGACAATAATCCTATTAAAATAAACAAAACGTATATTGAATATGATTAAAGAAAGTAGGTGATTATATTCTTTATTTTTGTATAGGAGTTTTATTTACTTCAGTTATATTGCCGATTTTACTTGATATTAGAGATATTTTTGATACATGGTGTCAATCTAAAATGGCAAAAAATAATGTGATAATTGCACAGTGTAATAAAAAAATTAATGATTATCAATATGACGAAGAAGAAGAAAAGGTAATAAGAGGGTTTTCATATGATAGTAATTCTATAGATGAGGATGAATTTTATGAGTAAAAAATCAAAATCTTATTACCATGCGATTGGAAATTCAACAAGTCAAGTGACAGGTAGTTGTCATTTAATTAAACATTTGGATTATAATATTCTATTAGAATATGGTTCAGTGCAGACCAATTCTCCCATAGATGATTATAAAACAAATAAAACAAAATCAAAATATCTTAAAGCAAAACAATTAAATGCTATAATCATTGGTCACATTCATCAAGATCATATCGGATTAATACCAACATTATATAAAGCTGGCGCAACTTGTAATTTATATGTTCCCACAAACACTAAAAAACTATTAGAAATAATGTTTCTTGATAGTGTTAAAATTATGAATAAAGAATACGAGTCATACAAGAAATCGCAAAGAATTTCAATGCCCCCCTTATATACTGAAGAAGATGTTTATAACACTTTAAATCATGTAATCGAGTGTCAATTTAACAAAGAAATTTGGATAAATGGTGATATTTCGTTCCGATATTTGTCGGCTCATCATATCGTTAATTCTGCACAGATTATCTTATATTTGCGTGATGAAAATAATATTAAAAAAGTTGGATATACTTCTGATATTGGCTCGTCTAAATTAGATAAGCGATATTTAATGCCACTAAAACCTATTGAGCAAGTCGATTTATTAATAGCAGAATGTACTTATTCAGACCATAAACGTATTCATAAGATTAAAGACAGGCAAACTGATATTAACAAATTAAAAACTATTGTTGGGCAAATTCAAGAATATAATAGTAAGTTATTAATTCCTATATTTTCTTTAAATAGATTAGAAGATATATTGTCAGTCTTGTATGATATTTTTTATGATAATTTAGACATCGATATTGTTGTTGATACTCCATTAGGGATTAAAATTGCCGATATTTGGGAAGAAATTATACCCAATGAGCAACAGGAATATTGGGATAAGGTTTGGAATTGGGATAAATTAAAAAAAGTTAATTCTCATGAGGATAGTATTGTATATCAAGAAGATAAAAAATCAATGATAATTTTAGCTTCTTCTGGTATGATGCAGTCAGGCAGGTCAATTATGTGGGCAAAGAAATTATTGCCCGATTGTCGAAATCATATTTGTTTTTGCGGATTTACTGGAGAAAATAGCTTAGCTTGGCAAATAAAAAACAAGGTTAAGTACCCCATTGTTAATATTGAAGGCAAAAAATTAAGCAACAATATTCAAATTACTGTTTTAAATTCTTTTTCGTCTCACGCTGATTTTGAAGATTTGTTGAAATATTATTCTCAAATTAATTACAACAAGATAGTTTTAGTTCACAGCGAAGAAAAATCAAAACTAAAATTTGCAGATGATTTGAGAAATGAATTATCTAAAGTCGATAAAACTTCTAAAGTTATATGTTCAGTTAAAGATATGAAGATTGATATATAAGATATTTTTAATCCTGTTATTGAAAAATAACAGGATATTTTTTAATTTAGCTATTGACATTTAAAAAATTGTGGATTATAATACATATATCAAATAAAACAAAGGAGATGTTTAACATGAATTTGATTGAAAATTTTTTATTGGGGTATCTTTACGAAAGAAAGAGAACAATCGAGGAAAGAATTTCAAAGAATCAAACTCTAAAATTAACAGCATCAAATGACGCCATAAAAGAGACAGCAGAGTATGATATAACTGAAAATATTGGGAGATTATTAGAAGTAAAAAAAATTATTGCAATGATGGAGAAATAAAAAAAACAAGGAGTGTTTGTTATGTTTGATTTTCCGAAATTTTATATGTTATGTGGTTTACCTGCAAGTGGCAAATCGCATTACGCTTTAGACCTTCAAAGAATAATGTCAAATGAAACTAATGAAAAAGCTGTCATTGTTTCGTCCGACAATATTAGAAAAGAACTATATGGAGATGAAAATATTCAAGGAAATCCAGAAGAAGTTTTTAAGCTTGTGCATGAGCGTATTTTATCGAGTTTGGATAATGGTTTAAATGTTATCTATGATGCTACCAATTTAAAAAGAAAATATAGGTTAGGAATCTTAAATAAATTGCCTAAGTTTGTTAAAACTGAATGTCATATTATATGGAAACCTATTTACCAATGTATTAAAGATGACTCAAACAGAGAAAGAAGTGTTGGGGAAAAGTTATTAATAAAATGGTTCAAGGATTTGAAATACCATTTTACGATGAAGGGTTTAATTATATTAAATGGATTGAACCCTACGAATTTGATTATGCGGACTATGTATCTAAAGTTAGAAAATCTATGAATATTCGTCACGACAACCCTTATCATGCGCTTAATATTTTAGGACATAGCCGAGAAACGCAAAGATATGCTGTTGATAAAAATTTTGGATATATAATCGAGATAGCTGCATATTGGCATGATTGCGGAAAACCATATGTGAAATCATTCGTCAATACCAAAGGAGAAACAACAGATATTGCTCATTATTATAATCACGAAAATGTTGGAACTTATATTTCATTAGGAACTACAAGGAATATTACTATATCATGGTTAATTAATCATCATATGGACAAATTTCATCATAGTAAATATTATGACAGATTACCGCAATTTTTAAAAGAAGAATTAGATAAATTAAATGAATGCGATATTAATGCTCACTAAGGAGAAAATCAAATGAAACTGCAAAATTTTATTTTAAATAATCCAGATTGGGAAGAAAAATTATCTGATTATCCATATTATCTCACCATTAAAAGAAAAGATGGATATGTTTTGTTTAAATACAATCAACAGTTGTCAGATTTTAATAACGAGATTGTAAGAGAAGCAAGAGGTATTATTTTCAGAGAAAAAGATTGGAAATGTGTCTGCCATGGATTTGATAAGTTTGGTAATTATGGCGAAAGTTATTGTCCAGACATTAAATGGGAAGGGGTATCCGTGCAAGAAAAGATTGATGGAAGTTTAATTAAAATTTGGTACTGTGAAGATGATGGGTGGCATATATCAACAAATGGATGTATAGACGCTTTAGATGCTTCATATGGAGTGGGTAAAGATAAAAATTATCGTTGCTTATTTGAAAAAGCTATTTTAAATAGTAATTTGCAGGATTGGGGAGAATTTAAAAAACTAATGTATCAAGCAGGAAGATATAACACATATATGTTTGAATTAGTTTCACCTTTAGATAAACACGTCATCTTATATCCAGAAACAAAATTGTATTTTTTAGGTTTTAGAAATAATAAAAATAATAAAGAGTATTTGCCAGAAGATAGTATTGTCTCTTGTTATTTTTCATTTCCTAAAAGATATAAATTTCGTTCGTTGGAAGATGTTGTCGAAATATCGAAATTACTTCCGTATGATGAAGAAGGTTATGTTGTATGCGACAAATATTTTAATAGAATAAAAATTAAATCCCCAAAATATATTAAAGCTCATTATCTGAGGAATAATGGTCATGTTACAGATGAAAGATTAATTGATATTATCTTAAAAGGTGAACAAGAAGAGTTTCAAACATATTTAAATGAGTATTCCGATAGAATTGAATTACTCAAAACTGAAATGATTTTTTTTGAGAACGCCTGTAATCAAACCTTATTTGAAATTCGACAAAAACATTTCTCTAACCGAAAAGAATATGCGGATATCGTCAATCTTGAACCAAAAAGAATAAGAGCATTTTTATTTAAAGCTTTTGATAAAGGCAAAGATTATCGTTTTGCGGATTTTTCTTGTGACTGGAACGCTAATGATTGGGTGAGGGTATTATTTATAAAGGAGTAAAATAATATGGACGAAGCGAAAATTTATTTAAAAATCATGATTTTACTATTGTTTTTAGCTGTCGGATGTGTTACAATTAATATTGCAAAGGATATTTATAATTGGCACGAGTGGAATGAAACCAAAACGGTATTTACTGTGATTGTCCAAGAAGGTGATACATTGTATAATTATGGATATCAATACAAGCCAGATTGGATGGATATTAGAGATTATTGCGAAGAAGTAAAAGAATTGAATAATATGAGTAGTAGTACAATTTGCGCATATCAGGATTTAAAATTATATAGGGGAGATTAGTTATGATATTTAAAAGGAAAGATAAAGAAACAGAAAGAGAAATGAAAATAATCAATATTAAAAAACATTCTTTGATTAGAAGAGCGAGCAATACTATTGCTTTTTTCAAAAAAGGCTTGATTGATAAAGAAGAATTAGACAGAGAATTTTCCAATATTGCTGGAAAATATAGTCAATTAAATGGGAGATTAGAATTTCTAAAATTTTCTTTAGAATATAATAATAAAAAGGAGAATTAGAATGAAATATGTTGGAAGTAAAAATAGGTTGGCAAAAGATTTAGTCCCAATCATTCAGAAATATATAGATGATAACCATACTGAAAACTATATGGAAAACTTTGTAGGAGGAGCTAACATTATTGATAAAATTAATTGTAAAAATCGCTACGGTAGCGATATTCACAAATATTTAATCGCACTTTTAAAACAAGCACAAAGAGATACTTCGGTATTTCCTAATACAATTTCAAAAGAAGAATATTATAAAGTAAAAAATCATAAAGAGTTATATCTGAATTGGTATGTAGGGTTAGTTGGATTTTGTGCCTCTTATAACTCTAAGTGGTTTGGTGGATATGCAAATAATGTTAAAACTAAAGTTGGAACAGTAAGAAATTATACTGATGAAGCAATTAAAAATATTATCAAGCAAGCCCCTAATCTGAAAGATATTTATTTTGAGTGTTGTGATTTTAGAGATGTCGATAAAAATATTAAAGGTTATGTTATTTATGAAGATATTCCATATAAAGATACTACAAAATATGCAACTGAACAATTTCCCTACGAAGAATTTTATGATTGGTGTAGAATGATGAGTCAAAATAACATTGTGCTAATTAGCGAATACAATATGCCCGATGATTTTGAATGTATTTGGAGTAAAGATTTAATTTGTACTTAGATAAAAGCACAAGAACAAATAAAGTAGAAAAATTATGGAAATGGAGAGGATAATGTGAATAGTAACGAGAACGAATTAACTCCATCTGAATATTTTAATATTGTTAAAGATAAGAAACAACATATTACAGATGAAGATTTAGTAAAAGTATATGATAATTGCTTGACTTTGTTAAATAAATATAAAATTACAGGTCAAACAAAAGGAATGAAGAAATTAATTTTTCATTTAGAATGCATTGAAAAAGAACGAGAAATTGTTAAAATGGGCATTAATACATTTATTTATAAAGATGATATTGAAAAATATATTGACAATATTGCAAAAGATGTTGTTAAAATTATTGAATTAGAAAATTACGAAAGAGAAATCCCAGATGAAATTATTGAAACTATTTCTCAAGTAAAAGATAAATTTAGCCAACTTTATGTTGTGTTTACCGATTATACAGGCAAAATTGAGCAGGAAGTAATTAAAGAAAGAAGGGAAAAAGACCCGATTTTATTTGGAACATTTCAAGACAAAAACACTCGAACCATCATTGATAGATTTTATTTCTTAGGAGATTGGATTGATGAATATTGCGATTTAACCCTTGATAAAATGGTAAATGAAACAATAAAAAAGACTGGAGAGGATATTAGAAAGGAAATTTCGACACCTCAAGATATTCAAGAATTAAAGGCACAATTAGATAACTTGGATAATCAATTTCGACAAACTGAACGCAAGGCAAAAATTAAACAATCAATATTCTCCAAGATTAGAAGTGTTGTTTTAAAATGAAAAACAATGTCGATTTAACGCTTAACAATATGTTTAGTTCTGAAACAGAAAGGGAATATATCATTTTTTCCAAATTAAAGTCTCTAAAACGACATTTATGGGATTTTGAGCGTTTAGAGCTTTCAAGTGAAAGGGAATCCGATTTGGTGATTATTGGGAATAAGAGAGAACGTGAAAAATGGCGAGAAATTATGAGAGCTATTAGCGCCCAATATTGCGATTGTTGCGGAAAGAAAATCAATATTAAGCCTTGGAAATTTGAAATAAGAATATGCGATGAATGTAACAATGATTTTATAAATAAACAAGATAAATGTATTTGGAGGCATTAAAATGAAGCCATATTTAATTAAAACTACCTTTGATTGTATTAGAGCAGGAGAGAAATTTAGGTATGAGCCAGTGGGTATAACATATCTAAAAACAGAATTGATTGTGATTAATTATGGTTGCAAGCTTAATTGTGTTAATATTAAAACAGGAAAAGCTATGTATGTAACTGGAAAAAGTATTATATATGTGAAAGGGTGATAATATGAATTTATTAAATGAAACTTTAGATTGTTTAAAGGTATTAGAAATTGACGAAAAAGATGTTTACGGTGCGTATGACGGTAAAACGCTTTTAAACTGGAGTGATTTTAAAAAATTAGCAAAAGATATTAATTATGATAGTGGATACGGCTGTCAAGAGATAAACCAATCTTTATTAGTTTATACGAAAAAAGCAATCTTGTATCGGCACGAGTATGACGGAGCGGAAGGTTGGAAATATGTTCCTATCTTAGATAAAGAAGATTTATTAAATCCAAAAAGACTTAGTGAGTCTAAGATTTTATTCAAAGATGTTAAATTTGTCATCGGAGAGGATTATTCTTTTTCTGATAATGATTATGATGATTGGTATGGATCTCGTCATGACTATGAAAATCTTTTAGACTACAAAGGAGATTATATTGTATGAAATGGCACGATTTTGAAATTAGAGAGACAAATAAATGTGGACAATATGAGCTGGTTTTATGGGGGACTGAAAATAGTTGTTTTACGGTTGCTTTAATAGATTATGATGAACAGAATGAAGATTTTAATGTTAAATCAGTTGGTTTAAGGTTATTTAAACATTGGCAACACGGATTAAATGAATATATTCTAAGATACTTAAATTTACTTCAATTACAATATGAATATGATTGACATTCAAGACTTAAAATCTCAAATAACAGACGATAATATTAAGGATATAATGGACGATTTAAATATATCTTTCGTCAAAGAAAATACAAAGGAATTAATCTACATGACAGGTTGCCATAATGTTAATTCAGACAGCGGCTCACCTAAATTGTACTATTACAAAGAGTCTCAATCATTTCATTGTTATACTTGTGGCTTTAGTGGAGATATAATTGCACTAATAGCAGAACGCTGGAGATTATTAAATAGAACATTTGTTTTTATGGATATAATTCATTATTTAATAAAAATTGTTAAATATCAAGGTTCTCAAAATGAAACCAAAGAATTTAATTGGCAGAGATATTTCAATAAATTTAGCCAAAATGAAATAAAAAACGACAATTTAACGATTTATGACAAGAACATTCTCGATAATTTAGATGTTTTATATCCCGACAATCTACTAAAAGACAATATATCAAAATCGGCTATTAATAAATTTCAAATTAAATACTATATCCCTAAAGGACAAATATGTTTTCCTGTGTTTAATATTAGTGGCGATTTGGTTGGTATTCAAGCAAGAAATACCAACCAAGAATTGATTGACAAAGGATATAAATATATTCCCTTAAAAACATTATCAACAGAGTATAAATTTCCTACAAGTCAATGTCTGTTTGGGTTGTATCAAAATCAAGACAGTATTAGACAAACAAAAGAGGTCGTATTGTTTGAGGCAGCAAAGTCTGTTTTGCAGCTCGAAGAATATGTTAAAATGAACAATTCTGTAGGTTTATTCGGTGTAAATGCAAGTATTGATAAAATATACCAACTACTTCAATTAGGGGTAAATAAAATCAATATAGCCCTTGATAAACAATATGATCAAGTAAAAGACGAAAACTTTGAAAAGTGGCTCAGATGGGTCAAAAAAATATATGAAAAGTGCCGACCGTATTGTGATGTGTATGTTATATACGATAAAGAAAATTTATTAGATTTTAAGGATAGTCCGACAGATAAAGGTATTGACATTTGGAATGAATTGTATTATAATAGAGTAAAATTAAAGTAAAGGAGATGAGATCATGGATGAATTGTTTCATTACTTATGCAATATTTTATTTGTTTTAATCTTTATTCCTATTCTTGTGGTTATTGGAGTATTTGCATATGGAGTAATGGGCTGGATAGGCGTTATTATTTTCATAGGTGTTTGTGTTTATAGTTTTATACAAGGATTAAATGATAATAAAAGTGCAAATAATAGTAAAAATAATTACCAAAATGGTGCAGACAACGATGATTATTTATATTATCACTTTACAAAGGAGGACTAATTAATGGATAGATTAACAAAATGTAACAGATGGCACGATGATATTGATTTAAAAGAAGAAATGGGATATGCTTATATTTATGACAGATTAGCACAGTACGAGAATACAGGATTGTCACCTAATGATGTTTGGGATTTATGCTTCAAGCTCACAGATAGCACAGAAGAGGATGAGGAATTATTAGAGGACGATAAAGTAAATTCTCCAGCGCATTATACAAATGGCTATATGGAAGCCATCGATGAGATGATTATGTTTTTTGGGAAAGAAAAAGTAATGGCTTTTTGTGAGTGCAATATTTGGAAATACAGAAAAAGAGCGTTGGATAAAAACGGAAGAGAAGATATGCAGAAAGCCGATGTATATGTAAAGTTTTATAAAGCTCTATATGATGGAAAGGATGTGCATTATTATCTTAAACCAGAATCTTGCGACAGTAAATGATGCACATATTATTACAAGTGAAGAAATGTTTAAAATGATTAATAACTCAATTTGTTTTAATTGCAAAAAATCAACAAATATGAACAATAAATGCTCATGGGCGAGAGATTTAAACGCCAGAAATGATATGGTTCTCGTTACAAGACCAAAATTTCCCAAAAGATACCAAGGGATTTATTATAAAGTTTTGTTTTGTAACCAATTTGAGCTTGAGGAAAACGAAAGATGAAAATAAAAGAGTTATTTAAGGATAACGAACAAATTAACATTCAAAACCTATTGCAAAAATATAACATCAATGATTGGCAAGAATTTTTAAAGCCAACAAAAAAATCGGTAGAAGATTTTATGTTATATGATAATATGAAAAAAGGCTATGACTTGATTCATAAGCATATTAATAGGCGAATTTATGTATTGTTCGATTGTGATGTTGACGGATATTGTAGTGCTTCAATTTTAATTCAATATTTAAAACAAGTAAGCAAAAGAGCAAATATCATCCCTATTTTCCACAAAGGAAAAGAGCATGGATTGTCTGACAGAGAAGTTATGACATTTTTGACACAACAATCAGATGGGTTATTAATTATTCCCGATGCAAGTGGAGAGGAAAAAGAATGTGCTTTATTGGCAAAAAAAGGCTATGAGATTTTATGTATCGACCATCATACTAATGAGCCAAATAAATACATGACTATGATTAACGCTCAATTCTCTGAAGAAACATTAAATAAATGTGGTTCGGGTACAGCAACGGTTTATCAATTTTTGCGATATTTAGATGCGATGGATAATAAAAGGTATAGCGGAGATTTAATTGATTTAGTCGCTTTGGGAAATATTGCAGATGATATGAGCTTGTCGAATTGTTATAATAGAGCGATTAATTATTACGGTTTACGGCGAATTAAAAATAAATTATTGTTGGCTATGATTGAAAAATTTAAAGCCGAGCCAACCCCGATTTCATTCTCATTTACCATTATTCCAAAGATAAATGCCGTTATTCGTGCGGGTAATCAGGAATTAAAGGAATATTTAGGTTGCGTATTGTCAGGATTAACTACAGTGTCACAAGATGATATTGATAATTTACTAATAGAATTAGAAAAAGCACATAGAAATCAGCAAAATATTATTAAAAAATTATCAACAGATTTATCAAATAAAATTGATAATAAGAATAATTTTATCATTTGTGAATATAATGATTGTGAGCCAAATTATACAGGTTTATTAGCAAACAATATCGCAGGAAAATATCAAAAACCAACAGTTATTATTCGTGATAATGGCATTGGTTCAATGAGAAGTCCTGTTCCCATATTGGAGATTTTTAATCAATCCGATAGTTGCGATTGGTGTAGAGGTCATGATTGCGCAGCAGGAATTAAAATTAACGATATTGAAAGCTTTAAAGATTATTGCAATAGTTTGGATATGGATTTTAATACGGAATATTCTGTTATAAAATCATTAGATGTTCAGAACATCCCGAGCTATTTATATGGATATTTTGATGAATTTAACGAGATATTCGGAAATGATTTAAAAGAGCCATTATATCATATTTACAATATTCATATTAATGGTCAAGATATTCAAGAAATCGGAAAATCGAAAACAACAATTAAATTTAGAATTAATGATATTGATTTTATTAAGTTTTTTTGCTCCAAAGATTGGAAAGAAAAGTATAATATCCAGCAAGATGTGTACATGAATATTGAGATTATTGGTAAATTGCAAATTAATGAATATGAAGGAAATACAAAGAAACAGATCTTAATTGAAGAAATGGAAATCCAACAAGAAGAAAATAATTTTAATTTTGATGAATTGTTCTCTTGACAAATGATAATTGATAGGTTATAATAAGTAGGGAGGTGAAAGTTTGGATATTTATACTATCTTACATTGCCATACAATGTTAAGCAACGCTACAACAACAATCGATAGTGTTACAGGGTTTCAAGATTATGTAGACAAAGCCAAAGAATGTGGAATGAGTGCTCTTGCGATTAGTGAACATGGTAATATTTTAGAGTGGTGGCATAAAAAATGCGCAATAGAAAAAGCTGGAATGAAATATATTCATGCAGTAGAAGCATATGTAACCCATTCCCTCAAAGAGAAAATAAGGGACAATTATCATTGTTTATTGATTGCTAAGAATTATGAAGGATTTTTAGAATTAAATAAATTAATTTCAAAATCTTTCAACAAGCACGATAATCATTTCTACTATTCTCCAAGAATAACCTATAACGAATTAAAAAACACAAGCGATAATATAATCGTGTCTACAGGTTGTCTTGGTGGAATATTAAACAAAGCTGACGAAAATTTATATTTAGATTTCATTGATTGGCTCATACAAAACAAAAGTAGGTGTTTTTTAGAAATTCAACACCATAATGTCGGCGAACAAATAGCGTACAATAAAAAACTTATTAATTTAAGTAAGCGTTTTAATATTCCGCTATTAGCCACAACAGATACACATTGTTTGAATAATATCCATGTCAAAGGCAGAGAAATTTTACAGTTAGCAAAAAATATTAAATTTGAAGAAGAGTCTGGTTGGGATTTAACCTTTAAAACCTATGACGAATTATGTGCCGCCTTTGAAAAGCAAGGAATATCGGCAAGTGTTTATAAAGTCGCATTAGAAAATACAAATAAAATCGCTGATATGGTTGAGCCATTTGATTTAGATAAAAATACAAAATATCCCAAAATCTATGATAATCCCGAACAAACATTCAAAGATAAGATAAATCAAGGTATAAGAGAACATAGAGAGGTTTTATCGCAATATCCAAAGCAAAAAGTAAAAGATATTGTAAACGAGGAGTTTAAAGTATATAAAAAGGTTGGCGCAATAGATTTTATGCTACTTGAGGTTTATCTTAGAGAGTGGGAAAAACAAAACGGTATTCAATGCGGTTTTGGTAGAGGGTCAGTTAGCGGTTCGATGATAGCTTATCTGTTAGATGTTACACAAATGAATAGTCTAAAATTCAATCTTAACTTCTTCCGTTGATTTGATTAAAGCGGAAGTAAAACGGCGTGAATTGCTGGAAACTCTTTAGAACTTTAATAACCAAACTATCATAGTGATATGGATAGCGGCAAGGTTAATTACCAAGGTATGGTGAAATTATTAAAGATTAGACAATCAGCAACCAAGTATGTTGGAAACAACATAAAGGCTCAACGACTAATTGAGTAGCCTAATGTATTTACTATGGTGAAAAAACACGAATGCGCCGATGATTTATTGTCACTTTAATAAAAAGGGGGTGTATGTATGGATATAAATATTTTTGAAAGTGGCTGGAACGATTTTAATGCCTATGTTTTTGGTCTAATAATGTCAGATGGGTGTTTAACCCCACAAGGAAGAAATAAAACTATGGAATGTGTATGGATTAATTTAAACGATAAAGAAATGATAGAGTATTTGCATAATCGTATGTGTATAGGAAATAAAATCTACAGACAAGGTAAAAATTATTCGCTAAAATATAGAAATACCGAAGGAATAACTTTTATGAAAAACTTTAAATTAGTTCAAAGAAAATCGTTAACGATACAATTTCCAGATTTACCAGATGAATATATAAGACATTTTATTAGAGGTTATTTCGATGGCGATGGGAGTATTGTAATAAAAAACACAAAATACAATACTTATGCTCAAACATCAATTACTTGCGGTTCGTTTGATTTTTTGGAATCTATGATGTATAAATTAAGGGCATTTAATATAAAGTCAAATATATACAAAGATGGACGGTCAAATAATGGCTCTTATTATCTAAGGCAAACAAAAAGAAGCGAAGTTGAAAAGATGTTTGATTTTATGTATAAAGATATAGACAAAAATAATATGTTACTAAGAAAATACACTAAATATCAAAATTATATTAATAATACAAAGTTAAAATATAATATTAAACAATAAATCATAAGATATAGTCTAAACTTACAAGAGATTGTAAGAAGTATGAGATAAAGAGCTTATACGATAATAAATTGTTCTTGAATCCTAACAGAGTTAGTAATGCTGATATTGATACAGATTATTCTAATAAAGACAGAGAAAAAATTAAATCTTTTTTGCTTAAAGACCACATGAATTTAGACAATATTCAATGTAGTGAAATTATCACTTTTAATACTATTGCAACAAAAGGAGCAGTTAAAGACGTTGCCAGAGCGTTAAATATTCCGTTAAATATCGCACAAGAGATTAGTAATCAAATTGTTGATAATAAAATTCCAGATGAGTTAAGAAAAAAATACGAAAAATTATTTGAATATGTGGATATTGTAAACGGTGTAGTTGTTTCGGTTGGTTCACACCCAAGCGGAGTTTTGGTGACAGATAAAGATATTGCAAGTAATATCGGAGTTTGTAGTTTATCAACATCTAATTATCCAGTGTCTATGTTAAACATGAAAGAATTAGACGATTTGATGTGGGTGAAATTAGATCTGCTCGGGCTTGACAACGTAGGAGTTATTAATGAAACTTGTAAACTTATTGGCATTGACAGATTAAACCCAGATAATGTTAATTTGAATGACGAAGATGTTTGGAAGTCTATTCGAAACGATACCACTCTAATATTTCAGTGGGAAAGCGAAAGCTCGTCAAATTATTTAAAAAAATTTATGTCAGATGAAACAATAAGAAAAGCTAAAAGATATATTTCTGATTTTTCATACATCAAATGGTTTTCATTTGGCAACGGTTTAATTCGTCCTGCCTGTGCAAGTTATCGTGACGAGGTTGCAAATGGTAAAATAGTCAAAACAGGGCTAAAAGAACTCGATGAATTTTTAGCTCCAACATTAGGTAGAGTTACAATGCAAGAAGATATTATGCAATTTCTTGTCAAATTTTGTGGATACTCACAGGCTGATAGTGATAATGTGCGTAGAGCAATCGCAAAAAAGAAAGGTACAGAACAGCTTTTACCAGAAATAGAACAGAGGTTTATTGAATACACCTATAATACATTTAACACACCAAAAGAAAAAGCAGAGCAGATTATAAAACCTTTTATTCAAACGATATTAGACGCAAGCTCTTATGCTTTCTCTTGGAATCATTCAGATGCTTATAGCTGTATTGGTTATATTTCGGGTTATTTGAGATATTATTACCCTTTAGAATTTTTAACTTCCGCTCTTAACATATTTTTTGATAACGAAGAAAAAACACAAAATATCACAAATTATGCTCATCGAATAGGTATAGAGATAAAATCTCCCAAGTTTGCACATTCTAAATCTGAATATATGTGCGACAAAGAGCAAAAAGTAATTTATAAAGGTGTTAATTCAATCAAAAATATTCAGTCTGTTGCTGCTGATATTCTTTATCAAATATCACAAAAAAATCCCGATGATTTTCTTGAATTGCTATATATGACCGAGCAGATTAAAGTAAACGGCAAAAAGATTAATAAAACCTCAATGGAGATTTTAATTAAATTGGGGTTTTTTGATAAATTCGGAGATGTAAATTATCTTTTAGAATATTATTCTATATTTCAAAAATACTTTGGAAAAACTCAAGTAAAAAAGCAGGATTTTGGCTATTCTTTATCGAATAATATTATCAAGAAAGAAACAGAAAAGACAATTTTTATTTATGACTCATGTATGATGATTGATGAAATAATGCAACAAACAGATGTGAAAGATTGCACATTGTATCAAAAAAGTTATTATCAGTTAAAATCTTTAGGATACACTGATATTCATATAGATAATGCAGGACGGGATGTTTATATGGTTATGGGCATTGAGAAGAATAAATATGGAACACCGTTTGCCCAACTATATAAACCTAAGAATGGTAAAAGTCAATTAATTAAACTTGACAAAAAATGGTATTCAAAATATCCTATTGAAGGGGGTGAAGTATTAAGATGTGAATTTGAACATAAAAATAAAAGTCGAAAAGACGAAAAGGGAAATTGGTATAAGACTGATGAAAAAGAATGGATATTGAAAAGATATTCTATATTAACAAAATTGGAGGAATAATTATGAAATACTATGTTGAGGGTAAAGTGTTTGAAAATCAAGAAGATGCTTTACAATATGAAGAAAAGTTAAATGCAGAGAAACGTGAAAAAGAAGAATTGAAAACTCAAAAGAAAGCAAGACTTGACGAGATTACACAAAAAGAAAAAGAATTACAAGCTTTAATTACTCAGTATTATAAGGATTATGGAGTAAATTCTGGGTTTGATAGTTGGATTGACTTATTCTTTTAATTAAAAAGAGGGGGATATGAATATGTATTATTGTCCTTTATGTGGCAGAGAGTTTGAAAATTTCTTTAGTGGGTACAATATTAATGTTGATGCAATCAGTATTAATAATCCATATGAGGAAAATTTTTGGGTCTGCGAAGATTGTGTAAAATTTTTGTTAAAACTTTTGAAATAACTCTTTACAAAACATGAAAAATATGATATAATATATATCCAAAAATTTAAAGGAGTGATGATTATTGCAAATTACTATTTACACAACAAATACTTGTCCTAAGTGTCAAATTCTAAAGAAGAAATTAAAAGAAAAAAACATTTCTTTTTTAGAAGAGACCGATGTGAACAAAATGTTAGAATTAGATATTTTAGCAGTACCACAAATGACGGTTGACAATGGTAAACTTATGAATTTTGAGCAAGCTGTTCAGTGGGTAAACAAACAGGAGGCATAAGGTTGGATATTAGAATTAAAACAGATAAAAATTTTACAACGACATTAAATAAACTTATAGAGAAATACGGAGAGGATTTTGAAATCCTTAATGGCTTCCATGACAGCCAAATGAATTTTAGCGACTTTATTGACAATTTTGTTGATAAAAACGTAGCAGACGTTACGATTGATGCTAATGCTAATGCTTCTCATAAGGATATTAGGAGTTTGTTAAGTGAAAAAGGAAAATCCCACGATAAATTATTCGCCTTTAATAAGCTATTCTATGAAATGAACAAAAAATATGGGTTAAAAGATGCGAGAGAATGGCTTGAATGTGAGTACAATGGCGCTTATTATATGCATGACGCTCCAACTTCTACATTTTTAGCCTACTGCTTCGCTTACGATTTGAGTAGATTAGCCAAAGAAGGATTGTTCTTTTTGGATAATTATAATAACGAGCCTCCTCAACATTTAACTACTTTTGTCGATGATGTAATTGAATTTATTAGCTACTTCTCGAATCGTTCTTCGGGCGCAGTAGGAATTCCCAATGTTTTAATTTGGACTTATTATTTCTGGAAAAAGGATTGTGAAACTGGATATTATATTAAATCCCCCGAATATTATCTAAAACAGACTTTTCAAAAGCTAATCTACAGATTAAATCAACCTTTTATGCGAGTAGACCAAAGTGCATTTGTTAATGTGTCTATTTTTGATAGAGAGTATATTAAGAGCTTATTTGGCGGTTTGGAATATCCAGACGGAACTTTTGCTATTGATTGTGTTGAAGAATTAATTGAACATCAAAAAGTTTTCATGGAAGTCGTATCAGAAATTAGAAGTAAAAATATGTTCACCTTTCCTGTTTTGACATATTCTTTATTATATAAAGACAACAAGTTTGTAGATGAAGAATTCGCTCGTTGGTGTTCAGACCATAATGTTACATGGAACGATAGTAATTTCTTTGTTAGTGGAGATGTAACAACCTTATCTAACTGTTGTAGACTCTTGAGCAATACTACAAAATTATCTGGCTTTATTAATTCTATTGGAGGTACAGCTTTATCTATTGGTTCAATTAAAGTAAACACTACTAATTTAGTTAGAATTTATTATGAAGTTGGAAATAACGAAGATGAATATTTGAAATTACTAAAACACAGAATTGAATTGTCTTGTAAAATTTTAGATGTCCAAAGAGAAATTATTAAAAGAAATATCGAAAAGGGTTTGCTACCCAATTATATAGACGGTGGAATGGAGATGGATAAACAATATTCTACAATCGGCATTTTAGGTCTATATGAAACTATTAACAAATTTGGATATACAACAAAAGATGAATTTGGAAATATCAGTTACACAGACAAAGGAATTGAATTTGCGTGTAAAATCTTTGATACCATCAATGAAGTTAAAGATAATTTTACTGACAAATACAGTTTTAATGTAGAATCTGTTCCTGCCGAAAGAGCAGCAGTAGTTTTATGCGCCAAAGATAATATGCTGTATGATAAAGATTGCTCTAATTTTATCTATTCTAATCAATGGATACCACTCATGGCAAAAAGCACAATAAAAGAAAAATTAAAATTAAGCTCTATTCTTGACATTAAATGTTCAGGCGGCAGTATCTTACATGTAAATTTAGAGAAGAATTTTCCAAATACCGATGTTGCGTGGGATATGTTAAACACTATTGCGCAAGCAGGAGTTATTTATTTTGCATTTAATACCAAAATTAACGCTTGCAAAAATCATCACGGTTTTGTCGGAACAGATATTTGTCCAGTTTGCGGTGAGGGAGTTTACGACACCTATCAAAGAATTGTAGGCTATCTATCTCCGTCTAAAGCATATTCTTCTGATAGATTTAAAGAATTTAAAGCAAGACAATGGTATGATTTGTCGCAAACAAAAGGTGAATTATAATGCTTATCAAAACTATTATTGATGAGGATTTTTCAAATTATAAAAAACCTTCTATGGTAATTGGTTGTGTTTCTTGCAATTTTAAATGTTGCAAAGAAGCAAATATTCCTGTTTCTGTCTGTCAAAATGAACCGATTTATGCTCAACCTAATATTGATATATCTATTAATGAAATTATTGATAGATATATCAATAATCCCATTAGTAAAGCGGTAGTTTTTGGTGGTTTAGAGCCGATGTTACAATTTGAGGATATAGTTTTGTTTTTGCATAAATTTAGAAATGTATATAATCGCAAAGATGACATCGTTATCTATACAGGGTATTATGAACATGAAATAATCGGAGAAATAAAAACTCTCCAGCATTATCCGAATGTTATTGTAAAATTTGGTAGATTTAAACCAAATGAAGAAAAACATTATGATGAAGTTTTGGGAGTGGAATTAATTAGTAATAATCAGTACGCTAAAAAAATATCATAAGGAGTAAAAGGATATGAAGGAATTAAAAGGAACGATTGAAAATTGGATTGCATTTGTAGATAATCCAAACAAAGAACCACATTTTCATATCATGGGCGAATACGAAGGCAAGGTTATTGTAACATCGAGAGTAATTTCTATTGACGAGAATAGCCTCGAAACTAAAAATAGCATTTACACATTAGGGACACCGAAATTAAACTGGATAAAAGGAGCAAAGCTTTATGAAAACAATTAGTTTTGCAAGAATTAACGAGGAAGTTAAAATTCCCTCAAAAAGAGACGGCGATGCAGGATATGACATCTATCCTTATTTTCAAGAGGAATTTATGCTAATCCAGCCACACGAAACAAAAATCATTCCTACTGGATTGTATTCTATGTTTGATAAAGATTATGTGGTCATTCTTAAAGAAAGAGGCTCGACAGGAACAAAAGGAATTGGACAACGCAGCGGTACAAAGCGTAAAATTGGGTGAGAACGAAATTGAATTTTAAAGACAGAGTTAATAAAGAAGAATTTATACAGTATTACCAAGAGCTTAAAAGCGCGAGGAAAGTAGCTAAAATTTACAATGTAGATAAAGGAACAATTCTCTCTTATGCTAAAAGTATTGGATTTGTAAATCAATACAGACCAGAATTATCTTTATGTGAAGTAGAATATATAGTTAGCCAATACTATTGCAATAATGCTCGAAATGTCTCTAAGGAGCTAAAACGCTCTTCTGCTCTTATTTCTAAGATATGGATGGAGGCTGGGTTAAAAGGGAAGATGAACAGAACGTATTATTTGAATGAAAATTATTTCTCTAAAATTGATTCAGCAGACAAAGCGTACTTTATAGGATATTTAGCCGCCGATGGGTGCGTATATAAAAGAAATAACCATATCGGAATGATTAGTATTATCTGTCAAAAGAGAGATAAAGAATTGTTGGAGATGTTTAATTTTTATTTAAAAAGTAATTACCCTATACATGAAAGAGACAACAAATATACTCATCTTCAAATTAACAGTGAAAAATTATATACAGACTTATCTAAATATAATATCATAGATAGAAAAACATGGATTTACACTCCATCTTTTAAATCGGATGACTTATTTGTTTGGCATTTCATTCGTGGGTATTTTGATGGAGATGGAAGTATTTATAGTTGTCCTGCTCATACAGGAAGAAATTATATTGTTCCGAGTGATTTCCATTTGTCTCTTTGTGGAAATAAAGCTACTATGATTTGGTTTTATAATACTTTTAAATTTTGGGGAATAGATGCTGTTTTAAAACAAGATCGAAAAGAAAGGTATTCTCAAGATTTTTATTATGTTCGAGTTTCTAAACTTGATTCTCTATGTAAGTTATATGAGTTGTTATACAAAGATTCTTCTTATTTAAGGCTGGAAAGAAAGTATAATAAATTTAACGATTTCCTTATAAAACTCGATGAATTTAAAAAGTGCCGTCCTTAATAGAAATATTAAGGTAATAAAATGGGGTGTATCGGTGAAGCCTTCCGTTTTATAAGGTAACACCGAGGGTTATATCTACCTAATATAATTCGTAACGCATAGGGAGTGAGCGATATAAGAGAGCAATAATCTCCCCACGAGCCCCCATCTCGTTTATCTATAGGGTAAACTGAAAACCTAACGTCTAAACGAGGGAGAAAATGTATGCTGGACTTATGCGATGGAAAAGCATAAGAATTATAGGATAAAAAGCCTATAAGATAACATTTCGATTATAGACTCGTCTTATCGAGGAGAGTGGTTAGTTCCCATTACTAACCATAATGACAAGCCGCTTGTTATTCATAAAGATTTAACCGACCAAAAGAAAATGAGTTTAGAAAAAGATTATATTGTTTATCCGTATGAGAAAGCAATCTGTCAAGCTATTATCTTTGAGTTACCTAAATTTCAAGTTCAAGAAGTGCCGTTAGCTGTCATCCAAAACTCTAAAACAGAACGTGGAGCAGGAAAATTAGGCAGTAGTGGCAAATAATAAATAAATAAAAATAATATCTATCATAAAAACAGAGGTTGAAAATCTCTGTTTTTTTATTAAAAAACAGGTTGACAGGAAAATCATCTTTTGTTATACTAACAGTATCGAAAGGGTGGGTGATAAAAGACTAAAAAAGGGAGATGGAAAATGAGTAATTCATGTTGCAATTTAGAAGAATATTATCAATTATTATCGGAAGATGATTATTATGGATTACTTAATCAGCAATCAAATGATAATTTCTATGAGGAAGATGCATTTTGCGACTGGACAAAATTGTGCTATTGGGCAAAGAAAGAAGCATTTGCAAGAGATGTACTTAACGACCGACACTCATATTTAAAAAGGAGCGAATTAAAATGATAGTAAAAAAAATATCCTTTCTTAGAAAGTTTAAGTGAAGTGCAGGAACTACAAAATTGCTATATAAAGGCAGAAAATATTATTGCATTAACAGAAGATATTGTATTAAGACCTTTAGACTATTACAATTTATATTTGTTAAAAACAGAAGAAACAAAAAGGTATTATGCAACAGAAATGCTTGTAGTTTTATGCCCTGCTAATTCAGAAGAGAATGATTGCCTTTATTTATTTATGAAAACAAATGAAGAAAATGCAACAGATAGTCCTATATTGCGCGATTGGTATAGAGATAATTTAACCACAGACACCAACGAATTTCATGAAAACTTACAAGTTTTACTATCCATATGTGAAGAAGTATAAAAAAGGAGATTGATAAAAATGATTAATGAAAAAGATTTACAAGACATGACCAAAGCAGAAATAAACAAATTACAAAAAATGATTGATGAAGAAAATAAAAGAAGAGACAAATCACAATATCAACAAATTGCAAAAGAGTTTGATAAACTTATACACAAAGCAAATGATTTATGCATGGGCTATACTGTTAATGGTGAAGAAATGTGTTTTGCATCAGTATCGCTTGATGAAAATGATGATTTAGTTTTTGAATTTTGGGCTTGAATTAATTCAAGCCTTTTTTGGCGTCTCATTTACGAACCAAATAAGCAGTATTTTTAATTTTTTAAGAAAAAAATCATCATTCCAGTAAACCTCATTTTCCCCATTAATAAAACTTATATTTATCTATTGCTTTTGTTTATAGAAAATTGTAAAAAAGCTATTGACAAATAATATTTGCTATATTATAATACATATATAAATTAAAAGAGAGGAATGATTGAAATGAAAATTAAGTTTATTATCAACAATTATCAATTAGGAGGCAAACTTTACATGACACCTGTGGATAAAATTATCTCACAAAATAAACTTGATAAAAGCCATACAGAAGTTATTTATGATGAATTAACCGAAAATGAAAAGAATTTTTGTGAGAAAGTTTTACCCAGACGAGGGGGGGGTAATTATTGATGAATCAATTTGAAGAAAGTCTTAAAGATTTATCTGAAAGAATTAAAAATATGTCAGTTGAAGAACTTAAAGATTGGTTAAAAAGTATTGGAGTAGAATTTAAGGAGAGTGAATAATTATGAAAATTGATAATGGTAAAATGTATGACGCAATTTTTGATACCTTTTTACGCTTGGATGATAATTCTAATAATGAAGAATTACAAACATACTTAAAACATAAATTAGATGTATTATTATTTGTATTAGAAGAATTAAGTGATACGTCTTTATATGAATTGTTCCAAGATAGTATGTTAGTCGAAGATATTGAAATGGCTCGCGTTTAATGGAAGTGAGGGGTATAGAATGAAAGTTTGTTTCTTGAGAAATGACGGAAGTCAAATATGGGCGGGGAACAAAGAACAAATTCTACAGGATATCGAAGATAACTATTCTTATGAATTAGCAGATGAATTAAAAAGAGAGCGAGAATATTATGAGGATTTAGAAGATGGAATCATCTCATTGCAAGACACAGACTTGGATTCTGCTTATGAGGATATTTCGTATTTAACAAGCACTCTTTTGGAAATTGAAGAAATGATAGAAGGTTTTGAGAATGAGGAATATAGTAAAAAGAAAGTTTTATCTCTTTTAGAAAGCATAAAAGAAATTTGTCATAATAGAAGTTAGGATGAATTTATGGAAAAAGTATCATTGCCGATAGTTGAATTTTATTTGGGAGGTATTGAGAAATGAAAGGGAAAGGAAAGAAAAATTTAATTGATGAAATTGTATTGATTATTGATAGCCAAAAAGCAGAATGTATTGGCTGGGCAGAAAACTTTAATGAAGCCAAAGAAGCCCTATATCATTCAAGGTTAATTACCAAAAGTACAATGCTTACAACTAAAGGTCAGGAAGTTTGTAAAATTGCAGACATTCTTAAAGATGGTAGATTGCACAAATGGTTAAAAGGTTTATCTCCTAAAGAATTTGATTATTATTTTAACGATTTATACTATTTTGATAATATTAAACACATCAATAAGTACAAGGAGGTTTTAAAATGATTACAACAGTGAATTATTACAATATTTTAAAAGAAAAGACTAAAGAAATGGATATTGATTTTTTATTAGATTTTCTTGAAACTGAAATCGACAAACACTTATCAAAAGGAGAATTATCTTTTGATATTCAATCAGACTTGCTTAAAAAACAAGATTTAAATTCAAGAGAAAACATTTTGTTTGCTATAGACATTATTGTGTGGGCGTATTCAAAATTAGGATGGGAAATTGAATTAAGACGTTTTGATTTTTGGTTTGGTATTGTAAATATGGTGTTTCAATTTAAAACAATGAGAAATTGCAACGATAGAGAAGAAGAAAAAAACGTCAAAAATGTTTTAAGAGAGAGAGATTTTAAAGATACTGATTTGGACGAATTTAGAGAACACATTGTCCCTAAGTCTTATGGTGATATAGTTAGAAAAAGAGATGTATTATAATGATTAAAGTAATATTATTAACGCTAAATACACTTTAGAGCAAAGCAAGAAGGAAGTGGATTCTTTAAGAAAACAAATAAAGGAGAATGTTAATAATGTTTAAAAAGAAAAAGAAAAATGCAGATACTCCAGCAGATTTACAACTAAAAGAATTGTATTATCCTTTTATAGATTTGCGTGATGAATTTTATTCGACAATAAGAAAAGTTATAGTAAAAGAAGAAGTAATTAAAATTTATGCAGATGGAGCAGATAAAGATAAAGCCATTAAAGACTACCACTTTGAACAGCAGCATTTGTTAGCTCTTATTGGAAAATATGATGATTTAAGAAACCAAATTGATAATTTTATCAAAAATAATAAAGAGAAAAGATATACAACAGTACATTGGGAAATTCCACGGACAAGTCATGAAACGATTGAAACAATTTATAAAATAACAAAAAGAATGTGATTAAAATGAAAATTAATGAGCAGATGTTGCAAAATATGAACGAAAAAGAATTAAATGATTTAGCAGAGAAAATTCAAAAGTTATTAGATATGAGACAAAAAAGATTGGTGTTAAACCAGTATGAAGAACGGTTAAATAATATTTTAAATGAAATTCGAGCTTTAGGTTACAATATTTTTATGGATAATTGGTTTGAAGAAACATTTGATGAAATCCGTTTTGGTATTCAAGCTGATGACTCTATGGATATTTGTATTGATTTTTCACACAATTAAAAGGAGGAATAGAAATGATTAATATTATTAAGGTAATTTTGTTTATTACAACTATCGCTATTTTTCTTTTAGCTATTAAGAAAAGTTATGATAAGTCAATTCGTTGTGATAAGTGTGGCACGGAAATGAGATTAGAATATGCCTTATGCTCTAATCCACCTAAATATCAATATATTTGTCCTTTATGTGGAAATAAGGCAATTTTAAATATTAAAGGAGAGAAAGTAAATGAATAATAAAGATATCTGGATATTAACTTTAAACTTTTTATTTGAACGTGCGACATCTTTAATTCACCAAAAGAATAAGCAGGTTGCTAAAGTGATTGACCTCAACGTAGAAAATCTTACAAAAGAAGAGTTAAGAAACTTTATAGAAGAAGAGAATAAGCAAATCGAGGAACTTTGCAAATTAATTAATTATGTTTATAAATATCAACATCGAAAAGAAAACCCATTTGAAAATTAGGAGAATAAAGAATGAAAATTTTATATTTTAGTAATGCTATGGAAACCTATGATTATATTTGGGGGAACACTCCAGAACAAAAATTTTACTGTCATGAATGTGTCAAAGTAAGACCGATAAGTAAAATGTGTGGCATTACAGAAGCTTTATTAATTCCCAATTTAGAAAGAGGTACTTATCTCATAATCCCTGATGTAGGAGAACATCAGAAAGTATTCAATAAATTTCAGGATATTTTTAATAAAGCATGGGGTGTATATTCTAATAAACTTTGGATAAAATGTAAAAAGGAAAATTTAGCTTCAGAAGTATATATCAATTCTTGGTTTTTTGATTTTACCAAGAAACAACTATTATGGTTTCAATCAACTCCTTTTAGTGAATTAGAAGAAAAAGAAAATCTTATTTTACAGGTTTTTGAGGAGGTATTATATTGAGAAAAGATTATCAATGCCCACGTTGTAAAAAAATATTAAATAATGACGATTGGACATATCAAGATGGTGCATTTATAGATGATGAAGAGGTTCATGCAACATATTATCAAGAATGTCCATATTGTGGTTGTGGTGTAATTCTAACACAAGAATACAGTTTGATATTAGATGATGAATATGTAGAGGAGGATGAATCATGATATCTTATAAATTAGAATTTCAAAATGCAAATAACGAAAGAATAGATAAAGGTATTTTTAATTCAATCTCCGAAGCTAAAAAAGAAATGTTTAGGCTGATTAAAGAAATGGGTTTTGAGTGTTATTACACAAGAGAAGCAAAAAGAGAGAATTATTTATGGATTGATTTTGGAAGTCATCATGAATTTTTTAGAATTTATTCCTTAGAAAGTACAGTTGTTGGAATTATTCATGGAGGAGAAAATATTCAAAAGGATTTAATCATCGTAGATTTATACCCAAATACTGATTTAGAATGTAAACAATATTGTAATTAAAGGAGATAGTTTATGTCTAATTCATTAAAGCAGGCTTTCGTGCTCAACAAACCTCCAGAAGTATTATTCGATTGGAGAACTACTACTGAATTTGATTTATATTAAATAATGGTAAAAGTTAAAAAAAATAAGAGAGGTGTTTGACCTCTCTTTTATTATTTATTAAATCTTTATAGAGTTTAATTTTCTTGTTGTTATACCAGCAACAGTAAAATCATCCCTGTTTAAAGACGAATTACAAAGAGCTGAAATTTTATTCATAACAAATCATTTCTATTTAATTTCAGCATAGACTTTGATACACTCCATACTCATTTGTTGGTCTACAGACAATGGAATGTTTATTGTTTGAATTAGATAATCTTCAATTTTCCCATCTGGATTTTCTACTCTAATTTTTTGATTTACGTCTAAAAACGGTATAGGAATACATTGGATATTAATGCTATCATTGAATCTTGAATGTAAAATTAATTCATATTTACATCTATCGTCACATTGTTCTTGATTAATAATATTATCATCCTGAATTAAAGGTAACCAAATTTCACCTATTGTTCCTTCAATTCTAAATGGACTATTGGGGTCTTTGTCTTGTAATTCCGATTCAACTTGACTACCATCTTCTAAAACTCGACCATATACTTTTACAGAATTTTTAATATTAGAAAAGTCTGTTGTCGAGGAAATAGATGTTATCAATCCTGTTGTTAATTGAGTGAAGTCAAATACAACAGAATCATCTAATCCATTGGGAATCCGATTAAACCTAAAAGTGCCATCAATATCAAAATATATTTGCCATGTATAATATAAATCTCTTAATTGTGAAATTATTTCATATACTGTCGTGCCACTTTCAAATTTTAATTCATACGGTGTAACTTGACCTATGTTATCTAAAGCATATTTTCCAATCTTTCCCATTTGAACAATGGTATCCTGAATAGCTTGTGTAATATTACTATTAATAGGCACTACGACAGTCATATCGGGAATATAACCATTTCTGTCCCCTGTCAACAAAGACATTAAATCTAAACCATTAATTGTTAAAGTATTAGTTTGAGAATTATATACACGTTCAGGATTGTTAATTATAAATATACCCATATTCCACCAGACAATATCTTTTGTTCTCGGATTTTCTTCTCCAATATAAATCTGAATCCTTTTATCGAGCCAAATTCTTCCGCCCTCGTCTATATCAAAATTCTTATCTTTAATAACAACAGATAGAGTACAAGAACGTCTTAAATCAGAAGTTGCGTCAATGGTTATAGAGCCATCAAATATATCACTCTCAAGGCTATCAACAACTTGATATTTAGAATTTAATAAATCAATTCTTACATATCTTTTATGACTTTTTAATTGAATTAAGTTATAATCTTCAGCAGTGATTAAATAAGCCAATATTAATCACCTCTTCTATTAATAAATATTAAATACATAAAATTTATTATTATATATTTTACCCAAACACATCGCATCGCCTTTAAGCAAACCAGCCGCAATCGCAGTTCCTTGAGCTGTAACCATAGGCATTGTAACACCATTAATTGTGATATTCGCCCCAGCGTTATTTACAATATTAGGAATAAATGCGATTAAGCCACTAACATCAAAATCTCTCGTTTTTAAATAAGGAACGGTTATGTCAATTAAATTTGCCGTAGAAGAATTGACAGTAACATCTGTAAAGGTAGATTGTAAATTTTTTATATTAATATAATCAGATTCCGTACTTGAAGTCGCTCTTTGCAAGCATACATATTGAGTAGCCAAAATAAATCCTCCTTTTATCCTTAAATATATTCTACTTGTCCACACTTTTTCTCATTACATTTAAAAGTGCCACAAATAGCCGTAACAGTTCTTCTTGCAGAACCCGAAACAACAAACCATATTCTACCTTTTCTTAAAGGTTGATTGTCTAATAATAATTGATTTTCTCCACATTTTTGAGTTCCACAAATAAACTGTCCACAAATAGTAAGATTTTTTAATTCTGCTTGCTTTTGATATAAATTGAATTTTTCAATATCATCAGATATAGTAAACAATAATGTCCAATATTGCGTATTAGTTAAAGGAATATTCTGATTTCCGTCTTTTGCAATATATAAAGATTTTCCATCTTCACTTGTTACAACATTATTTTTCTCATAAACTTGACCAGATTGAAAAGTTCCAGCATATGTTAAATCAGAACCATATCCTGTATCACCAATAAAATTAAATTCCACCCATGAGGTGCTATTTATATCAGGAACAATACCTTTTTGATTTGCTAATGATAAATATGATTTATGCTGATATGAAACAATATTGTTGATTAAATATTGTGCGGAGATATCAAATTCTCCTATATATTCAAAATTGGCAAATCTTTCTCCTTGCTCCTCCAACGCTCTTTCTAAAAATCCATCAACGCCATCTTTGATATTATCCTCTATATATTTTAATCCGTCAGACTGCTTATTAATCTTTTCTGCATTAAATATTTTACCAATTAAAGATGGATTTGAAGTTAATATTTGATGAGCTTCGTTATATTTATTCTGGTTAAGAAGCTGACAGAAATTAGTCCACAATAATCTTTCTGCAATATGAATATCTTCCATTAATTCTTGTCTAAAATGATAATTAATCAAGATGTTCCACCTACCAATTTAAACCAAAAATCTCCAACTTCTAATCCCGATGGCTGTGTAGAAGCAATGATGTAAGTTTGAGGTTTGGGAGCTTTTAATACTAATGTCCACCAATTAGAATTATTTGGTGAATACCCTTTATTATTATTTCCTTTAGAAGCATACAAACCGCCATTGTAAGAGATTAAGTTATCAATCTGATATGTTATTTGACTTGAATAATCCCCCACATATACAAGACCAACACCACTATCGCCCTTTTCGCCTTTAATAGTGACCTGACGCCAATATTCTGTATTGGTAGGAATAATGCCAGTAGTTGGCGTTACTTTAATACAAATAAATAAAGAATCAACATTATCTACTGTATAAGAAACCATATTATTAACATTGTATAATTTATTAAAAGCAAATTCCCCAATATATTTTAATTCAGAGGTAATAACTTCCCATGCTTCTTGTTTCGCTTCAATATATTGTTGGTAATCTGTTTTTAAATATCGTTCCAATGCAACAATAATATCTCTATTTGTATTTAATTTATCGGCATTAATCATTTTATTATATAAAGAGGGATTTTGAGCCAATAACTGTTGGGCTGCACTAAAATTGCCTTGCAACATATAATCTTGAATTTGATTTACCAAAGAAACTTCGCTTGCATTAGAAACATCTGAGTAATCTGGAATACTATCTATATTGTCAGGGAAACTTGTTCTTGGCAAATCTGGATAAGTATTTGACATAACTTCACCTCCGCTTTATATATTTAAAACTACAAAAAACCCATAAATATAATTATACATTATTGCATATAACGCCCCAGCTTTAAATCCATCTTCGTAAACACTCCAAGGGCCTGCATTATATTTATACAACACCCCAAAATAATTTAAAGTAGCGATTGAAATACGCACCGAACCTTTATTTCCCTCAATATCTACATTAGGAGAAAATAAAAGCAGTCCGATATTTTTTCTTTCAGCTTGAGTAATAGAACTAAAATCGCAAGTATTACTTTTAAGTTGAATTAGATTTGATGAAATGCTTGTAATTTCCAACATATGAGTAGCACTAATATCTGTCCAGTTAAGCCAATCATATGAATTTTCAGAAGTTGCCACCCACGGAGTTACATCAACTGTCGCAACCATTAAATCACTCCTTTTATTGTAAATAGTCAATAAGATTGTTATTATACAAATCCTTTTGGCTATTTGCGTTTCCAATTTCAACCCAACTAAATTCAATATAAGAAAGAGCATTTCCCATTGACTTTATATCTGATTGGTTAATATTATCCACAATCATAATAAGATAAGTATTACCGTTGCTATCTTTCATGATTTTAGCGTTACCGTTAGAAAAGAAAGAATTGATAATCTCTAAGTGTTTTCGCTCCAAGTCAATATCCACATGAGGCAAATTAGAGATGGTTGGAAATGCTCTCACAGAACCCTGTTTATAATTTAATTTACCATTCTTAATAATTGTAGGATATTGCTCTCCAAAAGGCATAAATTGTCCAATTTGTTGAACTTGTTGTTTGGAATTATTTTCCCATTCTTTATATAATTGAATATTGTTATCTTTATCAACCACAAATAGTCCATTAAAATCACTATAAATACTATTGGTTAAATAGTCGCCCTCTTCCTGCCCATAAACAGGAACTAAAGCATAATCATAAGTTTCTCTGGCACTTGCATAATTGTCTAAATAAATGAAATTTAAGTCGTCTACAGAAGAGATTTTAATTTCTTTCAAAGTAATCCAATTAAAGTCAGTTCTTTTCTTTCTTTTAATTCTAATAGCACTAATTTCATCAACTACAAAAGAGGTATTTCCTGCGTTTAAATTTCCGTTGAAATCTGCATTTAAAATTGTATTCGCATCCCATACAAACTTATCTGTATTATAAGATTGCGATATATCTCTCGAAATGCCTAAATAATCAAAAATGCCATTTTGTAGCTGAATGAAATTAAATGTTATTTTATTTGTTGGAGTCGGAGATAAACTTTCAGAATCAGAAAAGAAATTATACCCTAAAGTTATCATGCTACCACTCCCATGTTTTCTATTCTTAAATCATATAAATTATCTATTCTTCTCAACCACACAAATACATCTTCGGTTGCATTTGGGGTCGAAATATAATTAGATTTGATATAGTATTTAAACTCTGTTAAATCATCGTTATAACAATAAAGCTCAATAAAGGCTTTTTCTTCATCGAATGTAAAGTTATCAACGACCCAATTTAATATTAACTTTCCATTATTTCCAGATAATTCAATAATTTTACTATTGGGTTTAAAATCTCTACCAATTAATTTTAAAGTAAAGTCATTATCTATAGAAAATCCATCTTCGAATCTAACCCACGAACCATCTTTTCTTAAATCCACCTCTTTATCGTCTATATAAATAGGAGGAGATGGATTAGATGAACCAACGATTACATGAATATTAGAGCTAATTTGAACTTGCCCATTATCGCACAAATTTTCTAATTGATTAATTGTATAAAAGTCAGGAATGATATAATCGACATTAAATAAAATTTGTCCTGTTGAAGTGGTCATTCCATTAACTGTATTGACAATTAATTCAATGAAATATGCGGTATTATCCTCTAACCCATAAAATGTATATTGAATATCTGTAGAATAGACTGCTCCACTTGTAGATAACAATATACCATTATTATCATAAAGATTAAACTCGAAATATTGTAACAACTCACCTTGGGCTTGGTAGTAATCTCCAATGAAATTATAATTCGAGGCTTGAATTATCAATGAAACTGGTAGATTTGAGATATTGATAATCGGCGTTGATAAACATTGAAATTGAACGGGGTCTGAAACAGGAGATGAAACACCATCTACACCAAAAGTTTGAATTGTAGCTTGGTATGATGTTCCATTTGTTAAAATATTAGCAGGGATAATATGATTATACTGAAATGTTTCAGTATAATCATTAAAAACTGTATTTCCTGTTAATTGGTTCTTGATGACTAATGCATTTCCAATAACCTGTTGCCCTGCTTGAGATATAAATTCAATTATTTTTTGAGTTGATGAATCAAATGCTTTAATCGAGCCTATGATAGGTTTTGTTAATGACATTTATTCTCACCTAATTAAGAGATTGTATACCTACGAATACCCTGCAAAGTAGGAATTGTCGGTTGGCTTGCTACATTAGTAAAAATTAATCGAACAGTAATATTTTGACTAAATTCAAAAGGGTTATTTAACAAGCCAATAACGGTATTAGTTCCAGCAGTACCTTGAATAAAATTCAAACTTACATCTGATTTGTTATTATTTGGAAAATATTCCAATACACTAAAAGCAGACTGTGTAGATGGGATTAGAATTGGTTCCAACCCTTGGTTTTGTTGTAGCTGTGCTAATACTTGATAACCAGAAGTTAAAGAGGTAAAAGCATAAGGATAAACAATTCCTAAAGTACAATTAGAAGTAACAGAACTTGACGATGATGTAATGCCCACCCACAAAGATTGTTCTAATGCGGTCTTACCATCGCATGAAACAATAATTCTCGCTCTTGCCACCCCTGAACTTCTGGCGGGCATAGTAAAGTTAGGAATGTAGACAGATTCTAAATACCCTTTAGTTTTCTCTCCAGATAAAGTTTCAGACCACAGAGTGTAAGTATAAGTATTTGTTCCAGTCGTTGGGTTCGGAAGCGATATAAAATCCTGAATTAAATTTCCCTTAAAAGAAGAATTTTCCCCATAGGGCGAAGAAATATTGCTCGGCTTACCCATCATAAAATTGATATATTTTTCGTCCACTGTTCCACCACTTATTTCCTGTTGAATTTCTGCGATATCAGCACTATGCTGATTAATAGTAGAAGTATTTGTTGCAATATTATTTGTATTTGTATTAATTTGAGTTGTAGCATTAGCAATACCTTGTTCAATATTGTTAAGATATTGAGCATTAACAGGCGTTGTATTATCTACCCATGTAGTAGGATTATAATTAATTGCCATTATATCAATCCTTTCTTATTTTATATAAATTGTGCCATTAATATATTCAACTTTTAAATTAGATATTTTTTCAATATCTCTTAATTTAATATAATTATTTCCATTTATATTAACAGCTTGTAAATTAATAGGTTGATTATTTTTATATACAGTTATATAATTATTATCTTTTTGATTAAACAATTTCAACTCTGCTTCTCTCCTATTAATTAAACCTTGTAATATTTTACCATTAGATTTGCAATATGCAGTCCAATGGTCTTTAATCTGCTCTCTTGTGCGTTTGCCATTATTAGTTAACTGGTCGATATTACCAATATTATAGCAAAATGAAACTAAAGCGTCAAATTCATTTTGGTTAAAACGGTAAATATTTTGATATTTATTGACTTTATTCTCATATAGAATAAGATTGTCTAAGAGTAAATTATCGGCTGTTTTTTGGTCGATTTTAAGCCCTTTATATATTGATTTACCATTAACTTTTCCAGTCCAACCATAACCAATAGTCCAAATACCAGAGCTGTCTTGATATGCTATAAGAGAGCAACCTTCATATTTTTTAATTAAATTTAAACCCTTTTGTCCTATGTTCATAATGTTATTATCTATCCTTGTAATTTTATTGTATATTTATTTTATTCCTTATAAGTAACCCATAAAAATACACACGCTACCATCGGGTCTGATAATATAAATAACATTCTGCCATATTAATCTCCTTTTGTTTATTGTTTGAATTGTTTAGAATTAATTATTTATTTTAGTATACTTCATAATAATATTGCTGGGTTGCGGGAAAATCCATCTTCGTATTTTGCAATATAAATCCATCATTGGTTATTTGTATTGTAATACTCTGCGAATCTACAGTAAGTGAGTAATCTCTGATTCCTCCACTATAACTTGTTATATTGCCATTATCATATAATGCCCATATAAATGTTCCGGGATCAAGGGTACTATCAGTATGCAATAAAACTGTTATGTGTTTAGGTGTAAAACTTAGATTGCTGACTTGAAGTCTTGTTGAGTTTGTTCCCTGAATAATTCCATTTATAGTCTCTCTCTCTGTCTGTGTTTGCCCATAAAGATAAACCATTCCCATTATCTAATCACCTCTATCTGCAAACTGAGCGCTTGGGTCGGCTTTTCTTCAAAGCAAGTAAACGTTATCTTACCTGCACTCGTCACTGCCTTACTAATACAGTTCCACGCTTTTTTCTCCAAAATAGCCATCGCATTAGTCGTCGAGTACACAGGCGTAATATGCGGCTTATCCGTTGATAAGATACCGCTTATCGAGATACTTTGGGTGTACGGCGCACTTGTACCTGTCCATGTTGTCGATAGACTCGCTGTATAAGAATGAACCGTAGCTTTTGTGTCAACATATTCTTTATTTGTTGCATCTGTATTATTAGTAGGTGTTGCTAAACCAGACACGATACCATTACTACTTTTAAATTCTAAAAGATTTGGATGTAATCCTGTTAGCTCCTTATTAGCACCACCTTTACTTATATAAACACCAGAATAACTTATCTCGGTCATTGCATCAGACGCTTCTGATTTTTGATAAAAATATGCTTCTGTTCCATATCTTGCATGAGGCTCGTTGTCCCCATCAACTTCTATTCCAGTAGAGGTAATCAAAGTTCCAGTTAAACTCGGATGTTCTGAATCTGTAATTCTACCCCCATCTACTAAGGGTAAAAATTTACCATCTCCAGCAGTTGAAATTTGATTGTTTACATAATTTTTGTTAACGTATGAAAAATCTCCAGAGATATTGGGATTTGTATTAGCATAACCGATAGGTGCTGGTTTTATTTCCATAAGAGAATAAGAAACAAAAGTCACGAACGACATGGTATTAACATTATTAATTGTACTTGTTACAATGCCAGTGCCTTGAAAATATTCCTCACTTTCAGTTTTGTGTAACGCTATACGATAATATGAATTTCCACCTAATTTTTCAAGTGCTAATTGTACTGCATCGGCATTTTTAAGCTTATTTTTCTCATCTTCAGTAAGAAGCTCGGAAACATTAAATACATATGGGTTGTAACCATCAAAGCCACTATTAATTTTTTCTATAATATCAGTATTATCAATAATAACCATTTTCCCGTCTACATATTCTTTTGTTGTTATATCCTTTGACTCTTTAATTTCTCCTAAATTCTTCATTAATATTTCACCTCTCTATTAAAGAGTTGCAACAATAATTTTGATATCATAATCAGTCGCAGTTTCAATAGAAATAGTCAATACAGTACCGACCAAAGCAGAATCGACCATTATAGTTTCTCCTGTTGTTGCATTAGAAGCTTCAATGGATAAAATATCACTACCAGAGGTGATATTCTGCGTTGTAGATGTTTGTCCAGCAGTTAAAGTTAAACTATATTTAGTAACTACAGAAGTTTGCAGAGTAGAAACATCTTGTTTTAATTTTGCTACATCAGTATCTAAACCATGTAATAAAGTATAATCTGCACTTGTTAGCAAACCGTTTGCGCTTGCGCTGGCAATAACATCGGGAATAGTAACTGTGTGTTCCCCTGCAACGGTTAATCTGCCAAATTTATCAACAGTAAAGCTTGGAACTTTAAATGTAGCACCAAAAGCGGGAGTTTGAGCAGTAGTATCGCCATACGCTTTTGCGGTCACTCCGCTATCAGCCATAGAAATAGTCCGCTTTGCATTTTCACCATCAACGACTATTGGAGTAATACCAGCAATTTCGGTAATTGCTCCATCAATATTAGTCTGAATGATATCCCAATCGGAGTTTTCATTGCCAGAACCTTGACGAGCAACAACAGCAATCATCATATCTCCGACTTCACATTTTTGCCCAACATATGTTCCTGCTGTGCCAACCACATATAACCAGCCAACTTCATAAGTTATAGGAATATCATCTACAGAATTAATCGTGCCTTTATAGACGAGACCTTGAGAAGCAGAAACAATTTTATCAACATAAGATTTGATAACTTTGTTTTGAACTGCATTAATAGAACTATCGGACATTTCGGTATCAATAGTCGGCTTATTTGTTAAGTCATTATAAGAACCGCTAAAAGAACTCGTACCTGCACCAATATTAGTTCTTGCTTGTTGTTTCTGATTTTCTGTCAAGTCTTGAATAGTAGTTTTAACAGCGTTTGTCGTAATTGCTCCACTTACGCCATCTACAGAGGACACAATATTTGTGGTATTGTTTCCTAAAGTGATAGTATTTCCATCAATTTTAGCGTCAGTAATACCATAACCCTCAATAGTATCAGGTTTACTTAATATACTTGCCCATTCAACAGCATCGGCAGTGCCGCCACCAGTTGCACTCAAAGTGCCATCAGAAGAAACCGCTAAGCCTGCACCAACTTTGACACCACCAACCTGTGTAGTTGTAGCAATCGGCAAAGTATAAACGGTCATTTCAACGCCATCTACTTTAATATTACCGTTAATATCAGAATCTTCCACAATCATACCAACTGTTTGCCAATTTTTGCCATTATACTGCATGAGTTTGTTGGTATTTTTATCATAATAAATCTGACCCTGTTTAGGAGTAGCTGGAGCTGTTGTTAAAGGTGAAATGACTGCGTTTTGCAATTCATTTTGACTTAAATTTATATTTGTTAAATAAATCATTATCTTGCTCCTTTGCTTATATATACATAACAATTACTCTTAATGGAGTTTTTGGTTTATCTGTTAAAGCGACAGTGACTTTTGTATTATCAACATCAACATCGCATCCGATTTCATCTCCGTTAATTTCATCATAAATAAATACATTTAATATTTTTGAAGCGTCTGTAAATGTCTTGCTACTTGATTGCTGAATGGTAGCGACAGTGAAATCTCCGAATTTAATTCCACCGCCACCACCGCCACCAATCAAGGTTATCATTTGTTCTTTTTTGTCTACACCAAAAGCATTCCCATCTAAGAATACCCCACAGGGAGCTTGAATTTTAGCCATATGATAACCCCCTTTAATACTTAATTAGAAATAGGATTAATCGTTAGAGTATCGCTATTTGCTGTCATAATCAATGTAATGCTGAATTTTGGAGAAGTGCCAGTAATTGTTATACTACTATCGTCTGCATTAGACATCATGGAAGTCAAGTCAACAATAGATGTACGACTTACATTACTGCTACTAATAGTATAATTCTCCTTAATAACAACTTTTGGTACAATGCCTTTTCTCATGGCGTTAACAATTTGCGTTAAAGATAATTTAACAATGCCTGTTTTAGAAATTTGAGTCGTAATTTGTTCGTTATTTTCAACTGGAATAACAGGATGTAAAGAATCCACATAACCTTTATTTGCCAACATATCGTCTCTATAAGGATTAGCAGAACAAAGAATTGGGACTTGATTTCCGTTGTCTGTGGTTTCAATACTTAACACACTTCCAATAGGCGAATTTTCGTCTAAAGAATTGGTTAAAGTAAATTCATGTCCACCCTCTATTTTACGAGCCAATGCAATATCCCCTACAACGCGAATATCGCTTGTTCTTATATCTCCATTAGGATAGATTTTAAAACCATTATCATATCCCTTGAGATAATAACAAGTTCCCTCATATGGGTCAGAATCGTCTTTGATTAAATTTTGATTTTCTTCAAAATACGATTTATTAACAGTGTCGTTATTTCCACTTGGATTAGGAACTGTGCAACTATCTTCTACCACTAAATGATTAATTACTCCATCACCAGTAACAATAATATTTTTAAAAGTCATAGTTTCATCGGTATAATCGTTGCGAGGAATAAATTTGCTATCGATTTTATGAACAAACTCTCTTACTTCCCAAACTTTAAGAGAATGTAATTCATCATACCTGTAAATATCAGGAGATGTCAACAGTATAGCAGAATGAATATCGGAATAATCTTTTTTGCCATTAGAACCAATCAACTCAATTTTCTGGCAAGCATTATCCCAACTTTCGCCTCCACCTAAAAAATAAGAATCTTCATCAAGTTTGAGCATTTGTAAGTCAGAGTATCTTTGACCGTCAAACTCAACAACATAAGAACCACCGACATATACTTCGGGAATTTCAATATCGGACACATATGCCCTTTTAATATCATTCCATTTAAAAGAGATTTGACTATCAAAAATTAATTTACTCTCAACATGAGAAAAGATTGAAATATTTCGACCAATAATACTTTTGTCTAAATTAGAATCATCTGTTTTAATAACATAATCAGCGACCAAACCATTGTTTTCTATTTTAAAATTAATGGTTAATTTAATATCTTTATTATTAAAGGGAAATGTAAAAATCCAACTATCTGTACTATTTTCAGAAACAGATAATACGGTAATTCTTTTGGAATTGATTTCTTTGCCATCTAATAAAATTTCAAATTCGCCATTATTGGTACAATATAAAAAATCCTCTAAAGCATTTTGAATAGAATAATCTTTGGTTAATTGAGTATACTTATCCCCAAAGCTTTGTTTTAAATCTGTGATAATAAAATCTAAAAGTTTCTTTCTATGTGTTACATAACCTAAGTTACTCTCCAATTATAACACCTCTTATTATTCGTCTTTTTTGGGTACAGAATAAGTTAATGCTTGCTGACTATCAGAAACACCGCTTGTAGTAAAGTCAATAACAGCATTATATAAAGACACTAAAACTGCAACAACCACTACAGGATTTTTAATAGCTTCAATAAACAGGTTTCCTAAAGTCTGCCATGATGTCATCTGTTCCCAACTTAAACCGAAATAAGCCAAAATAGGCGTAACAATACTTAATACAATACTTACATAAAATAAAGGATTATTAAAACGAACCTTCCAGTTAATTTTCATAAATTATCTCTCCTTATCAATAGGTAATAGCATAAATTTTTCATGGATGTCATCCATAACACCGTTTGCCCCTAAACTATGATATTGCGTCCAACAATTTTCAAAATTATCCCTCGCATAAATCGGAGCATATCCTTTTTCGTGATAATGATTATATTCTGAAATCATTTGCGCTCTCAATAATGCTTGGATTCCTAACATTGTCGCAATCGTTTTCTTTTCTGTCTCTGCTAATTTATTTTTTGTTTCCTCATTGTGCTTTCTCTCATGGGAAATAAAACTTCTTACGATAAATAATATTACCCCAGAAAACAAAGACGGTACGCCTATAAGGCACAAAAATTGATACCACGTCATGTTTATCTCTCTTTTCTGATAATTATTTTCTTGTCTTTCTCCCAGTAATCCACTTCTGCCCCTAAGATTTCCCCAATTAATCTTAATGGAACTAATGTTCTATTGTCTTTAATGGTTGGAGCGACATCTGATTCTTTGACCTCTCCATTAAATGTATATTCTTTATTATCAATTTGTAATTCAATAATATCCCAATCTTTTATTTTATCCACAACAACCCACGCCTCATTCAAGGGATAACTCCAAGGAATAATAGCCACACCATCATTACCCCAAGCTTCGCCCCAACTATTTTGAATTAAAATTCCATTTTTTGTATAGCCAAATGCACAAATAGCATGATAACCAGCTTTATCTTCATCAGATTTTGGCATTGGCAATTTCATATCTTTCTCGCTCTTGAACCAAAAGCCATCAAAACTTACTGGCACATGAATAGACAATACACACGCACCATATTGGAAAATCGCCTCTTTGATATCGTTTTTATCTGACAGGCTAATATATTTCGCACCATTATACGGCAAAGCTTTATCTTTTAAACCTTTTACCATATTTTTAATACCCATATTAGGATATTCTGTATTTGTCGGCAAATCTTTTTTTAGTACAACACCATCTTCACAAAGATGTTTGCACCCTTCTCTCATATACATTCCTTTGCCTTGCCAATCTTCTTCTGTTCTATTGTGATAAATAAAATCAGTAGAAAATTCTCTATTTGACTTTTTTTCTCTTTCTTCTTGATACCATTTCATAGTAGACAAAGCATGGGCAACACAAGAACTTACATTATATTGATTAATAACAGGAGCGTATTTATCTGGTAAATATTCGTCAGGTAATACACCCATGTTTAAATATTCTTTTGCCTTATAATCTCTACTATCTTTAGGAGACGGAATTGCGCCATAAGCGTGTTCTCTCATTGTTTCGCCCCTTATTTAGATAATATAAACGCATCACTAAAATCATTTAATGGAACAACAATTCTTACAACCTCATTATCAGAAAATGTTCCAGAACCGTAAACTGGCAAATCATATTCTTTGCCATTTAGCAATACTTTATAAATACCTACACTAATATTAGATACAATCTTTGCACGATAAATTTTTGTAAATGGCAGACTTTTACATATTGTGTTTATGCAATCCACGATACCATCTGACAATTTCTTAGACAGACTTTCACTCATTTTCTAACACCCCAAATTTGAATTGATGAACCTTGTGGGATGTACGCGTCCCCATCTCCGCTAACTTTAGATGCGCCAATTCTAAGTTTATTAATTGATTCAACATTAAAAATTGTTTCTGGATTAAAGTTAGCTTTATCCATCGTTGTTTTTGCATTTTGAAATGGGTATACATTGGTTGGGAAAACAGTATCTAAATAACCATTTACAATCTTTGAATATACATAAGTATATATATCCTTATCATGAATAATAGCATACTGATCACATAAATTTTTACCATTATTTGCAACAACTAACAATGAGGATACGTTAGTAGCAGGCTTAATATTCATATATAAATATAATGCCGAAAAATTATATGGCAATCCGTTTGGTTCTATAGTTTTATCAATAAAAGGCACATCTTCATCTAAAACAACTGTTTCAATTAATTCAAATTTATTCTCTTTATTAGCCCACTCACATAAAAATGTTCCATCATTATTAACCTGTTTTACGACTAAAATATCTCCTACTGATGGTGTATTTGTTGGCTTATCCAACTTATTATCAACATTTGGAATAATAGGCTTGTCTGTCAAATCATTATAAGAGCCACTAAACGAACTCTTATTATTCCAATCATTGATCTCATTATCCGAAACAGTTTTATGTTCCGAATCCTCTTCTAATTGAGATAATTTCGTAGGAATTGTTATTTCAGATTTAGTCTGATTTACAATACTTTCGATATCACTATCTGTAAAATAATCTACACCTTTAACTGGAGTTTTGCCATTTTGAATATCAGCGGTAGTGGTCTGTTCTTTATCTGTAATAGTAATTCTTGCACCATTAGATATTTGCTTTACCTCTGCCGTAGGAGAATATCCATCTTGTCCCTTTAAGCTATTTAATTGTTCTGGAGTGAACATATCATAAGTGAAATCTTTGCCATTTTTTACTATAGCACTTTTAACACCTAATCTATCAGTAATATAGATTGTTGCCCCATTTTCCGTTTGTTCTGTTTCTACTGTAGGGGAAATACCATCTGCCCCCTTTAAAGATACAAGCCAGCTTTTAACAGAACCCTCGAATCCCTCTTCAACTGCGATTTCATAAGCAGATTTACCGTTATCGCCACGAGCTTTAATTCCAGTATCAACAGCTTTACCTAATTCATCATCGTACTCAAACCAATTTCCATTTTCTCCAATGTAGGGAGAAATGCCTTTCTCAATAACCGCCTCGGTATAGGTTTTAACTTTACGATAATTATTATTCTCAATTTGTTTAATTTGATAAACATTATCCATCTTGTGTCTCACCCATTATATTCTTATTATCCCACTCTACAATAATATCATTAATTTTTTGAGCAAACTGTGTATATCCATCTTGTCCAATCCATTTAACCAGTATAACACAATTTCCTGTGCGATAATTAATTGTTTGCTCTTGAGTTTGAGGACATTCGACAATGCCCTCTCTAATTTTTACCGAATTAATATCCCAAGTGGTTAATTCATTTGAGCTTACATATAAACCTATCTCGATTTGTTTGAGCCAACTCATATCCTGTCCAAAATCAATAAGAATAGGTTTATTTGTACCTTGAATAATCAATATATCACCCACTTTGTTTCTTTTATAAAAACCATAAAGGGGCGATATAATAAACACCCCTTTAGTTTTAAATACTATATGCTTTTTGCTTTAATTTGTTTGGCAAATCTAATAAAGCTCTTTGAATAGTTTCAACAGAAGAATTATCACGAATATTAGGTAATGCAACAGTTAAATTCTGAATGTTCATATTGTTACTGCTATCTTTCTGATTTACCGTATTCATAATGCTGGCTAATTGCGGAATATTATACCGTCCTAAATTCATAAGATTCTCGGTCAATTTATTAGGAATAATACCATCGCCCTGATTTAACACTCTCAATTCTCTACCTTGTTCACCAACTAAAGATAGCCCAGATTGCGGAACAGACAATGAACCAGTAGCATATTTACCTTGAGCAATTTGACTCTGCGCCCATTTCTTTTGCCCTGCTGTTCCACTACTTACCAAATTATCTAAATATTTCTTCTGATTAGAACGATTATCCGTAGGAGACGATGAAGCTCCTCCTCCACCAGACGATAATCCAGCCCCAGCTCCAGCACCCATATAATTCTGTCGAATTTGTAGATTGTTTATTTCGTTGATAATTCTCGCATATTCATCTTTAAAATCTTCAAGATTTTTAATTCTATCTTGGATATTTTGATATTCTTTATTTTTGCCAATAGTTTGTTCATTTAATAAAATATTCTGTTGCTTTTCGTAATTATCAACAACATCTTCCCACTGTTGTTTATAATCCTCGAGCTTTGCAATTTCCTCATCGATTCGCTTTTCTTCTGCTTCTTGTTGCTGATTGCGTTTATATTCATCTAACTCTTCTTGAGCTTGTCGGACAGCTTCAACATCCTGCTCATATGTCCATCCAATTCCACTTTTCCAGATTCGAACTTTTTTCTGTTTAGCGGCTTGTAGTGCATCTTCTAATCTTTGAAGTTCGATACCATCTGCTATTTCATCGTTACGTTCTTTTAAAGTATCCTTTTCTTTCTCTAATTGAGCAATTTGTTCGTCAATAGCAGAAACACGCTCATCTTTAAGATATCTTAAAAGCTCTAATTGAGCATCTAAAGAATTTTTTAAATTCTCTAATTGTTCTTCTTGAGCCTTTTTTACATTTTCTGTTATCTTATCTTGAATATCTTTTATATCGTCAGCATACGACCACCATTGCTTGTTAAGCTCTTGAATATATTCATGGTTGCTCGCCAAACCTTGTTTTTCATATACCGCCCTTTGAGATAATAACATCTCTTGGATTTTCTGCATCATTTGAATACGTTCTTCGTCTGAAGCACCATTCTTTTCTGCAAGATATAATTGGTATTCCATATCAGAAATAACTTTTTGATATGCTTCATGTTGAGCTTGTAATGTTTCTTCTGCTTTTTCTTGAGTGGACTTTGCAGTTGATGTTCCACCGTCAGTAGATATGGAAGTTCCTGTACCACCTTTAAGCTTTGTTTGTTTGCTTTGTTTTGTGGTATCTACTCCAGACTTTTTCAATAAGGCATTATAATCTGCTTGTGCTTGCGCTTGTGCTTTTACGATTTCTTCTAAATCAGAATCCGCTTGCGCAAGAGTCTCATTTATCTTTTTGAGTTCCTTTTGTTTTTTTGTTATTTCGTAATTGCTTGCAAATAAACCAATATCTCCATAGGTACTTTCTGAAATAGATGAATAATCTCCCGATATAATAGCGTCCATATCAATGCCAGAAGATTTAAAGTATTCATTTCTTCTCTGTTCATCAACATTTTTAGCAGTCTCAAGTTGTTTTTCTAAAGATTGTTTTCTTAAAGTTGCTTCGGCTTTAGTTTTAGCGGTTTCTTCTGCTAAAGTAGCATAAGCTTTTGCTATAGCAAGTTGCGAATAAGCAGCAACCAAATCTCTAACTGTGGAAATTTCCGTATTTAATTTTCCAGTATTATCATCTATTGCAAGACCTAATTCTGGAAATAATTTATTTAATCCGTCAATGGCATTACTTAACTGTTGTTGTTCTATTTCATTGAGATTGGTTTTACTTGTGAGTTCTTCGATGGTGTCGATATATTTGTCCGCAATTTCCTTATTTGTAGAAATCGCTTCATTCGTGTCATTAAAAGTCTGGTTAGCCGAATCAGTTTCTTCTTTGATTTTTTTTACACTCTTAGTTTGAACGCCAACAGAACTTTCGATTGTTTCATCTAATGCCTTTATATCGTCAATTACACCTGTTATGGCAGCGCCAACCAAAGTAATTGTTGCACCAACTGCTCCAAATTTTAATCCTCTTAAAACCTTAGGAAATTTTGATAGAAGCATTAAGTCACCAGATACAGTATTGAAATTCCTAATTATATAAATTAAATTAGAAACCTCTTTACCAAAAGAAAACATGCCTTTTGCTGCTATACTGCTCGCTGTACTAAAGCCCACAAATTTAATAATTGTTTTACCTAAATCAGTATTAAGGAGGTCAATAACATCCGTTAATATATGAATAGCATTAACAACATCGTCCGAACTTACTAAAGAATCAACCAAAGATTGAAAGGATGCCTTTAAGCCTTGAAATGCAGCTTCAATATGTTGCATATAAGCTTCATTCTCTTGCCATGCAGGAGAGAGATTATTTAAAGCTGCTTCATTTGCTTTTATAGCGGTTGTAAAATTGGAAAGAATACTATTAACTACATCTACCTGTGTCTTGCCCCCGATTAATGAAGCGTAATAGTTTTTAGTATTAGTATCTAAATCCTTCCAAACTCCACTTAAATCTTTAAATATATCAAAGGTAGATTTTAATTGACCATTTTGCCCATATAATGTTAAGCCTAACTTGTTAAAATTAGACTCCATTTTAGGAACGAAAGTTAAATCCTGCTCTCCTTCTTTGTTAAAACCTTGCAGGTTAAGCGTTACAGAACGTAAACCTCTTGCAATGCGAGAAGCCTGATTTGGCATAATTTCAGCACCAGCCGTAATTAAAGCCATGGACTGTTGCATCGTATTACCTGCTTGTGCGAGAGTAGCACTTACTTTCGGAAGAGCAG
>ENA-OPNV01000103-OPNV01000103.1-human-gut-metagenome-genome-assembly--contig:-NODE-103-length-57464-cov-4.670923_pt1 | contig 57464 bp, 84 predicted proteins | sample MGYA00241542_ERZ501781 | MGnify/ENA primary metagenome ERZ501781 (study PRJEB25962, sample SAMEA2042609) | human gut metagenome | biome: human gut; feature: human-associated habitat; material: faeces...
CTCAGTCGTCTTCGTCAGAGCATTTACACCTGTTCCTCTCACATAAGTTACAGTAAACCAATTCTTTTGGAATCGAGCATAAACTGTTACCGCAGCCGTCACACTTGCTACCTCATAAGTTGCGGACGTGCTGATTTGTGTGCCACCAGCGTCGTACCAACCTTGGAATGTATAACCTGCCTTTGCAGCAGCCGTTAAAGTCGCTTTAGAGCCATAGTTATATGTTCCCGAGCCTGTTACCGTACCGCCATTCGTTCCGCTCGTAAACGAGCCAGTAGAATCCGTATCACGGTATTGAGCCGTTCCTGTGATTGCAAATGTTTTCAAAACTCCCTTAGCAGTGAGCGTCATGTTTCCAGTAACGTTGGTTGGTCCATAAGTAAGAGCCGTGCTAACACGAGTATCACCGTTGTACCATCCATCGAAATTGTAACCTGTCGTCAGTGCCGCAGTAGAACCCTTCGCATTTGAACCGTGTTCAACCGTTTCACTCGCTGGAGTAACTGAAGCAATTCCCGTGCCCTTCGCATACGTGATGACATAGGTATTGATTCCGAACGATGCAGCATAAGTCGCATTTGCCGTAACGTTCGTGACGGTCAATTTAGCTGTCTTAGTTCCATTGCTCCATCCACTGAACGTGTATCCTGTCGAAGCGGTTGCAGTTGAAGATGCTTCGCCACCATACTGTACTCGAGCCGTTGTCGGTGATACTGAACCACCTGTTCCGGCAGTGAATGTTACTGTGAACCATTGACGCTGGAACCGTGCTGTCAAGCTGCGAGCTCCTGTTGCAGTGAATGTATAGGAAGCGGAATCCGAAACTTTCGAAGTCCCCTCATACCACCCAGCGAAACTGTACCCAGTTGCCGGAGTTGCTTTCGCAGTGACCGATGTCCCGTGATTGAAAGTTCCTCCTCCGGAAACAGTACCACCCGTCGTTCCTGATGTGAAATCGCCTGACTCAGCCACACGATATTGAGCAGCCAAATTGATAGCATAACTCTTAATCGTGAACACCGCTTGAATCGTGCGGTTCTTAGTGATAGCCCATCCAGGATACGGGTTCGTCGTTGATTCAACCCCCTCTTCATCAACCCATTTTGTAAAGTTGTAACCAGTAGCAGGGGTTGCAGTTGATTTAATGCTCGAACCATAGTCATAAGTTCCTCCTCCGGATACCGTTCCCGCACCTGTCGGTGTGATAGTAAACGCAAGAGAATACCTGTTAAGCGTTCGAGAACCAATTGCTGTGAATGTTCTGTTTGCTGTTATATTTGCCACGCTCAATGACAACGAAGAAGAAATCTTCGTGTCGCCCTCATACCATCCTAAGAATGTATAAGTATATTGAGCCGTATTCGCGAGCAGTGTCGCAACCGCAGTTGCGGTGCTTCCCCAATTAATCTTCTCGGAAGTCTTATTAATCGTATTGATATAGTCTCCCTTCGAATAGGTAACAGTCCAAGTCGAAGTCGCTTGAGTAACTGTTACCGTCCCAACGGCAGAAGCGATTGAACCCGTAACAGTTATCTTCCCTGTACGTCTTCCAACCGTGTTCTTAGGAATGGGGATTTGGGCACTGAATATAAACTCATCAACGGCTCCTGGGTCATCAGAAATTGATGTCCCATTCACCGTCAATAAGCCATTCGCAGTATAATTAGCAGGCAAAACAATAGGGATATCATTCCCCGAACCAAGAGCGAAAGTAATCTTCGATGAGTTGCTCTTTCCAGAAACAGTTATCGTCGAAGCTCCTTCGCCCACCTCAAATGAAGTCTTGTCCAAAGTAATGTATTCAGCAGTTGGCTCTTGCTTAACTTGGTAAGATTTTGCCGCTTCAATGCCTTTGACCACAGCCGTAACAACTGTCTGACGTTCAAGACGACCTTTATGTATCGTGCCTGAATTGGTCAGAGTAGCGTCACCCTCTCCGGTCATTGGATTAACGGTCAACCAAGAATCTTTCGCCATACCCTAATTTGTTTTTAAAATTGTTTCTAACTGACAGTCCAGTTCACATTGGTTGAAACTTGGAATGTCTTACTTCCACCAGCGGCATCGTAGTCCAAAGATGTAGGTGTGACATCAAGATAGAATATCTTAGCGACAAGGCTCACGGCTTCAGTGGCTGTGAACGTATATGTCGCACTCGAACTCACCTTGGTGGCTCCCTTATACCATCCATCGAATACGTCACCACTCTTCGTCAGATTACATTTTGCAGTCACCTGACTTCCAGCACTTACCTCCGCAGACGCAGTAGCACCAGCAGCACCACCGTTCAACTGAACCGTACCACGACTCGTAACGTCTGAATTGATTGACAGAGCAACTTGGAATGTACCCTGTGCAATGTCCTTCAACATTACATAATCGTTATTGCCGTAGGAAGCCAACGCATCAGCGTCAAACTTTCCTGTCGCAACAAGTTCTTTCTTGCGGACGTAATTATTAGCAGGAACACCTATTACGTCGGGAGTTATCCCAACGGTGTCCGCTGCCTGTTTTGATGTCGCATACGGATTATTTGCCATAATTAAGTAGTTTTTCCGGCACTTGCCTGACAGTCCACAAACTTCTTGAAAACAATATTTCCAGAAACAGTATTGATTTTATCAACGATTTGTTGCCCCGTCAATTTGCTCATAATACCATCCCCAGTCAGCTTATCAAGAATATTCTTCTCCGTCAATCCATCAAGAATAGAAGACGGATTCTGTTGCTGATTCTGAACTATTGTCAGTAACTCATCAACTTTTGCTCCTGTGAATTTCGATTTATACGCCATAATCTTATTTATTATTGGTTTATTCTTTTAACACCCCAAAATCGCTTCCAGTTGAATCCTGGAACCCCTCATCACTATCAGCAGGAATGAACGGCTCACGGAGACCCAATTGAGTGATTGTAAACGATGATTCCAAAGGGATTGTTCCTTCGGTGATTTTACCTGTAACGGTCATCGTTCTGTCGAACCCCTCATTCGTTTCAACAGCAAGCGGGACAGCAGCCGACATTGCTGTCGGCTGTGCCACTTTCTTTGCCTTTTTCAACCGTTTTCCCATATTCTAATAGATTAGGAAAGTTCCCAAGAAGTATTAGAAGTGATTGTCTGAGATACGGCTGCACCGCTTGCTTCCAGAGTGATTGTATCATTACCGAATGCAAACGTCGGGTCACCAGCAGATTGCTTAATCTGAATTTGCTGAGACTGCCCTCCAGCGGTCGTAACTTTCATGGCAGCGGTCAATTCATCAATCGATGTATTGGCTGCGATACCTGTGAAAGTAATACTGAACTCGAACTCCTGAGTCGCTCCAGGGTCACCAGTGATAGCCACATTATTAGTGGTCTCAACTCCACCAGCGGTGTATTTGCTCGGAAGAGTCAATTCCAAACCTCCCTCAACGACCGCACGAGTTTTCAAATCGACAAGTTCGAAATTCAACTTAGAAGAGTTGGATTTACCTGTGATTGTCAGGGTTCCACCTGCTTTTCCAACAGTTGTTTCAGCTCCGTCGTTAAACGAAACGAACTCTGTCTTTCCCTTCTGGATTACGGTGTACGTCTTATTCGGAGATACACCCACTGCCACACCAGTCACCGTGGTAGTACGTTGTTCACGACCAGTGTGAACTGTACCTGTGTTCTGAACTGTCGCATTACCATTTCCCGAAGCGGGAGCGACGGTCAGCCATGCTGCTTTTGCCATAAATTCACTATTTTAAACGTTAAACAAAATTTTTATCACCAACAAAGATAGTAATATTAGAGCGAATTCCCTACTCAAGCCTCCAAGCGGTCTTCGCTTCAATATCCTGTTCTCCTTGATTATTCATTTCATCCAGCCACACATATCCCGACTTAAACTGGAACAGTTCGTTCCCTGTCTGAAGAACCCAATCTGTATTTGAATAGATAGTATTTTCTCCATTATTAGTAAGCTGGTCGAGCCACACATACGGGTGTGAAAATTCAAAATATTTGTCAATAGGAGGCGGATTCCAACTTGGGTCTGACCCAACAGGTATCGCGTCCTCTATCACAAATCTCCGAACAATTTCAGGTCTAACGATTGAAGCATAATCTCCTATGTCCTCAACCTCTATTGACACGTTCTTTATCAATATCGGTTGCGGAAACAGGCTGTTCTCCGCTATCAATTCATTCGTGCTGAAATCGAAGTACGCAAACTCTTCCTCGAACGTATTTCTTGCACCTATCAACAACGCATACAATACCTCACCAATCAAGATTGATTCAAGCATATTGTCACTGAAGCACATCAGGTCAATTCTTGAAAGAGCTGGCTGTCGGAACCCCTCACGTTCATATTCAGGAACCCCAAAGGTATCAAGCACGGGAGCACCGTACCCACCCAACGGAGCTGGCTTATCGGTTGAACGTCCTGGCTCTCTTACAATTATACAAGGCATATGGCTCTTATCCTTAGGATATTCCATCTTCACCTGTATCTTCCGAGGATTAGTATTCTTCCTCAAGAAAAGTGCCTTCGCCTGTTCGTAGAAGTCAAACTGCCCATCCCGAGTCCCGTAGAACATATGGTATAAGAAAGTCTGGGTCTCCGGCACACTTTCGTAATCATACTGAATGTATGCTATCAACCCATCGACTATCTGTTTTATTCTTGCAATTAGTATCATCTCTATAATTGATTTAAAAATTCATCAATCGCCATGTCAGCTACCTCAAACACCTGTGCCTCGTCAAGAGCTCTGTCCATGAACTTCCGAGGTTCAAATCCAGGATGAATCCAACTCAACGGGTCACTGTTATTGCTAACCCTGCGGAATGTAAAGTATCCCCCTCGATTCTCTTTGTCCGTAGATGAAACATCAATCCTCACGAGTCCTTGGTATTGGGGTGATTTATGGGTGTACTCTGGTATTACTCCGTTTGCTGTTTGAATTTCCTTACGACGACCCAATTGAGCGTACTGTGCTGGGAGTTGAGACTTCTTTACAGGCTGCCCACCGTTACTTTTTGCAATGTCGTATATTTCTTTCGGCAAGGCATTTTGAAAAATTGTAGATTCAGCAACAGCGTCAGGAGTAGCATAGCGGAAAGGAATTGTCAAGTACCAACCTCCACTCAAAGAAGTTTTCTTCTTCGGAGAATTGGCGAATCCTGGTTTCTCGTCGAACGGAGCTTTACCCTCTTCAAGAGCCAAAGCCAAACCATCCTGTCCAGGCTGTAAACCAAACACAACTTCCGTCGCACTCACTCGGTCGACATACATTGCTTGCTTATACAGTTTTCGAGTCTTCTTTAACTCTCTATTGACAAGGTTCTCCCACTTGTTTACATACTCAGTCACCACCCGATTGATAATCTCACCACCGAGTTCCTGAGCTTGGTCACCTGTTAAAGCAAACTCCGCTACTATTTCGCTCAAATCAACGTGTATCGGAATCATTATTATCGTCGTTATAGATTATACCACTGCCATCATAATTTGGTCGCTGCATATCAATAAGATGAGTCCTTCGACCCACACCCTGTATGGGCATCTTGAGAATTTGCAATTGCCCACTTTTCTTGTCTTTTCCTAATGAAGCACGTATCTCGTGAGGCATATCAATGATATGATACTCCACACGATGTTTGTACAGCACTGAAACACCCATGTCGGGTTCGACATTTCCAGGAGCAAATCGTAGGCAATACGGGTTCTCCGGAACAACCTTATACGTCGATGGGTCTAACTTCACCAACGGTGATGTTGAATCCTTAAAGATGTACACTGCCTCAATACCATCCTCTATTGGTGCGTAAGAAAGAAAAACAGCAACCTCGTCACCTATCATCAACCTCGCAACCAACATTTCCGTAAACGAAGCATATTCGTCCTCAACGGTTACTCTGTCAAAATAGGAAAGAAAGTCTTTGTCCTCATCCCGAACAGTTATCGCAGCCGTACCCATCAATTCAGGAGCCCATTGAACGTATTGAGTATTCCGGTTCAAACCTGTTACAAGAGCTTTCGTCCTACGAGGATTTACGAAGAAATATCCAAAGCCATGACAATTCTGACAATCAGGAAGGGCAGCTCCTGAACTTCCCTGACACGGACATCGAATAGCCTTTTCACAGATTATATCATAGCCGTGAGCCCAAATAACTGAATTGAAGTCATTTGGGCGAAAGCTCACCTGCGGTTGCCCATATAGGGACTGTTCAGGTGCTTCTGTTATGTTTCTTCCGTTCATCATACCACAGCCATCTTTATTTCGTCATAAATCAATTTTATCCTCTTCACTGTTTCAGCAATCTCCTTCTGATACTGTATAATGCGAGCACCATAACCAGCATTTGTGGCAGAAGATGTAGAACTGATTGATTGGCTCAACCCGTCCACACCTATTGACTGGGCAGCAATACCAGCACCAAGAATCAAGTCTCCGGCAATACCTAATGGTCCAAACGTCGCCAACTTTCCAGTCAGGTTAATTAAGTCCATAGGCATATGGTCGAGGTCAAACCCTGTAATATACTGGAAGTCCCAATAATCCGGAATCAACCTGAAATGCTGGCTTCCTAATTGAGTAGTCAAACCGCTCAGGATTACTTCCGCATTCGCAGTAGCAACAGCCGAACCCGTCGGAACAATTGATACACGTCTTTTGAAAAGACCGTAACTGTTCTGATGAGTTGTAAGCCATTGCGTCGGATAGGAGATTTGCTCAAGATTATTGAACCGTCCCGTCAACGATATTGGCTTGTTGACGGGATAGTTCGTGAACAGAATAGGAAATTCCTGCCAATAGTCGGCTCGGTAGAATGTCAGCTTCTCTTGGTCAATGAACTGGCGCATCAATTTAAGATTGAAGAAATTCTCAACCTCTTTTTGTGCTGCCTGAATGTAGAACCTCATGCTCTCAGAGCTGAATGAAGTTCCGTCACCACCCTGTATAGTTATTCCGTACAGGTACAAAGAAAAAATCTCCGTAGGATTAAACATCATCCCCGTGTTCTTTCTATACTTCATTGTCAAAACAAGCTGTCCCATCTTTATTACTCTTTAGAGGATGCTACCAAAAATTCGATGATTTCGGCTTTCGTCTTTTCAGCAATAGCAGCCATGTCAAAGCCACTCTCAGTTCCAAAAGCTATCAATTCATCTTTCTTCATTCCAGAAAGTTCTTTGCGAAGAGCCTCTTCTTCCTGTTCCGGAGTCAAAGTTTCACCGCCATCACCCTCTGCGGGATTTTCATCGCCTGTGGTCGCTGCGGCTTCTGCTGCAAGGTTTTCAGGTGCTGGGGGTGTAACTGTCTCGGCTGCTGGAATAATTCCCTCAGCGAGCTTTAAACGAGCCTTATGCTCCTTCTCGTATTCACCCTTCCAATTTACCACCTCTTGCTCGAGTTCCTCAATCTTCTTTTTCTGAGAAGTGTTGATGTTGGTCAAACGAGCCAGCTCCTTTTTGTACCATTCTTCACGGTCGTTGAAATCGGACTTCATCTGAACTTCCTTAGGAGTTTCGAATACAGGCTGTTTGCCATGTTCGTACAGGTTGGGCAAACCTAACTTCAGAGCTTCCTTACCGAACTCGTCCTCGACCTCTGCAACACAATTGACAAACTTCACGTTCGTTCCATTGATGTTGATTACCTTGTTTCCTGCTTTTCTGTTAAAAAGTTTCATAATCGTTTCTTTAATTTGTTTATAAAATTAATGGGGATGGGACTTACCACCCCATCCCCATCATTATAACGTTACTCGGTCGTCTTTTAGGTAGTCGGCAAACCAATCTTACCAATGTTGATGATACGAGCAATCTTTCCTGGCATATACTCAACCGGAGTACCATAGTTCAGGATAGAGAACGAACGTCTCGGACCAACAATAGCGTAATCCAGTTTCATTGTACCACCCAGTTCCAAATACTCAATCATTTCACTTCCGTTGAAGTAAACAAGAGCAGATTTGGTTCCGGCAATCCAACGGTTGCGGTCGTGAACCTCTCCCGGAGCAGCACCGTCCCATCCAGCAGCCAACTCAGTTGTGCTAACTTCGAAGATAGGATAGAAATCCGCAGTACCCTTATCAACAGGGTCTTTCTCAGTACGATAGATGACGTAGCAAGTTTCAGGATAAGCAGAAGACTGCGCACCTTTGAACTTCAGAGTCACTGACTGAGTAGCACCAACAGCCTGTTCAGTGTCGTTCAGCAATACAGGTTCAGACTCTCCGTAACGGTTCTTTGCTGTAACAGCATAGAAGTAATTACCAGCGTGAACAGAGCCGAATACTCCCTTAGCATCAACAGCCACAGCAACCGGAGTTGTTGCGTCCTTGATAGGAGCATTAGGAGCTTTGTCGGAAGTCTTACCACCGCCCAACTTAATCGGTTTCGCGAAGTCGAAGAACTTGTCTGCCTTGATGTTCACTTTACCGAATTGAGTAGTGATATCGTTTACCGACTGACCCATAGTAGCACCAACAACGCCACCAGCCATACCAACCACAACACGTTTTGACTCGTGAAAGAGTTTCACGTAGTTGTTGAACACGATAGGAGAAGAAACGATACGGTCGATGATACCGTTTCGGTCGTTTACAACTGCCTGAGCAGCGTCCTCAACCAAAGCGTCGTTCAGTACAGAACCGTTTGCGTTCAGCACAGCAACGTCACCGAAGTAAGCGTCCAGCACCTGTTCAGATGTTTTACCCAGAAGACCACCTGTGATATCATTGATACCAGCGATGTGCTGAGCAAATACACCGTCGAACTCTTCAGGAACTTTTGCCGAGTTGGCGTCGATTACCTTTTTGTCCAGGATAGTCTGAAGCAAGATAGTCTTGTTTTCAACTTCCTTTGTGTACAGGCTACCAACGACAGTCTTGACAATCATACCCGGATGAGTCACCTGACCAGTCACACCAGTGAATTTCACGGTGATTGACTTACGACGGTAAACAGAGTCAGTCTCAGCAGGAGTTTCGCCTTCCTGATTGAAGATACCTACTTCCTGACCATATTTGTAGAGCTGATTGTACTGGTGAACAGTATTGTCAATTTTCTGACAGTTCAGTTCGTTCCAGAATACCAACTGGGCCAAACGGTTCTCGAGGTTCTTCAGCACAGAATCCAAAGATTCAGGTTTCAAACCACCACCGTTATTCAATTGGTCGTTGTACTGCATACCAGTCAACAGACCCGCCTCCATCGCCTTCAAGATTTCATCTGAAGACATACTTTCCAACGGATTGGCGTTTTCCGTTCCAGTGTAATTGAATAAATCCATTTCCTATTTATTTTTAAAGTTATAATTCGATAACGAAATTATTTCACGAGACGAATGTTCTTCTTGTTATACATATACAAGGCTGCGTCTTGACCGATTGCCCCACATACAGGGTCGAGCAAATAGGCAGTTGTATTGTCACGCAAAGACTTCTGAATTTCGGGGTCAGTTTCTTCGTCGATTGATTTAGTAATCAACTCACGAACAACCGCACGGTCACGAGACACGCTCAGGATGGTTTTGTCATCCTCGTCTTTCGCTCCACCACCCATTTCAAGACTCTTTTCGATAACAGCCTTATTCAGACCAGCGGTCTTAAATGCAGGAGCCGTATCGCCAAAAGCAATAATCGCCTGACGCATACCGTCCAAAGATTTTTCAATCTTGTCAACGACAGGAGTCAAAGCCTGTTCGATTACTCCGGGAAGAGATTTCATGAATTCGTCCTGAGACTGAGTAACCTTGCCAAGCAAGTTGTCTTCAATACTCTTCATGATGTCCGCAGAAATTGACTTGGCGATGTCGTCCTTGTCTTTACCCTTGTCAGCACCGCAACCCTTTTCAACATCATCGGGGTCTTTCTTGTCACCGTCCTTGTCGTCAGGGTCTTTCTTGTCTTTTTCTTTGTCCTTGTCTTTTTCCTTCTTCTCGTGTTCACCGTCTCCGTCGCCTTCACCATGGTCATCCGGACCACTCTGAACCGACTTCTCCAATTTGATTGAGCCGGAATCAATCCAACCAGCAATCACCTCTTCTGAGAACCCACTACCAAGTAGGGACTTAACGAGGTCGTCATTTTTCTGTTCATCTGTTAATTGTACCATAATCTTTTGAATTTTTCGGTTTAAAAATATTACAAAATTTCTTTTCCCTAAAATGAGTCGTCAAATGTCTTCTTGAACAATGCGGAACTTTGAGTCAATAATTATCCTCTTGTTTCCAACTACCTGTTCGAACATGATACTCTTTCGTAGGTGACTCTTCAAAATTTCACCCGTAGGAATAAAATCTTGCATTTGAATCCCCTTTACAAAATCGATATACGAATTGAAATTCACAGGTGTGAAAGTCAGAGCAATGTTATTGATAATTGCTTTCGTGATATGCTTTTCATTTTTCGGGTCTCGCTCCAGTGCTTTGCCCTCAATAGACATTCCAGGCTTTCGGGTTGAACCGCTTTCACGCATTTCAATACACTTGTCCCAAAAGGCTCTCGCCTCGGGAGACTCGCTCCACAGTTTTCCCTTGACCCAAAACTTATTATCAACTATCTTCCCGTCAAGCGGTTCACCAATCCAAAACCTACTCTTCAGCTCTTTTGCTCGAACTGTTAAGTGGTCAAGATTGAATAAGCCGTGTTTCAAGAAGTATTGAATCTCGAAGCCGTTCGGCTCCATAGAATCACCCTGATAATCTTTGCTGTCATCACTTGCGATACCCTCAAAGACCATGTTCTCGTAGCGACGTTCATCACCACGAGGATACTGCATAGCTTCCTCAGACTTCATAATGTCGAGAGGAAGCCAGAAGTTGAAATCATTTGGGGTTTGCTTCTTCATTGAATCCGTTTTTAAAATTCTGAGACAAAATTACAAATCATTTCAGAAAGTTACAAATATTGGGTCACCAACATAATCGGTTCCTCTTTCATTCGCTGCCATAAATTCTTCATGAGGTGTCCGGACTTTCATCGGTCCCACCATCAAGGAATATTTCATTTCCTCGAGAAGACGTAACATATCCGAGTCGTCGCCTGTAAACACAATTTCGCATTCAGTCAAGCGGTTGGTCGCTGGGTCTTCCTTATACCTTGTATCATGAATGATTAGAGGCTTCAAGAACTTCAGATGTCCGTTCTCCCCAACTGTCACTTCCTGCATTCCGCTGATACCTTTAAGAATGGTTTCGACACACTTCATCGGGTCACGAACAGGAACAGCCAATTTTCGCTTGTCTCCGTCCATTGATTCAGGCTCAAGCGGTTTCACGGCTTCAATATCCATAGCCTTTTTCAGGATTGAAGTAAATCCCGGAACAAAAGCCTCCGGAGTAATGCGTCCTTCCTCAAGAGCTTTCAACAACGGTTGGGCGGCATCCATTTGCTGCGGTTTCATCATCAGGTCAAGAACGATACGTCCTTGGTCAAAGATGAACGGCTTCAAAGGCATTTCCCCAAGGTCAATGAACTCTGCAAAACAATGCTCACTCGCATCAACTGTTACAGGCTGGTCACTGTCGACATACACCTGATAATATTTAATGTGGGCATCCGCATTCTTATACTCCCCAAGATACACAATTCCTCTATCCGCAAGGGGGTCAAGATTTGTTTCCTCTTTAAGTTCACGTAATGCAGCGGTCTCAAAGTCCTCTCCTGGGTCGACATGACCTCCAGGGATACAAACCTTTCCAGTAGGACAGAACTCCTCAACTCGATGTAATATGAGAACTCTACCAGACTTGTCCAAAGCAACCACATCAGCGTATTTGGTTGGCTCGCCTGTAATTGACTTCACGATGTCGAAATACACCTGTTTAGTCATCTTCCCTTCCCGATACGCCAACTCGGCATTCTCAAGAGTGTCAATGTCCTTACAGGCTTCACCAACCTCTGGGTCATTACGATAAGCCTCTAACGACTTCAGAATTTTGTTCCTCTGGTTTACGGCTGATGTAACTTCCTTCTGATGTTCTTTTAGGAATCCTCTATATTTCTCAAACACTTCGGATTTCTTCTGTTCCGGTAAACCATCAACTCCGTCAATTACTGACTTTTGAATTGAAAATTTATCAGACAGTTCTTGCCCAAGCAAGTCAAGTTTCCCGAGCTCCGATTTCAGATTCCGGTAATCCTCAAGTTTCTCTTGAGCTGTCTGAATACCAAAAAACTTCTTTAAATTCATATCTTTTCGTTTTAAACTGAATATTCTTTGTTTCCAATAGTTATCTTTGCTCGGCTCTTCCGCTCAACTTTGCGTTGATAATTCTTAGGAGGCTCAAACTGTCTCGTGTCAGGGTTCCAAACATATCCTTTGGGGAGATACCTTAAATCACACCGACAGAACGGGTGAACAGGGTGTATCGTGGCTTTCCAATCCTTAGACTTTACGCCATAATTCGTACCGTTCGCCATCAGTTCTGACAAGTGAAAAACCTTTGGTTCACTTCCGATACCCCCTTTTAAGTACAGCCGTATGCAATGGCGGCACGCTCCAGGAAAGACATCAAAGTAAACCAACGGGTCTGGGTCTTCTTCCATGATGATTTCTGCCCGACCAAGATTGTATATGTCTTGACTTTCCGTTTCAACTATACGACCCCAGTCTCGGTTCCAATCATTCATTTGGTTCGCCAAGTTAGATGTTATCTTCTTGACGGAACGCTTCTCAAATGTACCGTCCAACAACTCCTTCTTCAGAACGGCATCAGCCTTTGAAGCTTCTTGAGCTTGTAAATAGCTGAGTTCCTCTGCCGAAATTGAAGCACGAACATCATTCTTTATACGTTCAGAAAATCCCTTGATATGAGTATAGGTCTTGTTGGCTGCAACTTTATAGAACGCCATTTCCCTCGCTGTGGGCTCAAATAAGCCCATTTTAGAAAGAAACGCAGTAAACTCGGAGTAACTCATCTGAGCAGTTGCTGGCGTCCCAACAGCAGCCGAAACACGACCAAACAGAAAAGCCTGATAATGGGAAGGGAATTTAGGAATCAGTTTAATCAAGTCAACCCCTTTGCGCTCGAGCAAGTCCAAATCTTCCTTCGTTAGGAAGTCTTTCCCCAACACCTGCGCAACCATCTTGACCACCATGAGGTCGACGTTGTCCAAAATCTTCTTTATTTCTGCTTCCGAAAATAACATTATTTCTTTTCCTTTTGAATATCAACCATCGTTTGAACAATATCACCAAACAGCCGTACAGCGTTAAACGCATTCTTAGACTGATTTTCATATTGCTTTTGAACCTTTGGATATCTCATCGGGTCGACGTGATGTTGGATTCTTGGTGATACAGGCTGTTTCATTTTCTTAGTCCTAATTGCGAGTCTATAAATTCAAGAGCCTTCCCAAGAATAGGGTTATCAAGCGACTTCTCAACCAACATTTGGTCAATAGCCTCTTGAGCTGTTTTAGGAGAATCTTTCCCCTCCTCGTCATCAACGATTTGGTTCATTCCTTCCCCTCCCATCATCTTGTTACTTTGAGCCGACTGATACACCGTGTTAAGTATAGTATCCTTTTCAGGATTGAACTTCCGTCCAGAATACTTCTCGAACATATCCTCAAGCGATACGAACCCAGCCTCAGATTTCTTCTTGTCGAGTTCAACCTGAGCAGCCTCGTCCTCTATCTCTATACCTGTAAAGACAAGTTCCAAACGGTCATCAATCTCGCTGATGATATACTTATTCAGAACATTCTGGTAGAACACCAACAGCGGAGTCAAACCTTTTTGACGAGAATGGTCAAGACGTTCCTTCTGTCCTTCCTGTCCAAATATACGGGCAGCGTCCTGAAATTGAAAACCGAGTTCAGATGGGTCCATACGGTACACGGCACAGGCAATCACCAATAGGAACTTAATCCATTCAGTGAACTCCATATCACGGTTCGTCTGCTGTAAATCAATCCATTCAAGGTCGATACCCTGTATCACAGGAATCTTGTGAGAGTTGTACACGGTGCTCATCGTTTGTTTCCAGTCCTGACGAAATTCGTTCAGTGTTCCTTGGTCGATGTTTCCATTCTTCACATTGATAAAGCCTTTCGGCTGGCTACCTTGTTTGAAGAAGTTACCATTATACTGCATTCCCCACAAAATCCACGTAACAATTTCAATCAGTGTTTCAAGCTCCGAACAGCCATAGCCATTACGCAACACGTTGGTCGTCTTGTTTCGTACACCATACCCAAGTTCCCACGGATAGAAAACTACATACTCATTCGTTACAGGGTGTCTGATAATCTGACCGTCCCATACCATAGCATATCTTGGCAGATAACCATGCCAACGGAAATTCTCAAACATCTGTGCATATCGTGGGTCATTTGTGTCAAGCTGTCTAATAAGCGCAGCGTCCACGGCACGATACTTCTTGAGGTTCATGTTCCTCGCACGAACGAGCTCGAACGTCATTTGGTCAAGCACGAGGGAATCCCTCAATACTTTACGGGTAAACTCTTGAAAGTTATCCTCACATTCCCATTTGTCATTCTCACCACCCTCTTCGAGAAACTTGACAATGTAGTCGACAATCTTCTTGTCCTTTACGTTCAGTTCCTTATCCTCAGAACCTTCCGAGCCTGGACTCTTCTTATAGCGTATCTGATATCCTGGCTTCTGGTCATCAAGACTGTACTTTAAGAAGTTCTGAACCTGTTCAATACGAGTGTTGATGATAGCTTTAACAATAAAGATTTCGCCCATACGATTGAGCGTGCCAAACGAAATACCGTTGTTCGGGTCTCGATAGCCTTTTCCGTTAAAGCCAATTTCAGAAGGATTCCAAAGGATTGATTTAATTTCCGGCTGCGGAGCTCTCCGACTGTTCTTTTGCTGTTCGGCAATGAACGCTTGTGCCTTCATTACTTCTTCAAAAGACTCCGAAGTTAGGGACTTCTGAAGCCTGTTGCGCAAAGCTATCGGAGCAGCCTGAGCCATCACTTGGAGTTCCTGAAGAGACAGTCCATCAAGACCGTCTATGGGAGCCGCATTATTGGCTCCCACTGAACTCCTGTTTTTTGATGAACGGTTTCTTCCTTTTCCCATGATTAAATAGTTCCAGGAGTGACGAATGTTTTTGCCTCGTAGGTTCTGCCTCCGTAGATGAAACGAATAGTGAACCAAGTAACCATTGCCGGACGGGTGATACCCAAATCCTTCACAATTTCAAACATCAGAGAATTGGAAGCCTTTGCGGTCAGGGTTTTCTTGTCTTCGCTCAACGTACCCAAGTCGGCAGAGTTTCCACGGAACTCAAGCTGACGTTCGTCAGCAAATATCTGTACCTGATATTCAGAATCATCCTGAGCATCGGCATCGGCAGCAATCTTTTTGAACTTCGCAAACAGCCAAGGCAAAGAACCCTTTGAAGAAGCATAGTCATATTGGTCAGTGTACGACTTCGGAACCACGCTGTAATAGGTTGCCTCGTTATAAGCAACACCCAATTGCAATCCAAAGATTGTACCTACCTCTTCCGGCACACCAGAAGTAAAGTCAGCAGACTCATCAATGATAAGTTCATTGCCTTCGTAGCACTCTACTTTACATTCACAGGTCTTCGCCATGTTCAGCATAGTAGGAATAGTCACTTCGTCGCCCATCTTGAAATTCAAGCCAGCCGAAACAAGACCGGAATAATTCTTTCCAATCAGTCCTGTTATCATGAAGTTGTTAATGGTTCCAAGACCATCGGTCTCAACCGTTACAGCTTCCGCACCTTTCGAATAAACATATTTCTTCATTTCCTTTTATGTTTTAATTCTTACCAATTATTTAACGATACAAATTTACAAATAAAAATACCGAGAATAAAGAAGGATATCTTTAAGTCGTCAATTTCTTCTTCAGAGCTTCCTTATACTTTTTCGTCGCCTCTATAAGTTGTTCATTCAGTTCATCGTATCTTTGACGTTTATCCCCACCCGATGGAACCTTTCCAAAGTTATCAACTTCTGATTTTGCTGAAATGTACTTCTTATATTCAGGCATGTTCATGTATCCTGGAACTTTTGATTGTAAGTCCGACAGTTTCCCGCTCTCCTTACTTCCCTCTTTTGAGGTCTCTTTACCACGACTTTCCAATTCTCCCTTAACTTTCATTATAGAGTAAAGCAACTCCGCTCTTTGAGACTTCTTAATGGCTTCAAAGTTCTTGTTTAAATCATTCACAAGACCCTTCTCCATCTTCCTAAGATTTTCCGTGGGGATGTTCTTAATGTTTGACCACTTCTCATCAACCCCTTTACGAACTTTGTCTGTCAGGTATTTCTTCAGATTAACCTTTCCGCTATTAGGAACATCATCAAACTTGACACGGGTGTACACTTCAGTCTCTTCCTTCAGATTGACCTCGTCTTTTTCCTTCTCTGAGAGTTTATCGTAATGGGCATCCTCTTCTTTTTCAAGTTTATCTAAATTTGATTCGTAATCCTTCCAAAGTTTGTTTGTTGCCTCATTATGTTTATTGGTCTTTTCTTTCAGAGAAGTCCAAAGCTCCTTTCGCTTCTTGTTATCTACTTCATCGTCAAGTTCCTTCATGATTCGGTCTTGCTCCTGTTCGTGAGCCTTATTCATTTTCTCCAAATCCTCATGATACTTATCAAGTAGTTCAACCTTTCTCTTCTGAATACTTTTGCCGTCTGAAGTTTCTTCTGATTCCTTTCCTTTGATGCGTTCCTTCATCTCAGCAGCTTTCTTACTGTTCTTCTCGTCAGCCTTCTTTTCCTTCTCAGAACGTGTCTTATTCTTAAGCCGTTCAACATTATCTTTGATTTGCTCAAGACGGGTTTCATAACTGTTCTTGCCATACTTGGCAATCCAAGAATCTTTCTTATCCTTATGCCGTTGAAGTTCCTCACGAGCAGAAGCAAGTTCATCTGCTGGCTTTTCTTTCTTTTCGGATTCCTTCTTCTGAGCTTCGTTTATCTTCTTGCTGGTCTCCTTAGCTTCCTCTGCGTTTTTCTTCTCTTCATTCGCCTTAACACCAGCATTAATCTTTTCAGCCTGTTTCTTCGCAGCCTCGAGTCTTTGTTTCTTCTCCGAAAGTTTAATCACTTCCGCAGCAGGAAGAGTCATCTTCCCTTCGTTAATAGCAGCGATGACCTTGTTTACAGCCTCAAGCTCCTTTGCAGGGTCAGTTTCCTTCTTCTCAGTCTTCTCACCATCGTCGGACTGTTTCTCAGCACCATATTTCTGTCCAACACGATGTTTACGACGGTTCTCAGCGGTGTCTGAATAAACACCTGAACGAGATTTCATTATTGTTCTTTCTGTCAATGTAACCATATTCTTTTCAACCATTTAATTTGATACCGCAAATATATTACGAAATCTTGAATCATCAAAGAGTTTCCCGAAGAAAACTCTTGAATTATTCCCAGTCTTCAGGTAGGAGCGATTCCTTCCCGAGTTCCTTGGCACGTTTCTTAATCCAACGCTTCGCAGCAGCAGGGTCTTTTGCCCTGCCGACACTGCGTATAGCATCCTTTAAGTCCTGCCCGTTACGAATAGGAAATGAGCCATCCTTCATGGCTTCGTCTTCCTTTGCCAAAGCCTGTCTTTCCTTTTCAGGGAAGTCATGCTTATTCAGCGATTTTTCGAGCAACGTTTCCATTATTCATTGGGGATTTGGTTGGCATACGGTTTACCGACACGTCCCAAACGCTGATTGTCTGGGGTATCAGCATAAACACCTGAACCCAGTGATTTGACGATATCATCTTTTGATTCATCGCCTGTCAATGACTTCAGGAAGTCAGCAGTAGGAGAGTATGCTTGACCAACACGATTCAAACGACGATTTTCAGGGGTGCCAAGATATACTCCTTCCAAGCCTTTCATGATTGTCCCGTCCGCAGCCTGTTCCCAAGCAACTTGTTTCTTACGATAGTAGCGAAGGACATCTTTGTTCTCTTCATCGGAACAAACAGCTTTTTGCAGGTACATTACATCAGCGACAAAAGCCTCTTTTTCCTGGTCACTTAATTCGCCACTACGACTCTTCATGAGTCCTTCTTTGTAGTAACTTGCTACTTCCTCAGGAGTGAACACTTCATAACCGTTGTTAGCGGCAGTTTCTTCGAACGTTGCCAAAGAAACTTTCTTGTTTTTATTTTCCATAATCTTCCTTTGTTTAAAATTTTCTTTGTGAGCAAAAGTATTCAAAATTTTTGAACATGGTAGGGGAGAGTTCAACTGTCCTTAAAATAAAAACGGGCAAAGAAGGAGGACTCTCGCCCTCCTTATGCCCAGACACTTCCTTAGTAGTAACCTAAACACCAAAAAGTAGAAATGCAGACTAAATCAAAATCTTTTTGTCAAATCAAATGTAAATCAAGTCATAAACAGAACAGCTCGAGAACCGAACTGTACCATTATAACGGTGTCGACTGGAAAAGGTTTTTCTCATTTCCTGTATCTCCTAACAAATAAAGGCTGCGCCAGCAGCCTCTCGGGGCGAAGCTCATCGAAGATGGCGAAGCCTGTCAAAACACCGAACGCCAGTGAGGAGTGTTTCGATGTCGAAAATGACATCCATAAATTTCCGTTCGGGACTCTATTTCTTTTTCCTATTTCTAACTATTTCAATAGTACTCAATATTTACCCCTGCGCGCGAGGGTCTCTTGTCTAACGGATATCTATCGGGGTTTTCGAGCCACTATTTTCCGAAACAAAAAGGGGGGTTTATACGCTCAATAAAAGGGGGTCTAAAGCGCATTTAAGGGGGTCTGTACGCTAATAAAAGGGGGTTTATACGCTCGATTTATATACATCTATACGCTCGAAAAACATACACGGGTAAACTTCCAACCCTTATTTAAGGGGTGCAAATTAGGAGTAAACCTTATTTTATGATTTCCCGTTATATACAGTATAAAATCAAAAGATTATGAAGAAAGATGTAATACAATGTTCGAAAAGAGTCAGTGAGGACACTCCTGATTACTCATGTTGGCAAATGCGCTGTTTGTGTTTAGTTGCCGACCAGTTTCAACCTTTATTAAAAGAAGATATAGATTGGGCAAATACAAAGTTTGAAAATCTTGAAAAATACAGCATCTTTAACGATGACCATGAAGTCGAAATCACGATGAAACTTTCTGATATTGACAAGAATAGGAACGGCATCAGGGTTCTCAATGAGATTAAGAAGATGTTCGATATTCCTATCACATGGGATTGGATGAAAAACGGTAAAGCCACACGAACTGTTTTTTATTTCATACACCGTATGGAATGGAATGAAGACAACCTGTTTTCTATCTATTTATCTCATTTCAGTGTACGCTGGATTCTTGAGTTCGGGAAACGACAGGGGTTCTTATCGTTTGATAAGCCATCGATGATGATGCTCTCTTCTTCCTACTCTATGCGCCTCTTTTTGATGTTGAGTCAATGGTACTCTAAGAAAGAGTTTTCTCTCGGTGTAGAGGAGCTTGAGAGACGTCTGTGCTGCCCTAAATACACCCCCAAGGATTTACGTGTGCAAGTGCTTGAACCTATAAGAAGAGAGTTGAACAGTAAGGACTGCCGTCTTTCTTTTGAATATAAGTTCGTATCGAACGACAGAAAGAAAGGGGTTGGTCGAAAACGTTTTGATACTGTGGTATTCACTATAATTGACAAAGAGAAATAATCTATGGGCAAAGAAGATACATTATCGGTTCTAAATATTCAAGCGGAAAACGACCGTCTGAATAAACGTATCCTCTTTCTTGAGCGTGAAAACCGTGAACAAAGAAAGGAACTAACAGATTATGCTCGTAGGGAAAAGGAACTGTTGGAAGAGATAGAACGTTTGGAAGGAGAGCTTGATGAAGTAACATTCGAAAAGCGTCCTAAATATAAGCCGGAAAAGCCAGCGGAAAGTGTTGATGACTTTCTTCTTCCAAAATTAGATACTGGGACTGGGTTGAACCGAGTGGGCAAGATTGGCTTTGAAGAAGAGTGGAAAGATTTCATGTACGCTTATACTGATGAAATCTTCGTTGAGTCAGATAAACCTGATGTCCTCTTTTTTCGTGACGATGCCGAGAAATGCTTTATCACCCCCACGGGGAACACTCGGTTGCCGTTCCCTATTCTTCAAGAAGACCTTGACAGGTACAATATAATAAAAGTTCGACCATTGACTCACGAGGAAATGGGGGAAGTGTGCAAAGAGTTCGATTTAACTTAAAATTCATTCACAATGTTTCAAATGAAGAATTTTCATTATCTGTACGTTATCATCGGAATGATGGTGGCTGCGTTCTTTGGAATTTCACTTGGAATGGGTATCACTTGCCTGATTCCGGTGTCATTCGTAGTGATTGGTCTGTTCGCCTACCAAAACATGAAGAAGAATCTTCCTGTCGGTCAGGCTATTCTTAATGGTGGGCTTCCACCCCTGATAGGTGGGTTGCTGATTTGGTTGTGTTTCTTGCTGGGAAACTGGTTCAATGTAGGTGGCTGATGAAGAAACTTGTATTCCTATTCTTGACGTTGCTGATTGTAGGCTGTGGGACGACTCGAAAGACCGTGTTCTTTGAGCGAGTAACTCCACAGCCTTTTTCAGTGATTGACAGCCTGAACACCGTTCATGGCTTGAGTGTTCCTACGAATTTAAACTCGTGGGGTAAAACGTACTTCATCGGGAGTGATTCCCTGATGACAACTGTTTACGTCTTGACTGAAAGGAAGAAAGACACTTTATTTATCTTTTCTGTTACTGAAACAGCCGGAAAAGAAAATGTAATCTTTAAATTTAGGAAAGAATGATTACAAGAGGACTTGGATTTATTGAAAGTGGCGTCAATCCGAATGACGCCATTTATGCAGCTCCAAAGATTGAACTCCCGAAGAGCTATGAACTGAAAGAGCAACTCCGTGTCTACGACCAAGGAAACAAAGGAAGCTGCGTTTCCTGTACCGTTGCGGAGATGTTCAACTTCTATTGTAAATCAAAAGGTCGTGAATCGGGCATCGGTTTCGAATACATTTACGACAACCGTTCTGACAAGACTATTGACGGAATGATGCCTCGTGAGGCTTTCGAAATTCTTAAACGGGAATCTCGTATTGATTTATTCGCTCGTGTGACGTCTCTTGACGCTCTCAAAAAGAGCGTTCTTGTTAATGGGGCAGCACTTATAGCGATGAATGTATTTTCGTATAATGACGACTTTTGGGATGGCGATGAATTCATGGGTGGTCATGCTGTGGCTGTCGTTGGTTATGATGAAACAGGCTTAATCATTAAGAACTCCTGGGGTACAGGGTTCGGTCGTGGTGGTTATGTTACTCTCCCATACGGAAAGTTCAACAAAGTACGGGAAGCCTGGACTCTACTGGGTTAATCTTTCGTTACTATTTGCGAGGAGCACTTCTTTCAGGAGTGCTCTTTGTTTTTCTTCGAAAATCAAGAAGGAGTCTCCCTGTCGCAAGCTGGCGTTCCCTACGCAATTTCAGGTACGACAATCAACATCACTGGATATGGTTCAGGAAAAGGAACTGTCAGTGTAACAGCTCCGACAGGGGGTTCTTGGAGTATCGATTTTGCAAGTAACGCTTTCAGCCTTAATGCCTCCCCATCATCAGGTACTGGTCCAAACAGTTCCGTCACTATTAATGCTATCAATGATTCAGGTCAGATAGGTATATTCCGCATTGATATGTATCTTAAGAATGGTTCAACCGTTGTTGATACTGCAACAGTTCAGGTTCGTGTAACGGGTTCAGGCTTTTAATGATTATGAAGGAAAGGAGCTGGGATATCCCAACTCCCAATTCCAATTATGGTGTGATAGTTTGGTCTTCAGCTTTAAGAGTGAAAGTTGAAAAGTGAATAGGGTCGAAGCTGTTTGAGCCACCTTGCTGAATGCGTACCGTAATAGTATCACCAGCTTTGGCTTGAACAGTTTCTGTCTTGCTTACTGTTTTACAAACTGTCAATCCGTTTGTATTATTCCACGTGATTGAGGCATTTTCATAACCAGAACCCATAGAATAATAATCATTTGGACCATACAATGGAATGCCCGATGAATTAAATAGATAAGCGGTTGCCCCTGTATAATCACGGAACTGAATTGTTAGAGTGTATCGGGGAACGCCAGCTTGCGACAGGGAGACTCCTTGGGTCTATTTTAAATGAATAAGGAGGGATTCTGGCGGGAGTCCATGAATATCACGATACTTCCCGCCAGTTGCCTTAATTCAACTGAACTGTCTGATTACTTGCTTGAAGAATGAATGATTGAGTTGTCGAACCACTCCAACTTGTGCCAATCCCAGTCATTTTTCGTATCCACACTCTATCACCTGCTTTTAAATAGGCACGAGTGTCACCTTTGGCGACATCGTTCACCGAATATCCAGGGTCAGGACTCCAACGCTCTTCCTTATCGGAACCACCACCAATCATTGCGGCATACTGCATAGGCGTCCCAGTAGGAGTTTCTCTTGAATTGAAGACGAAATAAGTACCTTCAAACGAGCCGTTCGATTTATAGGTGATAGTATATTGAACACCAGCCTGACTCAATGAAATAGAAGCTGTTTTCCCACTTGTCTCCTGTGTATAGGAAACAGAACCGCTTCTCGAACCGCTTTGATTGGACGCAGCCGTAATAGATGTTCCATCCGTGTTCTTGCTGAACCCTGTTCCGCTAATCGTAGCCGTCCATGCAACATTTTTCTGGGTCGATGTTTCGACTCCGTTTACTTTTGAAAGAAGTGAATAAAGGAAGATTCTGGCGTAAAATCAATTGATTGCCGGAAAAAGAACGTTTTACATATAAAAGAATGAAGACATGAAGAAAGAAGAAAAGCGAAACAAACAGTTGCTCGACATTCTTGAAAAGGATTTTGAAGAACTCTCCGCAGGAGAACTTCAGGTTCTCCGCAATGAAACGAGGAAACTGTACGGAATTGAAGGGAAGATTGAGGTCAGCATGATTCTTAATTCCTACTTGAACATGAAACGCAAGTATATTCACGAGCTTGAACAGGTACTCGTCACGGTGAAACAGACTGTTAGGGACTTCGGAGTTTTCGGTGGCGGTAAACAGGTCGTATCCCCCAGGATACAGGTTCCCACGTTTGACGGTCTTAACGGAGCTTCTAAGGGGATGTTCTATATTGATGGATACACTTATCTCCCTGTCCTAACTGTATCGTATTTTGACGACCATACAGAGGTTATATGCTTATCTCCGGAAGGCTCGTTTTGTAGGATATCGACAAAGGATTTTGATTTCGAGATATAAACCGCTAAATTTGCGGTGAATTTAATTCATTTAGTTATAACTAATTTTTGAAAATTATGCAGAAAGATTTCATTACAGCTACTCCGGACTCCGGAGGAAGTGGTAGCACAACTGTGACTGCCGCAGCGTCTGCTAACCAGACAGAATCCGCACGCAGTGTGAACCTGTCCGTGGCTGGTGGAGGAATGACACGTACTGTTGCAGCGAGTCAGGCTGCGGGAGTCGTGACTTGGAACTATTACTTTTCTGTCACTCCGACTTCGCTGAGTTTCGTTGCGGGTGGTGAAAGTAAGACGGTAACGGTGACATCGTACCGAAAGAAAGTTATAAACGGAGTCGAAACATCGACCCAGAAAAATGTTGCATGGACTCCGACCGTATCGGGAACTGGCTTTTCTGTTAGTGGTTCAACTGTCACCGCTGCTGCGAATTCCGCGACGACGACAAGAAGCGGAACTGCCACCTATACTCAGACGGACAGTGGTAAGACCCAAGGAGTCTCCCTGTCGCAAGCTGCAGCAGCCAAAATCACCGTGTCCCCGACAACCGTTTTCTCAGGTATGAGCAGCCCAAATACAGGTCAATCGTATGCAACCACTATCACTGTTTCGAATTGTCCTACCAAACCAACTGTATCAATTACGATGAATCAGCGACTCGATGATGGTTTTAAACATCAAATGGGTGATGCTGAGAATTCAGAGCCTGTATCAGCTGGAAATAATACATGGACTTTCAAAGTATGGCCTGCAAACTGGTATCACGCAACAGGTGGCACTGGAATATCTTTAGTTCCTGGTTGGTATTGTCAAGGAAAAGTGACGGTAACTTTGACAATCGGGAATTCCGCAACTGTTTCAATTCAAGGAAATGTTCCAACCAATTGATTCATAATTGGGGAGTCCGGAATCCGGACTCCCTTTAGTTATCAATTATGGCAATGCGACCATAATATTTCCTGCTTCTAAAGTTGTTGTTCGATACCTGTAATTATTCCAGGAATTAAATTCAGTAGTTGCAATAATTGTGTATTGCTCCGGAGGAAATATATAATCTTTATTAGACGGAGCTCCAGCATTAAAGTTAAGCTCTAACCCAACATCTTCACTCCACGAAACTGTCCCTTCTTCTGTGGAATTCATTTTTATTGAAGTGTATTTTATTGGAAGTGAATCAGGAGCTGCTGGTCCATTAAATAAGTAATACACCTCACCAGTCTTTCCACCATAAAAAGTTATGGTAAATGTTCGGATGGCTGCTGCAGCTTGCGACAGGGAGACTCCTTCACGGGTTTCAACAGGAATGGCTGAGTGCAATACCCAGCCATTCCCTGTCAATAATCAATTAAATCAATATAGTCGTGAAATTACTTTCCTCTCACCACCGTTGTATAACGGTCGTAGATAGCGTCCCAGTGCTTTTCGAACATCTGACACTTTTGACCAACGGTCTTTCCTTCGAAGACCCCGATATTCTGAAACACTCCTGTCGTGATTTTAGGGTCGTACATCTTGAGGAATACTCCCTGTTCATTGATGAAGCCTATTTCTTCTCCCTTGTAAATAAGCTGTGCATATTCTGATGTGGGCATACCAGCTCCACCCTTTACTGTCGTACGGTTGATGACGATAGGTGCTATCATGATTGTTCTTCCTCCTTTTTAAGTTTTGCAGTAAACGGATATTTCTCCCACAGTGCTTGAGCGTGCTCCTTGACCCAATTTACGGCTGCTCTATGGTCTTCACAATTTTTGAGTCTCAAACAAATGTTCTTTGGCGTACAGTACAGACACAATGATGAGCTTCCTGTTACAGACATGATTGACTCACCTTTGTAGAAAATCATTGAATGTCTTTGTTCTCCTCCAGCACGCTGAAGTTTTGAAGGCTTTTCGCCTCTTTTCGATGTGAATTTTATCTTTGCCATAGTCATTAATTATTTAGAAGTGAACCATTCAGGAGCGGTCTGACCGTAACATTCACAGGCTTGAACGATGCTCTTATTGAGAGCCTCCCGATGTATAGATATAAACTTATTAAGGTTATCAACTGATTCCTTTAAGAGACGTATTTGATAGTCCGCAGAGTCCTTTTCAGAGGTACAGGCTGTCGGGATATCTTCTCTCGCTTCGTACAGTTCATCAAGTAAAGATTTTAATTCTTTGACTTGGCTTTCCATACCGCATAAAGTTTGATTTGTTACTTCCCAAGAATCTTTATAGGAAGAACCACTTTTGAATGTTAGTTGATGTTTCATGACTATCGATGTTTAAATTTGACAGTACAAAGATAGTGGAAAGAAATGAGACTGCAAAGAAAATCCCGGAATTTCTTCCGGGAAATCTTTGAGAGTATTGATTTTATGTGAAATCGAACTCGGCTATACAAACATATTCTCCTTGATACTGAGGGTCTCCAAGATATAATCGAATGTACTGAAGAGCGTGTGAAGCGGGAGTGAATTGCTTTCCGGCAGACATTCTAAGATAATGTGCAGTAAAGCCAGGAATTCCAGGGTTCTCGGGGTCACTTTGAACTGTGTCATAATATGATTTGGTTCCAACTCCAGGAATATCTTTATACAAAGTTTCCATGTAAACGCCATTATTAAATGGCTCCTCCCATATATTTTTGATACTGTCTGAAAGCAATAACGCTCCTCTTGTTACCCAATAAGTATCGGACATTTCAGACACAGAAGGAATCTGTGCGTTCATTTTAACTGAAAGATATGAAACTCCTCTTTCATAACCATTGTCGTTTATTTCTGACTTTACAGAAAAACCCACTGCGTTGAACGAAAAAGTAACATTTCCATTCCATTTATCAGCGATTGAAGTTAAACCCACAACGGGCATGAGCGGAATTCCGTTTTGGTCAACGGTTACGAGGCGAGATACCCCCCCCCAGCGGAGAAGTTCAAAGTTGTGGAGCGAGCAGAAAAGGTTGGATTTGGGTCAGCAGATACGCTTACTTGAGCCGTACCCCCCCCCCGAATCGGGAGTGATTGTAAGAAAATCTTTCTTCATGATTCTTTAATTTTAAATTCAACGAAATTATTTATGCTATTGACGTCAATTATAGCCGATTTAAGAGGTTAAAAGTATGCCCCGAACAAATTATCCGGAGCACACCTTTGATTGTCGCTTAGAGCCTTATAAGACGACCGCAAGGCTTGATACCACGTCCTCGAAGTATTTAATATCTTGGATGTGAACTTCACCCTTGATATATTTCTGAAGACGTTGATGAATATCCGCAGCCGACGGAATCATCATTATGGGCGATGTTACAGGTGCGGAAGCGATTACCACACAGGAATGTTCTCGGATACGCTGTTCCTTTTCGTTTTCCGTGACCGTATAAGTTACGAGAAAATGGGGAGCCTCCATATCGTCAGAATTGAGTTCCTTCATGTATTCTTTCGGCTGGTGGTTTTCAGCTCCGTTCAAGTAGGAAAGAAATTCCCAGTAAATAGGAAGCATTTCATATTCCCCGAACAGGAAGTTCTGAACCATCTTCATCAGATAACGTTCAGCCTCTTTGTCGGTAAAACCTTTCTGAATGGGAAACTCATTGATGTACATGAACGATTTTCGCTTTGTCTCGTCAGAGTTCACCGGAGTAATCAACACAGCGATACGAGCCATACACAGGTCAGAAGTCGGGTCGGACTCTTTTACGATACGATATCCAGGAATAGGACAGTCATCGAAGTCACGAGTGTCTTCAGGGGTGTCGGGGTTATCCAGTTCACCGATTGCGCTCAGAACCTGTTTTCCACGAACCAAAGCTGGAATCCATGCTGTACGGTCTTCGTTCTCGTCACTTGTGCGTGCCCAAATCATCTTTTCTTCAGGAGCCTTTTCCTCTGGTGTGAATAGGTTGCCCTCAGGAGTCTTGACGTACCGTTCAATCTCTTTATCGGTCATGCCCTGTGGGTCGAGTTCGTGAACCAATGTAACTCCTAACAATTCCCAGCCCATACCATCCGGCTCTGCGTTCATGGCTTTCTTGAAGTCCTGAATCAGGTTGTCCGTGAGCAATGCGGGTGCGGGTAACAAGTAGGATTTTTGAATGATACGTGTATCGAATTGACCTACCTTTCCGAACTTGCCTTCGTAAATGTAAATCTTCTTCCCGTCAAGAGACTGGGGTTGATACGGCTTTGCGCCCGACAATTTCTTCGAACGGCATGCCTGACATTCATCATCACAAGCGGTTGAGGTGAAGCAATAGTTCGGATACTGTTTAGATGTGGAAACAGCATGAAGAGGTGTGCCTCCTACATGACCAATCTTAAGATACGACAAGCAAAGGTCATACATCAAGTCGGCATCGGTTTCCTCTGAAACGTTCACAGGCATTTGAAACTCCTGCGGTCTGCCGTCTGGGTCGGCATAGATAAAATTATAAACTACTTTCATAATCGGAAATGAATTTAGGATGTTGTTAAATTTGGATTGAATAAACCGGAGTATCAAACATCGATACTTTTCCGGGAACGAGTTTCTTTTGTTTCATGTCAGGAACTTGAAACATAACAGGAGTTGCATGATGTTCCGGAACGTGTTTGAAGCGTTCGAAATACAACTCAATGGCATTGAGAGTTGTGATGGCTGAGACTTGTGCCATTTCAGCCTCCTCTTTTGAGCCGTACAGGGAAGAAAACAGCCTTTCGCCTGTAACTAATAAGATGGAGAAGCGAAACTTTCCCTTGGGAGATGTTAGAGCGTTCACCTGACTGACCTCTTTGATATTTTCAATTCGGTAGGCTTTCTGAACCTCAACGAGCTCGTCTCGCTTGGCAGCAGCTTCTTCGATTGGGGTGACCCATGATTTAATGAATATAAGCATAATCTTCGATTTTAAATTACAATGAAATAACGCTATTCGACAGGACTGTCGCCAGTAATCTCATAAATATTTCCATCTACCTGTTTATAGGGAGTGAGGTCGAGCGATGCCTGAATAAGTTCACACGGCTTATCGTTGAAATAAACGGCTTTCGTAGACCAATCTTCCAAATTTCTGATGTAGATGTAAGCCACGATATCCTTACTGATATACCACTGGATTTTGCATACAAAATCTTTGTGATGATTGAAGAAATGATACCATGTTACAATGTTCCAGAACAGTTCTTCCTCACCAGCGTCTTTGAAAGACACGTATTGAGCAGGGAAGATGAGGTGGCTATACCACCACCTCATGAACCACCCTAATTTATTCTTCCGCTTTTGCATTTTTGAGAGTTTCTTTCAAATCAGGTTTCAATGTCGCACGAATATTTTCGATAGTGTCACACAGGTTCGACGCTGGTTTCTTAGCATCGTCGTTCTTTTCATTCCAATCAGCCGTAATGATGTCCATATAGATGAGATACGCTTCCGGAAACTCTTCCTGAAGTCTGGCTGGTGTGAACCGTGTTTGTTTCATCAGGCACTTCAGACGCTTCTCCATATGGTAACGTTCCTTCTCTTCTTTGAGATACTCCTGAACCAAAAGAGCGATTTCATCATTGTCCTTGAGTTTTCCAACATACGATTCAACCTTTTCACCCCCATAAGGTATCTCACAGGAGAATTTCAGGTGAATGTAGATAGTACGGTTTCCCCAATCTTCTGGGAACCAGCTTTTCGGCAAATTATAGGAAGAGAGCGTCGCTTCATTACAGCGAATGAAGAATTCTTTATGTGCCTTGAAAACAGGTCAAGACATCATCAGGGGTCTTGCCGATAAATCGCTTCTCAATGGATTCATTGAGTTTTTCCTGGAGAGCGTCGAACTTCTCTTTGTAGTTCAGATTTGCCAACCGTGTGGCAATCGTTAATCTGGTGTCTTCTGCAATTATTGCCATGTCGTTTTACTTTTTAGGGTTCATCTTAAGAATCTTTGCTTTCGGTTGTGGCTCGGGACGCTGCTCAGCCTCCTTCGGGCATTCCCACAATTGAGGAACATAGGTGAAGCGAGCCTTCGGGTCGGGAGAAGCCTGTTGCAGGAAAGCCACTTTCTCCATAGCCTCGCTCTCTTTGAGAGCCTCTAAGAGATTACCGTCTTTGTCCTTAACAACTTCACCAGAGTGCATATCAATCACCTTAAACAGAGGCTCAGGGAGCTCCATACGGGTGAACTCTGTAACGTCGAGATAATCACAGCCAAAGTTTTCAGCCGTTTTGAGGTCGCTGTCGCTGAACTGCCCTTCAAGACCAGAGGCATCGCCTATCATCAGGCAGTCTTCTTTGCTGATTTCCAACCCTGTGTTATCACAGAATTCTTTCAGCATATTTGTGAGCATTCCTGGGTTCGGTTTACGGTCAGGACATTCCTTAGCATTGTAGGGGCAGAACTGTCCAGCCACAAGCGTATTCAAACCGATGAACGATTGAAGCGATGCGATGACGTAAATGAATTTCGGTTGAAACATAGCTGGGTGAACATGACCCATTTCAATTCCACCCTGATTAGATACGATAAGAACAGCCTGTGGATGAAGTTTCTTGAGCTGCGCAAAAACCTCCATTTTTAGTTTCATGTCCCAGACTCCTTCCGGGAACGTTTTGCCGGATTCGGTATCGATGAGCGTACCGTCCAAGTCGATGAAGATAACTTTCTTCTTTGTAATGTCCATAATCTTGTTTTTTTTTAAATGTTACTGATAAATATACGTGAAATCCGAGGAGTTCGATTAGAACTCCACGAATATTAATCTAAATTTGCTTCCAGGTTCGCAAACCCACATGTGGGATGAACCAAACCCGAAGGGAAAATAACGGTTCAAAGACGGGTGGCGTTCCTGAAGAATTTTCATACAGTAACGAAGTTCGTCTTCTGTTTCACAAGAAGTGATGTTGTTTAGGATTTCAGCGAAAATTTCAACTGATTTACTTTCATAATCAATGAATTCTTTCTTCTTCTGAAGGCTCATTTCCATAGCCTGTTGAATAGCTGGGCGAACGAACTTGTCAAAGGCTTCCCCGTCAAGGAAGGCTTCGAATCCGTGGTTACCACCAAGCGTCGTAATGTTTACGAAACAACCGCTTCCCATCAGGGAGCCACGCTTCCAGTCTTTCTTCCAAGCTCTCAACTTGGCGAGTAGCGAAGCCGTCGTTTGGGCTGTCGTTTCTTTGAGTTTCCTTTCAAATTTGTTCATCTTTCTTTCCTTTATTGTTTACACCGTACCCAAATAGAGCGAAATCACATTTACACGGGTCTAACGGATAGACCTCGCGACAGTTAGTAGTGAGCTCAAGCACTGTATTCATGCTATCACCTTTGCCAGTTATGAGACCCAATTGACGACCAACGTTTGCGACGTGGGTATCAAGCGGAATCATCAACCAAGACGGAGGGATTAAACTCCAGATTCCTAAATCAACCGGACTGTTCTTTCTGACCATCCAACGCAAGAACATATTTAGACGCTTGCAAGCCGATTTCGTATCCTGGGGGATACCTTTCACTCCAGGGAACAGGGTTATCAGCGCATAGAGATAATCTGTGGCGCAGCCGGAACGACAATACGCTTTGGATACAGCCTCTTCCATGTCCTCGTTCTCATCGTAGATTTTCTTGAGTGCCTTACATAGTTCAGCGAAGTCGCCCCACTTGAAGAAGCGATACATGGATTCTTCCGAACCAACGTACTTTCTCCAAACCATATTCTTGATATACATATAGGGAGTATATCGTTCCATGTCAGCGAACAGGCTCTCACAGGTTGAGAGGATTGCCTTTCGGTTCCCATACGCTAACCACGCAGCGATGAACCCCACTATCTCCTGAGAACATTTGTAACCAAACTTTCGAGGGAACTGTACAGGGTCGTCAGCTACGAATTCCGGCTTTTCATACTGTTCAGCCAGCTTCATAATCAGATGTCTTGTTTTTGTTTCCATATTACATATCATTAAATTCAACTTGATTGTTATGTATCAATTTAGAGAACTCAGCTCCATCCCACCACTTGATAGTGAAGTGTTCTATCAATTCCCGATAGGTTTCATTTCCTGTCAGATTACCCTTTTCAAGTTCTTCCGTAATCTTATAGGGAAATCTCAGGTCAAGAATGTACAGGTTCAATGACGGTCGTTCAAGGACTGCTCGAAGATACCGTCCATTGATGTTGTACTCTGTTAGGAAGCCATGGCAGAGTACATCAAAGAGTAACCAATACGTCTTCCCATCCTGTGAGTAAACTCTGTGCTCCTTTCCTTTTGTTCTGTGTGGGTCGATGCCTGCATTCTTGAACACTCGTGATATGCAGCCCACGTGTACGAAAGCGTCAAGATGACGCTTCACCTCAATTCCTGCTGGGATAAATTTCTTTGCCATATATTTCTTCTTAATTATTTTCATCTTCAGCCAAAGCCGCCAGACACTCCTCGTGAGCCTCTTTACAGGCAGCGTCCATGACATATTCCATGTTATCATACTCCGGACATTCCCTGACGGCTGTACCTGTTACATCAACGTAGAGGCAACCACTCTCATCGCACTCGACAATAAACCATCCGTCATTATACATAACATAACCATCCTCGTAGATAGTCTGAATAAGTGTACGTCCGTCTTTCATAGACGAAGAAGCGAGTTCGTAAGGACAGGTGATTGTGCCCTGTTCGGCTTGATTGATACGAGCCATCGCCACCAGAGCTACCTTTGCGAGCTCCCGACGTGATTCGATGTTATCAACATAGCGGTGAGTTCCTACTGGCTTGCTAAAATCTAAATTTTTGTAGTATCTATGACCTTTCATGACGTACACTTGTTTGATTTGACTGAGCAAATATACGTCGACTTTTCGAATATCCAATGAGTTCCTCGGGAATTTCTTGATTATTTTCTTCGATTTTTCCTCAATTCGGCTCTGCGTTCTCTCCTACGAGCCTTTCCATCCTGAATTTTGAGTGAGCATTCACCAGACAGCCTGTACACTTCCGATTGAGTCTTACTAATTACGTGCTCACAGAACCCTGATAGGGTAACTGATGAGCTATGTTCCATTCTTTGGTTCATTTTAGACGATTTAAGCGATTATAATTATAAAACGAGTAATTTGTACCAGCCAACAGAGGTAAATCTCGTAGAGCGACCACCAGTGGCTCCTATAAATCAGAAAGAGCTGAACCATTACAGCCCAACTCTTTCCTCACCTTATGAACAAAAAGTGCTCTCTCGAGTTATTTCTTCTTGCCTTTCTTCGGCTCAATCACTGTTTTCACAGTTTTAGAAGCCTTGAACGCCAATGTATGAGACTCCGGCACGTTCATAGGTTTCTGAGTCAACGGATTCACACCCGTTTTTGCCGGATTGATTTTCTGTTTGAATTTACCGAACGGAAGGCTGATTTCATCGCCTTTCTCAACGCAAGTTTCAACGATTACCGGAGTAAGAGCGTCAATTACTTTTTCGGTATCTCTCTGGGTCATACCAGCTACTTCGGCAACTTTTGCCACGAATTCTGACTTTCTCATTTTTGTTTTAATTTTAATGGATAAATAAATGTTTCAATTTTCAAACGTGTTTATATAACGTCGGTTTTCGTCAATCGGTTTTCTGTCATCCCTGTAATCATTAGGATTCTCACCTGTCGGGAGTGAATACAGCGGACGTTCTCTTGCTATTTGCCCCACACATTCCAAGGAAGCGATAGGCAAGATTGACAAGAAATGCTCTGTCTTTATTGCGCTGATATGCTATCTTCTTTCGAATCACGGACATCACCTGTGCATAACAGATACCATTCGAGAGCTGAATGTAGGTGTGGCTGAATTCTGTCACCACCCATACATTGATTAAGCGGTCTCCCCACTTGAAGATGTACGGTTTATGCTTCCATGTTACTTTGTCCATGAGCCGTTCAGCGTTCGAATGATAATCCTCCTGCTCCTTCATCTGATACATATTATTCTTCTGAGAATCTGATAGGAGCTGAAATACGTTCTTCTCCTGTTCAGGTGTACAGATGACCTCCATGTCAATGTCGTGAGGCTCATCAACTTCCATTCCTAACTTGTGCAAGGCAAGAGACCCTACGATTAAGAACTTCATACCATACGGTTCGAGAACCTGTTTACGGAACTCTTCCAACGCTCGTTCAACCTGACTCGAGCTGTCCACTGTTAAATTTGATTCAATCATTTTCGAAATTATTTAATGTTTGATAATGTTACGTGATTCCTCCGGTTATCGATTACAGTCCTCGAGATTTAATGATATTCTTGAGCCTTTCACTATAACCTTTCTTCTCAGCGTATATTCGGTCTAAATAGGCGAAATATTCGTCTCTTGTAAGCCGTCGGCAGAATGTACTCTGCCATATAGCGTAATCAGTAATACAGTCATGCCAGGAGTTAAATCGAGCATGACCCATCATGGTTCCTACTGCAAGCGTTGGACGGGTGCTGGGGACTTTCATCCCCAGACAGTTATGTCCCTCCCTGAACAGCTTTGAAGTGAACGTACCTGATTCCTCTATGCATTGAGCCATCACAATGTCCGGATGGTCAAGCCTCAACTTGAAGATATAGTCGTACACTTCATCAAAGAATGTTTCAGGAATTGAATCACCCACCTTGGGTATCGTTTCCTCTACTGCATAACAGCCTCCAGACGGTACGGCTTCGGGGTTGCTGCAGGATTTCATTACAATAAAAGCACATAGGAACACGAGTCCCCACCAGAGTATTGAGAACCAGTGTATCGGCTTCTCTTTGAACACGTCGGCTCGTACCTGTTCCATCTTGTCTTCAATCTTCTTCCACAGGTTGTTCTTCTTTGGAGGATATCCTCCTGGATAGATTTCTTCTGTTTCAAGCATAATTTCAAATTTTAGTTTATAATAGTAGGAAGAACCCAATCACAATGAATGCCATCACTACTCCCGAACACATCGCTCCCAATAGTAGGAAGAACGCCAGCATAATCTGAGTCTTCACTCTTCCCCTGTAATAGCTACGACAGGCACGGCAAGCAGCCTCGTTCCTACATGAACATTTTCGACATCGTCTCATGATTGTTTCCTCCTTAAAATTCCACGATTGGTTTCTTCTTGTGCTTCTTAGGAAGTTCCTCGTTGAATGTCTTAGGAATCCAACGGAAGTTCCCAGCGAAGCTGATTCCCTGACTTTTCAGGAATCGTTCAAGCCTTTCTTCCAAGACTGCCACACAGGTATCGGTCTCCTGCCATGTCGTCTTATAGTTCTTAGCAAAGTTATTGCTGCAAATGTACACTTCTTGACCTATCATAATCTCTGAATGTTTTGACCTTTCACTCCCCAGATTGTTTCAAGAACAACGTAGGCAAACTGCTGCTGAAGTTTCTTCTCCTTCTCGAAGTCAGTCGAGCGTCTATACTGTTCTTTGTGTTCATCACTCCAGCCGAGCGTCCGGCTCATTACTTCGAACGCTGGTTCAGTATAGTAGGAGCATACAGCTATATGGCGACCGAAACGGCTGTCGTCCGAAACGATTATCTCCCAACAGTATTCATCAGAGACGTTCAGATATCGTTGAGCCTCCCCAAGTGAACCCTGTCCGAGTCTCGGAAGTACGTGTATCTGACGAGTGTGCCCAGGAGTGAAGACTTCCTGTAACTTCAGGATATAGTCGCCAGCTGACTTAACAGGCTGGTCGAACTCTTCCAATGACTTCACAAAGTTTCGCCAAGTCTGGTTAGACAGACCGTTCATGTTTACCATCATAATCTTTCTATATTAATCGAGTTCATAAATAACCAAGTCCTCAGGGTCGAAGATAGACGGATACTCATCCATACCCTTTTTCACATCAAACGTGAAGTTCAGTTGATACCGTTCATCGACCACGCAAAACTGCTGAGCGATTTCACTCCAACGAATAACATTCTTCGGTAGCCAAGCCACTCCAAGTTCCTTATTGAGAACCCTCCAAGCCTTATCGGTGCAGTGAGTTATCGCAGCCGTATGCATACGTCCTTCGTATAGGAAGCGAATGAGTCCCGACTTAAACAAGTACGAGCGCATATACGGTCTGTCCTCAGGTAGTGTTGGCTCAGCAGGAGCCTCTATTGGCGTCTCTACGACCTGTTCAGTAGCAAGGTCAGATAAGTGTCCGCGAAGGGATACCTGCCCTCCCTCAAGAACCTCAAACGAGTCATAGATTACTTGCTTGACAGTGCCATCACTGAACGTAACGGTCACTGGCTTATTATTCTGATTGATTTCCATATCGGGGATTATTTTGAAATGTACATACTATTCAGCGGAGACTCTATCATTCTGTAGAGGATAAGAACCCCTGTCTCGACGCACTGTATCATGATATCCCTCATGAAGCGAGGCTGACCATCAATAGGGTTGATGTCGTCGGACTTGATGATGTAATGATTGTCACTACCCACGAACCATTCACCTCTTTCAGTGAGTCGAAGAATAGTGTCCATTTGCTCTGAAGCCTTTTGCTTCGAAGTGATTGAAAACGCCACGTCAGCGATACCCCATTGACCGTTTATGCACTGACTTGTGATGATGTTGAAAACTCGTTCATGTCCCATGACCGAATGATTTAAATTGTTTGACGGAACAAATATAGTGGCATTATTTGACATTCCAAAGAGTTTCCCGATATTTTCCTCAATATTTTCCGAAACAGGCTACTGGGGTCGGCTTATACGGGTTATCTTATGCCGACGTCTTTCGTACCTTTCGTTCTCGATGAACGGTTGATGACTGTGGAGAGCCTCACATTTAGCTCTCCAATAATTCCTTTCGTCAGTGATACGGTTCACGAGCCGTATCATCAATGCTCGTTTGTTTACTTTCATCTGAAATCTATAATTTGTTCGACATTGAATATCATCTCTTTCCCATCTTCAAGAGCTTTCCCTTTGCAATGGTTCCCATAACGTTCCGTAATCTTTATAGAGCGGTAAACTCTTTTCGGATGAATAACTCTTCCAACAACGTGCTTGTCTGGCATACCAAACTCTTCGAAACGCACACGAACTTCGTCTCCGACCTTTGCCTGTTCACGAATTTCTTCCAATGAGAGTTCTTCTGGAATGTAAAAGCATTCAGGACTGTTCACCCCTGATAGGAACTTTGTGAGTTCGTCACGGAGCTGTTGGACTTCTTTGACTGACATCACCTGTAAGAAAGTTGAGTAAGACCCATCCTGGATTCCCACTTTCACGGTTCGCCCATACTTGTCAGGCTCTTCCGTCTGAATGATTGGTTTCAATACTTTCATCTTTATCTTCATTTATAAATTGTTTCATATACGGACAATCGTTCTCACATGGGTACACCGTTCCATCACCACAGGGGTCTTGGAATGTAGGCAAGGCACGCAAGTCGGCTGTGCAACACGTTCTACCATCTCCCAGTAGTGTATCATCGAAGTGTTCACATAATCGCCTGTGCGCTTCTATTTGTTCTTCTGTCTTCATCTTTACATTCTTTTGAGCAGTAGTGTTTTCCGCCTGATACTATCCAACCATAACGTCTAATCTCAGCATTAGAGGCTCCTCGGGTGTGAGTAACCGCACCACAGACATCACACGTATATTCATACCATTTTGACTTCATACCACTGATTCTTTATTACTTTCTTATAATACTCTCTTACCACGTCTGGACGAGCCGTTGCGTAGAACGCTGGGGAATCGCAGAAGTTATCCCAGAACGGCACAGACATCCCCCCCCTGAACTGCTGCCTGATAGCTGTTTCACAGGCTGTTTGAGCGTCGTACCACGGAGTCTCTGGCTTCATAGGTAGTGAGTCAAGAACCTGTATGATGTTAGGAAGGCACTCAGCTCCTTCGAAGATACCTAACCATTCGAGATATTCGGTGAGGTTCATACCTGTGGGGATTTCATCCTTATGACAATTCGTAGGGATTTTTGCGTCTTTCAGGGACTGTATCTTCGTGTCCCATGTCGACTTGTTAAGCTCAATCCATTCACGTTCGTCAGGTCGGGTGTCGTAGATATTGAAGTATCGTTCCCGTTCATTCGGGTTCGGGTAAATCATCAGATACGACATCCCGAGGCTTTCGAACACTTCACGTGCCTTCGGGTGCATAGCACACACGACTATCTTCCCGAACAGTACAGCCTCAACACAGAAGCGTCTATAATTGTCGGGGAAGTCAGGGTTGACGATACCCGTTCTTCTTGTCGAGATAGTATTGTTTCGAGAAGAACCCGTCAATGAACTGTGGGTGCTGGTGAGTCAGGTATGTCTTACCAATTCCCGGATACCCACATATCGCATTAATCTGTCCGGAGCGAAACGCTTCACGTATCTTCTTCCGATTGTCTGATAGTTGTTCCATGACTTATTTCTTTTGATGTCTCAACTTTGTAACGGCATCTTTCCGGGAGTATGCCATGATTTTCTGTCCTTTAACAGTAAATTCTCTCAACTCCCTGTGAACAGGCTTGGGTCTGTAATTAGGATTGAAGCGCATCCCTCCCGATTCATTACTCTGTTTGTACACACGGTCATCACTTGCTGCCGCAGCCATCATTGCGGTCGCCAGTAGGATTTGTTTTAGTCGGCTCATAATCGTCTCTTATCTTTATATAGTTTCTACATCTGTAATATCGTATCTTGTCCCGACAGTAACCGTCATAGGCACAGGTCTCACAGAGAGCCACTTTGCCCTCACGGTTCTTACCATATAGGGAATCATCTTCCATTACTTCTTCGCCTGTCTAAGATAAATACTTTCTCCCTGCGGGAGTTTTCCATTCTCTCTGATATACTTGTTTCGATACTTCGTACAAAGGTCGCTTCGACAAGCAGAGACAGACCCTTCCCAGCAACACGGGTAACAGGATGGGTTCTTCTTTCCCAAGTGAATTTCGTAACCGTCTTCTGTACCTAATAATTTACTCATGATGTTCTGATTTATGGATTAATAGTCTCGATGTCTATATTCGAATAAACGTAGTGCCCCGAGGATTAGGAGCACTACGACTGTCAGCACTGTTTTCATGATGAGCAGCTTATTTAGTTCCAAGAGCCTTGTTAGCTCTTTCGATTTTACGTTTCAGAGAGGCGATACGATGTTTGATAGCCTTTGCGTCTTCCTTTGACAGTTTAGCGAACTCCTCAGCATTAGCAACCAGAGCTTCTTTCTCAACCAGTTCCTCAGAGTATTTAGTCAGACGTTCGTTAGCGTCACCGATACGAGGAGCAGACTTCTTTTCGCCCTCTACAGAGGCTTTCTTTTCAGCTTTCGGAGCCTTGTCAGCCTTTGCCTTCTTATTGGCTTTAGAGGCTTCTTTGACTTCTTCTTCTTCGCTCTTTAACGGCTGGGCTGGCTTGATAAGTTCAGCGGTGTTCTTAGCGATTTCAGCCTGACGACGACGTTCTTCACGTTCAGCCTTTTCAGCGGCACGCTCAGCAGCCTCAACCTCGATGTCTTTAAGGTCTGAGTAGATGATGAAGAAGCGACCATAAGCGTCGAAGAGTTCTTTCTTACTGTTGGCTTCGGTGTATTCGATAGGAGAGAACTTACTGTTCATTACCTTGATAGCAGCACAGATGTCATTAATAGCAGCGACCATGTTAGGTTTGCTGATGTACTTGATAGCTTTCTTTTCATTAAGCATATCTTCATTTACTTTGAAAGAAGTTACATTCTCAGAAGCGGTGTTAATTACATTTGTTTTCATGACTAAATTGTTTTAAAGATTTGACTTATTATTGATTTTGATGTTACAAATGTAGTGGTTTCAATTGAATCAGCAAAGAGTTTATCCGGAAATTCTTCAAATATTTTCAAGATTTTTCTGAAATCGTCTCTACACTCCACTTGAACCGCTCCGGATAAAACTCGGCATTGTAACGAACCTCACGAAACGGATGCTTGTCAGCCAGTATCTTCAGGGTCTCTTCGAGGAACTTCTTGGGGATACCTATATGAGTATCATCGATAGGAGCAACCACACGTTTCGGGAGCCACCTGTTAAAGAAGAACTCCTTCCCCTCACCGCATACAGGGTGTCCGGGGTGTTCGACTATCCAAAACGTCACACAGTATTGAACAGCCTTTTCCGTTTCGCCTATTTTTCGGACTGTTAGTGTTCTCATCTTATATACATTATTGCTTCGGCTACATTCTCAACGGAGTAGGAGCCACTCTTCACTCCGTCATATATCATCTGAGCAACTTTCATGAGTTGTTCCTTCTGTCTTTCTTGACGTACCTGTTCAGCCGTCTTGATAACTTCACAGGTGTGCGTCTTAGGAGCTGTCTGATGTGGTCCGATGTCTGGTGTCCACTGTACACCACTCGACCACCACGGCATTCCGTGATTGTCTGAATAGAGTCCCATCCCTCCGGCAATAATTCTCCTTTCCTCTTGCTCGCCTGTTTCTATACAGGTTACAAGAATGATGTCTCCAACTGTCATAACTTTATCTTTTGAGTGTATTGTAATTCCCCACTATATCCTCTTGCTTTGAGTTCATCCATAAGTTGTCGAGGAGTAAACTTTGCCAACTCAAGATTCGAATAAACAGGGTGAATCTTCGGGGGACGATTCGCTGGCTGTTCGTTCTTCTGTTTCTGTCTTCTCTTTTTGCGCTGCTCACTTCTGCACACTCCACAGGTAGAATCATGTCCATCCGCATACTGGGGATGCTTGTGAAATTCATTGATTGGTTTAATTGCATGACACGTTTTACATTCTTTTGTTTCCATATTATCTTAGTTTTAATTAATTATCCCCATATTACATAGTTCAAAAACCTTACCACACCGTTCCACCAGTCGAAGAACAGTTTCATTCCCCACAGGATTAGGAACACGAACACGGCTATCCAGAACCGCTGCCACCACACCCTGTATTTCTTTTTCAGAACCTTTCTTCCGAAGCGTCCCCAGAAGAAGTTCATGATTGTCCAAATTACTCTTTCCATGATTACGATGATTTATTTATTTAACTCAAAAGTTTGCTTTCAGTTTAAGAACTCTCAGGACTTCTTTCAACTCGCTGTCCGTATAGTTACGAGCTATCCCCATTGATACACAGTTGTGATTAGAGGCGATTTCTATCGCTCTTTCACGGGATACTTTCGGGATTGTTCTTTTAATTCTCATGACTGTTAGTTTTAATGACTGAGCAAATGTACTGGGTTCTATCGACATATCAAAGAAATCCCGGAAGAAATTCCGGGATATCCTCAAGATTTATTTCTTTAACTGTTTGAGATGAGCTATGTAACGAGCGTGAAGACATTGTATGTTATAGCCACCAGCCAAGATACAGCTCGTTTTAAAGAGATAACGGCTTTCGGCTGTAATTACTACCCACTCGCCTACGTAGTTTCCCTGCTGACCGTGAAAAGAAATAAGGTCGAACGATTGTATCTCATCCTTTATAGGAGCGAGTTTCTTTTCCACCTGACCCATGAGTTTAGCTGTGGCAGCAGCGATGATGAACTTCACCTCTGACTCACGCTTTGCCTCGAACTCCTCACGTGTCTTGCAGTAGAAGAACAGGTTCAGGATTCCTGACTTCTGAAGTTCCTCATTCCTTTTGATTGACGGGTGGTTACGATAGGAAGTCGGTTTGGTTCTGTCCCATACTATCTCATCCTCATGAGTGTACCCGCACAGGCTGTAATACTGACGACGAAGAGCCGTGTTCTCAACTGTCTGTATTGACTTCGGGTATCTTTCCTCATTTTCTTCGAGACGTTTACGAGCGTCGGCTTTCTTTGCCTCATCAGGTAGTTCGCCCATAACTCGCTGTGGGGTGATGATGTTAGGGTGATGACAATCCCCTGTCGACAGTCATTATACTTCTGTACCCTATTTCCCGGAGTAGATGCAACGATTTATCCGTGTCTTGGTGGAGAGTTTTTAGGGACGTTTTCGAGTCGGTTACAGCGTCAGAACCGTCAGTCTCGTGATAACGGATAGTGAGGCATACGATATTCTCGCAATGACAGCCGTACAGACTCCTGGGTTCAATGTAGGAACAGTTATCGTCGACAATCTCTCACGGGTTGAGTCCGGGGGATTTGCTGCGTCGGAGAGTGTTGCAGTCCGGATTCGAAATACCTCCAGACCTCCACCACCCACTCCAACCCCACCATTGTAACCAGCCGTAACACTCCGCATATCCTACCTCACACCCATACCCCCTGACCATATACCTGTATAGCCTATATATGTATTCCTAACCCACCAGTGATTATCACCCCTACTTTTCTATTTGGTAGGTACAAAACATCACCAACCTGATTCCTATTCCTATACCATTCTATTAGGAGCTAACCATATTGAGGCTTAGAGTTATACCATTGATTATGTGGACGTCCCTGTACGAGACGTCCAGAGGGATGTAACAAGCCATCACCACTGACTCATCACATCCCTCTGACATTTGTCCAGAACCCGAAGTCGATTATCGACAACCGTTCATTGAATCTATCGAGGCGACTGTCTCTTCCTCTGTATCACATCACACTCCTCTCGCAATTCCTTCAACGTTCTTGAATTGTGCTTGAGCGTATCATTAATCACACCAGCCACCTCATACTGTTCATTCCTGACAGCCTCATGATAAGCCGTCTCGAGCATCTTGAGATACATACTGACAGTCACGATTTCCGTCTCCAACATCTTCAAGTATAATATCTCATGATTGTTGAACACGTAATTGAACCGCTTGCTCAACAACGTATATCCCCACACCGACAGCACAATAACAGCCATCAGCAGTATGAATAATATGATAAGCAACTTAATCATAATACCATCCAATCCTTTGCGAACATATCATTCCAGTCCGGCACGTAGTTCGTAGCCACTGAACTGCTGGGGAACTGTTTAATCACAAGACACTGGTTGCGATAGTGAATGTCCTTGTCGGCTGTCTTACCTATCAACTCCTTGGCTGAATCAGGTAGGGACTGCATCTTAGGAACTATCTCAGCACTGATATCGCTGTCGATTTGCTTCACCACAAACTTATCCCCAATCCAACTTTCTCTTCTGATACATTTACCAGCCTCAAGAGCCTGTAATGCTTCCCCGAATGACAGGTTCTGATACGGGTGTTTATAAGCAGCGATGTCGTCATTGGTTATTCCTAACAGGCTCATTCTTGCCCTCAGGTTCTGACGATAATCATCCATCGCATTCATCTGACCATACATCAGGGGTTTCTGCTCAGAAGGGATTTCATTGAATTTAGGATTTTTGAGGATGAACTCATCCAACTTGTTTGTTCTCTCGTCGAGCTCTACATACTCGGCAATCATTCTTTCTTTAAATGCTTCCATTGTTTCTTATTTATTGATTATCAAAATGTCGTTGAATCAGATTGACCAATTCCTTCGATTCTATCTTATTCAACCATACTTTACTCACCAGGATATTTTGCTGATAAATATTGTACGACAGCCGTATTGCACCATTCTCAATGGATTGACCGTTTACATTGTATCTGATATCAGCTTCTTCAAGTTCCTGAATACATTCATGTAAATCAAGAGCTTCATCAGGACTCAGAACTACTTCATCGTCGTCTTCGTAAATACTCCAGCCAATGATACTATCTACTTCCAACGACAGTTCATCATTCATAAACCGCCTCAACTGTACAGGGTTGGTTCGACCCTCGTATCCTCTAACTAATTGAGTTAAGGTTCTACCACGAAAATTTTCGTAGGAAAAAACAGATTTCTTTTCATTCTTCTTTCATTTTAAAGTCTTTAAGTTCCTGGATTATTCTATCCCTGTTTTCTTTTGAGATATCACGGGTTCTTCCTATCCGTTCTGACTTGAGTATTTCAAGCCTACCATCCTCGTGAACCTTTGCTGTGGTCTTTACCGCATAGTCGTTACCGTAACCAAAGTCCACACCGATAATGATGTCTTTATTCTGAGCGAAGTGTATCATGGTATTATTCCCAGATTAGGTTCATTCGAATGTTCCTGAATATACGCAAGGCACTCCTCACGTGTTCCCTGATAACGGTACAGGTTCCAAGGCTCAACTCCTGTGGTAGTATCCACCACAGCGCATTTTTCTTCACCACCTGTTTCTTCCTTATTGATGTTCATCGTTTCTTCATTGACAATCAGGCTGCTCACCTCTGTATCTATTTCGTACAGGTAAATGGTCGTGCCGTCTTGATTGACAGCCAACTCGCCCTCGTCCTCATCAAGAAACACTTCCGAGATTTCCCCAACGAATCCTGGGGTCAAATCCATTAGGCTATCGCCCTCATGAATTTCTTTTCCGGCTGAATCTTTGTAAATCATAATCGTCTTTCCTTTCTATCTTTTAAATGAGGCGTCATACGGTCGTTCTAACAAACTTTTGCCACCCGTGCTGACACCTCATTCAGATTGTTACTGTTATTCGCTTATAGGAAGCAAGAACACCTTATCGAAGTTCTTTATTACTGACATTGACGTAACGTCGCTATCAACCAATATTTTCCCACCCTTGATTTCTCTTACTGTATAGAGAGTTCCATACACGTTCTTCACTGTCTTGAACCTGTCCCCAACTTTCAGTTCATCGAGTTTCACTTCCTTATACTCAGAACCATCCCTGAGGCAAAGCACCTCTTTGTCTTTACTGTTTACCTTTACACAGTGAGAACACGCATGACAGGCTGAACTGCCTATCTTACAACCGCCATGAATGTTGCAATCAGGCTGTAATTGGTTCCCTTCGAACCAAAACTTCATCTTTAACATACTACCAACATCTTTGAAAAATTACTCAATTTCTTACCACATCTCGAACACTTCTGATAAGTCCCAGTCACCCAATGACCGCTCTTTCGCTTCTTTCCTCCTTTACGGCTTAAACTAAATTGCGCACCTCGGTAACGTTCTTCTATGACTGTTACAGGCTTATGCCCAAACCATTCGCAGAGCTTATTGTTCCACTTCTTGATTAGGGATTTTTGAATCTTCTTCCACTTCTTCATACGTTGAATTGAATCGTTTCTCACTCATGATAAATAACTCTCCTCCCTCATCGGTGAACACCATGTCCCCACGATTGACGCAACGCATACCATTGTCGCCATAGGCTTCTATGTAACATTCGTCACGACTCGTGAACTGTTGGTCTATCTGATAATTGTTCTCCTTCAGCTTGTCACGAACTTCACTGAACGTGGAATCTGATAGCTGTACAATATCAAACACTCCACTCACTTTCGCTTTAAATCTTTTTCTCATGATTTCCTTATATTTAATGTTTCTCAATATCTTCGTACGCACGTAGAGCAACCAGCTCAATTAAATCTTTCCTTGCCTTGTGCATAGCGTTCTTGACCTGCTGTACGGTGAAGCCCAGTTCATCAGCTATTTCTTCGTAGGAGAAGTCATCAAAGAACTTCATCTGTAACACCCGTCTTGATATGTCAGGCATTTCATTCATAACTGTCCTAACGAATTCCAAACGCTGTTTGAACGACATTGCTTCTTCCGGTGTACGGCTGTCATCTATTACTTGTAACGTAGGTCGTTCATCCTCGGTATCGTCGAACCCTTCATCGATGCTAACGATGTTCACTCTGTTACGCTTACGACAGTAATCTATCGCACAGTTCCTTCCGATACGTACTAACCAAGCACTCAGTTGGTAGTCCGGCTGGAAGTTCTTCAATCGCTGGAAAGCCTTTTCAAAGGTTTCCATTACGATGTCGGCTGTAAGGTCGCTATCGTTTACGATATCAGATATCTGAATAGTCAAGATAATTCTGTATTTCTTGAAGATTGCTGAATAGGCTTCCTGGTCGCCACATAAGGCTCTTTGAACCAAAAAGAAGTCCTTCTCTTTTGATGATAATTTAGGTCTCATGATTTCTTATATTTGATTTAACGGGTGTAAATGTATATATTTAGATTGACATATCAAAGAAATCCCCGATTTATTTCGGGGAAATTCTTTACTCGTCGTCTTCGTCGTCATTTGCCTCCCCAATTTGTTTGTAGAAGGATTTGTTCTTACAGGCTGCTGCCATCATGTTAATCGCTAATATATCCTCGAGCGTGAGGTCGTTGTCTTTCTTTTTGCGTTGAGCCTCGAACTCATCACAGGTCTCTGAAGCATACATCTTGAATTTATCGTAGTAGGCTATCTGGAACAGTTCCCTCATGCGTTTACGTTCAGCAAGGTAGTTCTTACGATGCCATTCCCACATCTGACTGAACTCAATATATTCAGCACGTGTGAACATACACTTCACTATCTTCTTACGACCACGCTTCCATAGCTGTACTTCTTTCATGTACCGCTCGGTGGTTCCATAGACTGACACGTACAGTTGAAGGAATAGTTTCTGAACTGATGTTCTCATTTCGAACTCGTACCATTGTTTCTCTTCTTCGTCAAGTTTAGACTCCTCTACACCATATTTCCCACAAAGAGCAGACAATAGGATTTTTGCGTTTGTGGCTTCACCACCAACACCTCTTTCGGCAAGAGCCTGTAATTTCCGGATTTTTAATAAAATACCAGCAGGGACGGATTGTTCTTTTAGTTCCATAATCTATGACTTTATTGATTTGACTGAGCAAATGTACTGGTTCCTTTTGAGATATCAAAGAGTTTCCTCGGGAATTCTTCAAAATAAATTGAGCCGAACTTCCCAGTCCGGCTCAACCCTCGCAATATTTAATGCAATCCAACGGCAGATTTACCGCTATTATATAACGCCATCAACAGCGTTTCACTCCATTGATGTAGAATACAATTCTTTGCTTGTACGGCTCAGTCGTAGCAATTTGCTGCCACTTGATGTACCCGTTATCGACAAGGAACCGAGCCAGTCCCTTTGCCGCTTCGTATTGCCAACGCTCAATCTCACGAGCCATACGTGCATCAACATCAAGAGCATTCTGTATCGTTTCTTGACGGAATGTTAGCATTTGAACATCGTGCTCTGGCTGTGGGTAGGGACTGTCAGCTACCTGTATGCAATCTCCCAAGACATCCATACCCATAACGACTGGAACTTGATACAGTTCGTGTGGCAACATTCCAGGAACCACAATCCCTCTATCCCCATGCCAACGGGTATCAGCCATTTGTTTAATGAAAGGTGCGAGCTCTTCTTTCACCACCCTGTAATCGTCATAGACGGTCGATTTACCATCTTCGAACCTTCCTGATATACAGGTAGGAGAGCATCGTTACTGAACAAATAACGGAACGCCAGCTTAATACGTTCCCACAAACTTCTTTTTCTCATTTCTGTTTTCATACTACGAACTTATTTTAGTGAGAGAGCCGGAGCTCCCTCTGGTTTATGCTTCACCAAATAATTGACGTTCAACTTTCCAACCTCTTCTGAAGGATTTGTTTTGTCGACCGCATACACAGTTATACGTTTCCCGGAAGAACAGGGTTAAATCATCGTCAGAAACATCTTTCTTAACATATCCATCAAACCATGCCCAAATGTTAGGACGGTACTCAATTCCTATTTCAATTTTCATGAAGTCCGGATTGGGTTCTTTATCTGTTTCCCAACGGTATATAGTCGGGTCCCACTTGTTTACTTCGTGACGTAAACCTTTATTCTCGGCAGCTTGTTTTAATTCTTTCAGAGTTTTCATGACTGTTTTAATTTGATTGACGCAGCAAAGTTAGTCATTCTTTTGATATATCCAATGATTTATCCGGAATATTCTTATATTTTTCTTAAGATTTTATTCTTTGTACCTTTGTAATCGTTATATAACTGTTTATAAACTCTTTAATATTAAAGACAATGATTAAGACTGGTTTAACCGCAAAAGAGCTCGAACGCAGTGCTCTATTGCTCAATGGTTTGCTTGCCGACCACTTCACGCTGTTGCTGAAGACATGGCAGTTTCACTGGAACGTAGTAGGAGACTCATTTGGTTCCTATCACGAAGGAATGCTGAAACTTTATGAAGCTGAAATTGAACGTGTTGATGATGTTGCTGAACGTATCCGTGCGCTCGGTAAACGTCCGCTGGGTTCTATGGAAGCTATGTTACAGAACAACCACATTCAGGAGTTTAAGATGGATGAAAGAGTTCCTCAGGCAATTGATATGTGGAAAATCATTCGTGACGACTGGGATAGGATGATACGTTCAATTCGTGACATTCACAAACAAATCCCTCAGAACGACCTCGCCACTCTGAACTTCCTTGAGGACATGATTGAAAGCATGGAAAAGGAAGCGTGGATGAATCGTTCCTACAATGTTACTCCCGAGGGAGAGTAACCGCTTACAACCTACAAAACAGGGGAGCCTCATCAGCTCCCCTTTCTTTTTAATTATACAAATGAAAAGTTCCAGTTGCGGAACCACCTGCTCCCATATATTCAACCTTTATATCGTAATAACAAGAAACTGAAGACGGTGCTCCAGATTTCTTTACAAACAGAACCCGAGTCCCATATTGGCTGGTATTAGTAACATCATAATACGAAGCATTCGTAGGAGTAACTGTCACCCGTGTATTTCCATCTTTGCTGAAATCTTCTGATATCAGAGTATCTCCTTCATAAACAGCTTTTCGCAAACGAAATTCTGGTGTGACGAATTGGCTTGCGAAATTTGCCTCAATAGTCCCAGAAGGAGTTATCCACCCTTTACTTGTCCCAGCAAAGCTGTCAAAATTATATTGCAACTCAGTAACACTTCTTCTTCCTGCGCTTTGAGCTACATTAATGGTTCGAGTGATACCCCCCCCCCTGAATGGTTATCGTAGAGGAACGAGCATTACCAGTGTTTGCGGGAACCGCAACGGTCACTTCCTGTGACCCCCCCCAGAGTCTGGGGTGATTGTCATGAAATCTTTTTGCATAATCTTTTGAATTAAATTGTTCAACGAAATTATTTGTGATTGCTTCGAAGCCTTATATATTTACACCACGCATAATGTTTCCGAGTCTTGAGATAATTAGAATTCTCATCATTATTGTGAGCCTCTTCCTCAAGACTGACGTCATGGTACGCGCAGTTCTGTTTCTTGTGAAACAGCCTTATGAATAAATACTCACACCCATACCACAGATAGAAGAATATCCATAACATTTCTTTCATTTGAGCCGTATGAATTGACTCATGCGTGATTGTTGATTCCGGTAACTGTTTACGCTTGGTAAACAGTATCCCGAAGAAGTTCAATGTATGATAGCTCCCGAACGGGAACCATGTGTTATAAACTATTTTCATTCTTGTCCTCCTTTCTTCTTTGCCTCGCGACGTGCTTTCCGTCTTTCGCGTCTCGCTGCGGCTTCTGCCTCAGCTTTGTTTATATTTACCTCACCCTCTTCTTTTTGAGCCTTATGACGAGCAATAGACTCACCTATGGCTCCCTTGACTCTCATACCTTTCTTTTGCTTGTAATGCTTGTTAAGGTTATAGTCAATTTCGAACTCCCCTTTCGGCTCATCTTCTTCGACAGGCTCTGGTGCGAGTATAACGCCATTATCTTTGAGTTCCTCAACACTTGTATCGTCTGGGGTGAACGCATTCGCCTTGGCGTCTTCCTGTGCCTTTGCTGCCTTCATTGATTTAAGCCTCATCAGCATTGATGTACGATTGCCCTCAGCCTGTTCTTGAGCCTTGTCATCCTCCTCATCTAATATTTCCGTGATAGGAGTGAACTCGGTCACGAACTGCTTAGAGGCTCGTTCTATCTTATCCCAGTCGTATTGCTTGATAAGTGCTGACGGGAGCTGAACCTGTTCACCGTCCATCAAGTTACCGTTGAATCCATTGAATTTAGCGTACCAACTCGAAGCCAACTGGGCTATCAATACAGTCGGGTTCAGTCCTGCTTTCGCAGCCGTTAAACCAACCACCAACGCATTGATTGACATCTGTTTCATTACGGACATGATGTTCGTCTCAGCGTGAAGAGTAGCATTGATGTCAATACGACCATCAACGGTCATCTTTATTTCGTTACCCTTGACCTCTTTTCGAGCCTGTTCAATGATACGGAGTATAAGGTTACAGTAATCGACATTGCTTCCCCCTGCTGCTCTGTTCTTTATCTCAACCTCTACGAGCATTTGGTTCAGCACTTCCAAACGACCTGTTTCGGTTGCTATTCTGAAGTCCTTATTCTGTAACACGTACTCGGCTCGACGACGGGTAATCAAGTCTCGATTCTCAACGTAGAACTTCTTCAGTTCATCTTCAGGAACCTTAATCTTGTATTCCTTCGCCATCACTTTCGAGACATCCGTTACGGTGTAAAACTTCCCGAACAGCTCCATGATGGTTCCCGTATAATCTACGATGTTACGTGGCTTCCGGGAACGAACTCCCATAGCCTTATTCAACTCCAGGACGGCACGATTGTAGGCACGGTCTAATTGAAGATACTGAAGACGCTTTGCATTAGCTGAACGCACAGCCGTAATGTCCCCACCATGGGTCTTCACTACTGCCCCCACATTCACCGTCTGTTGGAAGTCTATATTGATTATCTTCTCCTCATCTGTACCCTCGTTAAGAACGATGTCGAAATATCGTTTAGGAGAAAGGTCTCGCTCTTCCTTTGCCCATTCGGCAGCAACATACAGGTCTTTCACCTCATCAGTCGACTCGTTGATATAGTCAGGAGCCGTCCTCATGATACGCTCTATGTCCTGTTCTGTGATAAGTCGCTTCGGAACGGGTTTCTTCTTTTCTGCCATGATTCCTGTATATAAAAGTGGCTGGTTCTTTTATACCAGCCACCCCTGTTCAACTTTTGTTACTTCTTCTTTCCTTTGGCTGGAGCTTTCGCTTCTTCCTTTGGCTTGTCGACTTCCTTTTTAGGAGCTGCCTCAGCCGTTTTCGGCTTCTTCTCCATCACAACCACGCCAGTGAATTTCGTCTTTTCAGTCTTAACAACTTCATGACTCGGGGACTCTTCATCACCTACCTCATCCGCAACAGTAATCGCTGCCTCAGGACTTTCAGCACGTACCAAAATGAAGAACGGTTCTTTTACGACTTTACCCTTGTCATTTTCGCTCAAGAGTTCAATCTTAACTTTGTAGAACGGGTCTTCCGGAACGCATCCTTCTGTCTTTTCAACACGTTGTATCTTTGACGGTTGAATCTTAGGAATTGAAAAGTCCTCTCCCTTGAATTGTTTGTTCATGAACTCAGTCACTCTGGCTTCGGCTTCGGTATAAGTTTCAACCTCAAACAGCCACAATTCCTTGACGGTCTTATACGCATTGCGTTCGGTGACGGTCAACCGTTTTGTTCTTACTTCAAAAAACATAATCGTCTCTTATTTATGATTAATAATCGTCATCCTCGTTCTTGTTACGGGAGAATAACGTAATGTCTTTTATATCAACGTACCACCACTCCGTGCGGGTTGCTACTTTGAATCTGTCGGGATATTCAACTCGTTTAGGATACACCTCAAGAACGACTCCCAACGTGTTCTCTTTGAACTGATGACCGCTATTATTATGGCGGATGCGGACAATATCCCCTCTTCGGATTTGCTTTTGACTCATGGCATTTACTTATTATTTGGTTCATCGTTTGCAGACATGGCGCAGGAAGTATTCAGGAACTGAATAGCAACCGACACTGAATTTTCAAGAGACACACGTGATACTTTGGCTGGGTCAATGATACCAGCTTCAAACATATCTTCAACTTTCTCAGATACAGGATTATAACCTACCCACCAAGCGGTTGATTGGTTAAGAAGCTCAACTTCCATTTTGACAGCGTTTACTCCAGCATTTTCACAGAGTTGATAGAACGGTGAAAGCAAAGCCTCCATAACGACATTCCAACCAATTAGGAAGTCAGGATGTTCGTTCTTAACAGCCTCTTCAGTTCTAAGATGTTCGGCTGCTCGTAGCTGTACAGTTCCACCGCCAGGAACGTACCCCTCTTCCAACGCTGCCCGTGTTGCGGCAATAGCGTCGTCCACACGGTCTTTTCGTTCCTTCATCTCTACTTCGCTGTCCGCACCAACATAAACGACGGCTGCGCCACCTGTTAGCTTCGAAATACGTTCACGATACTTCTCAATGTCATAAGCGTTCGAAGTGTCCTCTAATAGATGCTTGATTGACTCTACTCGGACATTTATGTCCTCTGGCGTACCTACTCCCCCAACGAGGACTGTACGATTAGTAGAAACGACCACACGGTCGCACGCTCCAAGCCAGTCTGTTCCTAACTGGTCAACCGGACGTCCAAACTCATCCCCAACAGCCTTTGCCCCAACTTTGATAGCGAGGTCTTCAATAAGGTCTTTCTGGATTTGACCGTATCCGGGAGCTTTCACGAAACAGGCTTTCAACCCATTCTGTTGCTGAATATTGGTTACGAGGAACTTGATAACGTCATTAGACGCATTAGGAGCAACTATCAGAACGCTGCGTTTTGCGGAGTAAACTGTTTGAATGATAGGAAGGATTTCCTGGGGATAGTTGATGTTCTGTCCGAAGATGAGAATATACGGGTTATCCAACACCGCTTCAATTCTTTCGGGGTCTGTCACGAAATACGGGTTCACCAACCCTTTCTCCCACTGGAATCCAGTAGTAACCTCAACCGTCGTTTCATTTCCCTTGCTACTTTCTTCAACGGTAATCACACCATCGTTTCCAACTTTACCGATTGCCTCGGTGATAATACAACCTACTTCCTCGTCCCCATTTGAACTGATAGTAGCAATCTGACGTACACGGTCAAAGTCTTCTTCACCGATTTCCTTCGCCATCATTTGAATGAACTTCACGGCTTCAGACTTGGCTGCTTCCATACCTTGTTTGAATCGTTGTGGGTTCTTGACATTCGGCAGAACTTCCATACCGTGTTTAATCAGCGCACGAGTGAGGATTGTTGCTGTGGTTGTACCGTCACCAGCCTCATCGCAAGTCTTTGCCGCAACTGTCTTTACAAGCGTTGCGCCCATGCGTTTCATGGTGTCGTCCGTATCATAGGCACGAGCCACCGTTACACCGTCTTTGGTGATGTGGGGAACTCCATAGCCTTTATCAATGATTACTGAATGACCTTTCGGTCCGAGTGTGGAAGACACGGCATCAGCCAATTCGTCTATCCCTTGAAACAGTGCCTCCTGGGCATCTTTTTTGAATAAAATTCTCACGTTCATCTTTATAATACTTAATCGTTTTTACTTTAAAACGTCCGGCTCCCGAATCAGTATCCGAAAGTCGGACGTTATTTCAAAATTATTTCTTGGCGGGACGAGCAGGAATTTCACAAGCTCCACCTGCACAGGCTGTTGCGATTTCGCTTCCTGCCTGTTTAAGCGGTTCTTCCCATTCAATATCGTCGTAGGATACAGGCTTCATTCGACAAATCAATTGCCACTTATGATATGCGTTCACGTGCTTCAAACAATAGGAAGTCTTCACACGGTCTCCGTCCATATACTTATCGGCAAATGAATTGAACCGTCTCACCCAATCTTTTCGACGCTCAACCCGTCGTTTCAGATAATCAATGACACAGTTCACATCTGAGAAGCATACACCGTCAATATCCACAAGGAAACGACCATCCTTAATGTTCTTCACCACGAAGCCAGATATCTCTTTATCCGTAATGTCTAACAGGTTTGGAGCCAATCCTGTGGCTGCGTTACAGGCTTCCCACACGTCTTTGAACACGTCCTGAGCATCTACGATTAATCCACTTGACAGAATAGCTCCCGCACCATAACGTTTCGCCAACTCTGTTTCGTCAAGAACTTCGGTGTATGGTGCTTGAGGATAGTCTAAATCACCAAACGATGATAACAGGCTGATTCCTCCAAACTCACTTCGATGTTCCCATAAGAACTCCCGTACATCATCCCATTCTTCTGGTCTTACTGTACAGGTATTCGAAACATTCATTCTCAACTTGGGATTTTCTTTTGTAGATGGGTGGTCGAAGTTCGTACCGTGCTCAATCCAATTCCGTTTGGTTAGGAGAACGAACTTCAGGAAGTCAATCGCTGACAGATTCTGTTTCAGCAACGCTCCTTCTGGAAGTGTAACAGGGAAGGCGATTACCTTTTCACGGTCTGGTGCCCATACGCTGTCCTCAACCATATCAGGGTTCACCTTTATCCATTCCTGAATAGCCTGTTCGGTGTCGGCAGCTTGAATGTGACGAATGTAATGACGTGAGTGTCCAGGAGTTATCCCTGACAGGGTTCCGAGGAGTTGGGAACTGTTTCCCGATGGTTTGACAACTGTACAGCGTGCTGCCGGATTGATACCTATCATCCGTGCTACTTTCTGATTTGTTTCCTTGACAATTTCTGCTCCTCGTCTTTGGATATCAGCGTTGAACAGAATGTCGGGGTTCTCGCAAAGACCTGTAATACCTATGCCGATAAGAGCGTCTCTTTCAGCTATCTTTTGAGACCATTTCTCAAGCACACGGAAGTTTGTATAGCCAGCCTGCAAAGTACAGATAACAGAGGCTGCTTCGCACGCATCGTAGAAGTCCTGCTCGGTCTTCACTTTACCACCATTAATTTCCGCAAGATTACAGAATCCCCAACCTGAGTGCCACTCACCGTTTTCGTCCTGAACACGGGGATACATTCCTACTTCCCCACACGGGTTATAGACAAACCACGGAGAGTCAATAAATACAAATCCTGGCTCGCCATACATCTTTGTATTTTCATAGATAGCGTCGAAAGCCTCCTTCGAAGTATCAGGTAGGATTGCTGCTGAATTATTACTCCGGCACAGTTCAGGCATCGTTGATATCCAGTTTCCGGTTTTGCACGACGCCATTTCCGCATCGTCAACGTCAAAGATACTTATCATCGCTGAACGACGAACTCCCCCTGTAACGACGCTATTCGCGCAAATACAAATGATGTAATGAAGTTCGAAAGGTCTCAACTTGCGTCCCTTGATACGGTTCACAATGTGATGAACCTTTTCAATCGCTTGACGCAATGGGTCTGGTCCAGGAGCCTTGAATCCCCCACGGATATATGCTCCTTTCGGGCGGATAGCTGAATAGTCGAACTCAATGTCCGCACCACCATAGTAGTAAGCGGTCATCAGTTTTCCTACTGCCTCTGCCCATCCTTCGATTGTGTCAGGGATTAAGAACTTTTCACTCTGTTTCGTATTATCAAATCCTTTGGGAATAGGGAGTTGTTCGGTGTGAATGTGCTGAACGCTGTACCCTGTGCCAGCTCCGCATAAGAGTAGATACATAATCTCCTCAAATACTTGTACTCTATCCACATAGGTAGAGGAACAGTTGTAGAAGCGAGCGTGCTTCTCTAACATCAATTCACCACCATATTGAAGAGCACGTTGCGCTCCCAATACACGTTGCTCTCCATACAGGCTATATGCTCGTGCGAATAACGAACTGAACTCTTTTTCGTCTTCAGGCTTAATTCGCTCTGAATAACGTTTCAAGTGCATGTCCATTACTCTGTTCACGGCATCTTGCCATCCTTCCTTTTTTCCGTTGTGGGTCTGGGAGTATTTGCTCAAAAACACGTACTCTCCAACCACTGGTCGACTGTCCTTTTCAATCATATTTCTCTTCAATTTTCTTGGTTTTCCTTTTACGAACTTGTTTCGGTTTCGGAGCTGCCTTCTCCGGCTCTTCTTTACTTACTGTTATCAAGCAGCAAGGCATAGAATTGCCAAGCGTTAAAGCCAGCACGGACGGGTTCCCCAATTTGCTGTCTTTTGCGCGAGCCTCCTCAACAATAGACGCAAATATACTACTTTTTACTTCAAGACACAAAGGTTGGGGAACATACGTGTTCTCCTTTCCGGATTGTTCCTTCGCAATCTGTATCTTTACCCGTTCCGCCTGGAAATGAGTTTCAAGAATTTCTTTCGTAGGAACAACCCCTGCGAAAGCCTTAATCTTCTTGCAACTCAAAAGACAAATCTTAGTCGTCTCTTCCCCTCCTTCAAATGTCGAATGTGGAACCATCAGATACAAATCGACTGGAGTCTGTTTCTTAGCTTCTTCCATAATCAAATTATTTAACAATATATTAAACTTTTTCTCGCACGTGTTACGGCAACAAATTGTAAACACTTCTCAGCGTATAACGCCAAATCAGTGGTTGCATATTTACTCGGTAGGAGCTCCGGCTTCAAGAAGAATATCCTATCAGCCTCCAACCCTTTACTCTTATGGATTGTGCTCAATGTAATCCCTATATTGGCGTTCTCTACGAAGATATCGTATATCCGTGAACGTACTGTTTCCAAGTCACCAAAATATTCGTACAGACTGAGCAAGACGTTTACCTTTTCATCCAGCTTGTCATACGCTTCACACTTCATTGGATTTTTTATCCCTTTATTCGCTAATTTCGTTTGCATGTTGGTGAGAACCTGTTCAAGTCCCCATACATCATCAACGCTATCAATTAGAGATACAAGTTCGTCGCCAAACTCCTTCCCAAGAATTGTACACTTCTTTCCCTTACGAAGTAGTGTAATGAAAGCCTCAACCAACGGTGCATTATTCCGACACAGAATGAAGTCGCCCTCTTCCGCATCCGTGAACGCTCCCTCGCCAACAAATCCCTTCTCAGCTCCCGGAGCAGCTACAATACCATCGGGAAACACTTTACAGGCTTCATCTACGATGTCTCTTGCACACCTGTACGTCATTGATAGAGGAAGAGTAACCGTGTTCGGTGCATTCTTGATAGCCTGTAATGAATCAAGATTACTTCCTATGAATGAGTAGATTGATTGCTTCTCGTCCCCAACAGCTATCAGGCGACCTCTGGGTGTCTTACACATCTTCACGACTTCAAACTGTAATGGGCTGATATCCTGACACTCATCAAGCATAACGACATTATACTGTTTGAAATCTTCTTTGTGAACGTATTGAGTCGCATAATATAACATATCGGTGAAGTCCATAGGAAGTTTCCCTCCCCCACCTTTTAGGAAGTAATTATCGGCAATCCTTTTGTTAAGCATACGGAGCTCTATTGCTCTCTTAGCGAGCTCTTCGTCAGCGTCCTCACCGTACCTCTCCCCCAATGCTATTATTGCCTCTATATCGTCTGGTACGAGGTTAAATCTCATGAGGTCATAGAGCCTACATACTTTCATTATTATTCCGGGAATGCGCTTCGGGTGAACCCCTTTGAATTTCATCTTTTCTTTCGCCAGATTGAAATTCTTTGAATCACTCAGGCTGAAATTCAGGCTGAATGCTTTGCACAGGGACGACAGCGCACAGGAGTGAAGTGTCTGAGCCTTTACCGTTCTCGGAAGCCTCTGCCCAAGTTCCTCAGCTATTGACTTATTGAAAGCCAAGAAAATTGAACTCTTTATAGGAGGAGTCATCTCCGCTAACTTGCACAGGGTAAATGTCTTCCCACTTCCCGCAGTCGCACTCACGAATATGTTCCTATTCGTTGATTTATATTCGTCGACTATCGCCTGTTTATATTCGTCCAATTTCGCCATACTAAATCGTTTCTATTTGTAGTTCAACATCCAACTTCCCGCTGTAATAAGCGTCAAACAGAGCCGTTCCGTTCAGTCTGTCGAACAGTTCTTCTTCGGTCGCATAGTAACAGTCTCCTAAGAGAAGGATGTCTCCCATCTTATTCAATTCTTCATACCTTTCAGTCTTCTCAATAAACACAACATCAGAACCCTCATGGTGGAACCAGCTGAACCCCTCAAGAGGCTTGTCCTGAACGAACTTGTCCTGGGTCTTGTAATTTGCCAACGCATCCGCACAGGCATTACCAAACACCAATGGGTCATTCAAGTCTTTCCCGTGCCCATTAATCCATGATATACCAAACAACATCTTACGACGGCTGTCAATTTCTCGTACAATTTCCTTCCACAGTTCAGCGTTCTTTACACCAATCCATCCGGACATTCGCCATTTCGAAATTGAACCATCTTTGAATGAATTAACTACGAATTGACTGTCAGACACGATATGAACCTTTGTCCATACATCGGGGTCTATCATCTGAACCGCTGCCAATAAGGCTTTCATCTCCATTCGTGATGTTGTCGTGTTCCAAAAGCCTCTGCGCAAATGAATTTCCTTACCACCTGTTAGGCAGTACACACCAAATCCTCCTGGCTTTAACGCTCCTTTAACATTACAGCTCCCGTCGGTGAATATCTGTATATTTATCCGCTCTTTTGGAACCATAATTCTACTGAGCCTTTCGTATCTTTAGACCGTGAATGGTCGCCCAACCTTGTAACCGAAGA
>ENA-OPNV01000114-OPNV01000114.1-human-gut-metagenome-genome-assembly--contig:-NODE-114-length-53553-cov-14.583741_pt1 | contig 53553 bp, 40 predicted proteins | sample MGYA00241542_ERZ501781 | MGnify/ENA primary metagenome ERZ501781 (study PRJEB25962, sample SAMEA2042609) | human gut metagenome | biome: human gut; feature: human-associated habitat; material: faeces...
AGACAAAAAAAGATAAGGCGATGCAAACCTAAAGGTAAGCGTCGCCTTATCTTTTGTGTTTTGTATTATACACCTAAAAATTACCAGTTGCAAGACCATCGAACATTTTTTTACAAATCGAACAAAAATGTCTTGCGGGGGGGGACGAAAGTGGTATTATTATAAAAAGATAAAAAAATAAAATTTACTAAAAGTTTAAAAATGAAAATAACATAATTTTAGAAAAAATGTGTAAAATATAGTTTTTGATAATAAAGAAAACTAAAACAATGAGGTTTAGTATGATTAATACTGTAACATTATTGACGATAGCCGGACTACTTAGGAAAAAGAGCATCGGTAATAATATTATTGTTAAAATCATTGCTAATATAAAAATTTTTTTGGGAGGAAAGAAACATGAAAAAATCTTTAGTACTTGCAATGGCAATGGCATTGGGCGTAACTGCTTCTGCCTATGCTGCAAACCCCTTCTCCGATGTGCCGGCAGGCCATTGGGCGTATGACTCCGTAAACAAACTGGCAGCAGCTGGTATCGTTGACGGTTATGGCAACGGCACTTTTGGTGGCGATCGCCTGATGACCCGTTACGAAATGGCTCAAATCGTTGCAAAAGCAATGGCAAAAGGCGCTAACGTAGACCGTTTGGCAGCTGAATTTGCTGACGAGCTGGACAGCCTTGGCGTACGCGTTGCAGCTTTGGAGAAAAAATCCGATAACGTGAAGATCACTGGTCAAATTCGTTATAATTATGCAGATTATTCTGGAGACCTTGATGGAGAAAGCAATAAACTGCGTTCCCGTATTTGGTTGACCGGTCAGATCAATGATGACTGGAAATATGTAGGCATGCTTGAAAACCAACAGGATTTCAGCAACAACACAGGCGATGAAGGCACAAATTTCCAACGTGCTTATGTAGAGGGCAGACTCGGTGGCATGCAGGTATCCGCCGGCCGTCAGAACTTAAATTTGGCAGAAGGTAATATTTATGACAGCCGTTATGACGGTATCAATTTGTCTTATGGTCAAAACGTTAAATTTGGCGCTTTCTACGGCAAACCGACTAATATCGATAGCGGATATTATACAGCAACTTATCCTAGCCCTGGCGCGGTATTCCCCGGTACTAATTTGTGGTGGTCTGTTTCAGGAAATAGTATTGCCGCTTATGATACTGTTTACGGCGGAACTGTTGATGCTAAGATCGGTGTGGTAGACATGGGACTTGGCTATACAGTGTTTAGTGGCGGCACAAACAGTACAACGAATTATTTGTTGGCTGTTGGACCTGACGGATCAATTTTGGATGTAGCTGGGCCAATAATCGAGAGTTTTGATGAAGACGATAATAAAATCTGGAATATCGGCTTCAATGCTGAAATCGCTAAAGATTTGAAATTCGGCGCTATGTACCTTGATTCCAGCCTTGAAGGTGTTGAAGGTGACGATGACGGATTTGTATTAGGCTTGTCTTATAAAGGTGCAAAAGCTTCTGAAAAAGGCTCCTATGGTCTGTATACTAAATACTATGATCAGGCATCTACTACGGCTATCGCTCATACAATGAATGGCGAATATGGAGGAACAGGCTTTAAAGGTTACATGATTGGCGCGAACTATACTTTAGCCAAAAACATTGTTGCAGGAATTGAATATTATGATTTAGACGCTAAAGACACCGCTGAAACTTCTATGAGAACTTTGTGGTCGCAGCTTGTATTTACGTTTTAAGTAAAAAATTTATTTAAAGCGCAGACCATTTTGGTCTGCGCTTTTTGATTATGTGAACTGAATAATATTTTTAAGCTGATTCGTATTTTATAAGAAAAATAGTTTTTTGAAATTAATGTTTTTTTGATGTGAGTATGAAACATAAAAGTTACCAGTTGCAAGACCATCGAAAAAAAGTTTTTAATTCGAACAAAAATGTCTTGCGGGGGGGGACGAAAGTGGTATTATAATTCTAAAATATTAGAAAAGTTTATAAATTGCTATTTTAGATAAACAATAGCGTTCTTAAATTAAATTATTTTAAGAATTGTAAAGGTTTAAGGCGAAAAAAACCTGACAAAGCAAGATTTCGTTTTATATAGAGAGGAAATATAAATGCAAATAAATATTACTACTGATTATGCGATTAGGATAGTGCTGTATTTAGCTGGCAGAAAAAATCTTACAACATCAGTGGATATTGCTTCTGCAATGGGGATTCCGTCAGGTTATGTTTTAAAAATAACCAAAAAGCTGGTAAATGCTGGAATTTTATTACGGGTAGTTGGATCACGCGGAGGTTTTTTATTAGCCGTGACGGCAGAGCAAATAGCATTGTATGACATCATTGAGCTGATGGAGTCGACGACAAAGCTTAACCGCTGTCTGGAAGATGATGAATATTGCAGCCGTTTTGCGACAGTAAATTGTCCGGTCAGGAAATTCTACTGCAATCTACAGGAACAGATTGAAAAAAGTCTTAAAGAGATAAGCATAGCTGATTTAGTAAATAATAAACAGATTTGAGGCGAAAAAGATGGAAAGATTAGATATTAAAAGAATGGGGATGGAAATAAAACTCAGGCGTATACAAAAGGGTCTGACACAAACAGAAGTTGCGGCATTTCTCGGAGTATCACAGACGCATTTAAGCAATGCGGAGAGCGGGAGAGTGGCGCTTAGTTTAAAATTATTGATCAAAATAAAAAATCGTTTTGGCTGCACTTTAGATGAAATAGTTGACCCTGAGGTTTATAAAAAACTTATGGATAAAAAGAATGGTTTAAAAAAATATAAACTGGTGCGCTGTGATGAGTAGCAGGTAAGAAAGGGGTCTGTAAGAATGCAATTTGAAACATGGGAAGAAGTAATTCACAGAGCACCTCCTGGTTTGAGTGGTTTGACAGTGACTTGCCCTATCTGTGGGAGGGAATTTGGCTGCAATAAGGCTTATCATGTTTATACGGCATTGACAGGGAGAAAGAGGCTTTATTACTGCAGTTATTCCTGTTATAAAAAAAGACCAAATCCAAAAGAAAAAAGATGAGGATGTGTGATTTAATTGAAAAAAATAATTATGTTGATGTGTATATATATGTGTCTGTTTTTTCAGGCGCTGGCTTTTGCCGCTGATTATAAATTGAATGGCATTGGTACCGTTGCTATACCTGACAGTTATCATATGTATACATCAAAGTCTGATTTAAATGATCCCTGGACTCAAGAAAATATACCTGTACAGCAACGGTCCAAGCTAAAAAAACTTTTAAAAAATGACATGATAAAGTTAATGGGATTTAACGATGATATGCACGCAACACTGGTGGTATTGTCTTTGTCAGACAAGGACACAATGAAACAATGGGATCTTGCCAATTTTTCTGATGAAGAAGCGATAAGGGAAAGTGATAGGTGGGAGAATTATATTTCCAAAAATTTTAGTGGCAAGACACAACGAACTATTTATAAAAGTGGTGATTCAAAGTTTGTGCATTTTATCAATACTAAAGGTGATAAAGATTTATATGTGACAGTAAAAAATGGTAATTTGCTGGTTACTGTAATGAATGCCAATAGTGGTAAAGTTACTGAAACGGAGAAGTCTGATTTAAAACAAGCCGTGGATAATCTGCAATATGAAGAGCAAGAAAAACCTTCAGAAACAGGAAAAACGGATAACAAAGAAACAATGAGTGCACTCCAAAAACTGCTTAAACGTTCAAATGGGAAAAGTGCTCTGGCAAATTTAGTTGGCGGTGTTATAGTACTTGTGATACTGGCTTGGCGCTGGTGGAAAAAACGGAAAAATAATAACCATGTGGAAGAGAGGGATGAAAATGGTGAAAAATAGGGATTTAAGTAAAAAAGTGCTGGCATCTTTGCTTACAATGTCGTATGTATATCTGGGGGGGACATGCATGCTTCCGATGGCGGAGGCAGAAGAACTGACTGACAAAACTTATACCGGTTCGATGGCATCAATAAGCAGCGGCAATTATACAGTGAGTGCAGGTGACGTCACTATTGATGCAAGTGGTTATACAGGTATTGCCAATTATCAGTATCCGTTATTTAAAACGATGAACGGTAATATCAATGTAGATATTGCTGCAGGAAAAACGCTGACAGTGAAGGGATTTAACGGCAAAGGTGATACTTCTCCTGCTAATAATAAGTTGAATGGAGTTGAACCGGCCACTTTATATGCTTATAACAGATTTCCTGCAGGTACTGATATTGCTATGACTTTTACCGGCGGTAATATCGTTGTCAGCAATGAATATAAAAGTAATTCTAAAGTGAACGTATATGGTTTGTTTGCAAATAATGATGGTAAGTTTGTTTTTAAAAATGATGGCGATAATAAAATTAATCTGACGGTTTTAATGCCGGAGGTACAAACTGCCCAGCATCGCTATGGTATCGGATTACATAAAGGGTCTTTTAATTTTAACGGTGGAAATTTAAAGATTGATGTACCTAATGACCCTGGAGCAACCTCCATTGATCGACGTGTAGGAATTGTGATGTCGGGGGGCAGCGATCTTGATATTAAGGCTGATAATATTTTTATAAATGCTAACGAATTGGCATTTCAGCTGACTCAAAGATGTGGCGACATGAATAACCAAGCGATTACAGGTGTTACCAATACCGCAAAGTTTGATGCAGATTCCATAATTTTTAAGGGAGCTTCAGGAATCAGAGCTGCAATCAACAGTGATAGTCGCAACAAAATTGAATTTAACGGTGCGGGAAAGACCGAAATTTATGCCATCATTCCCAGTACAGTAAATGAAACTAATTTTTTTGGCGAAATTATTGGCGGTAAGGCAGTCGAGATCGATTATACAGATCTGACTTTCAATAATGACGCTGTTTTAGTAGGTGAAAATTTAACTGCGCAGGGCACTGCCGCCGGTCACTGGGTCAATCCAGGAACGCAGTTTGAAAAATGGCAGGACGGTTATTGGCTTAAAACGGTTTCAGCAGGGTCGGAGTCTGCTTTGACTGCGAATAAAGATATCAGTATTTTATCTAATGGTGGCTATTACAATACAGCTTTACATGTTTGGGGTAAAAGTCAGGCTGAATTTAACGGCAAGACCAGTATTACTGTTCAAAATGGCGTCGATACTGCCAGGGCTGTTTATGTTTATGATAATTGGGATGGAACTACCAAAGCAAATTTTAAAGATGACCTGATGATTTCAACAGCAGGAAGTAATGCCAGTTATCTTTACGGTATCGATGTCAGGGCCGGCGGTAAGGTTGATGTCGCCAAAGGCCTTATTATGAATGACAATGATAATCTCACCTGGTCATTATTTTCTATGGGTAATGACAGTAAAATTGCTGTAAATTCGGCTGCTACAGGTGAAGTGCAGGTAGTTGGCGAGGTAGGTGGTTATGATGGCGGTACAATCGATATGACTATGAATACGGCTACATCTTATTTGACTGCTGCCAGCTATCTTAGTGGCGATGGCAAGGTAAATCTGGATATATCCAAGCAGGCGGTCTGGAATATGACAGGCACATCTAAAGCAACTGCTTTAAATTTGAACAGCGGAGCAGCCATAGATATGCGTGCCGACAATAATGCCTACAGCACTTTAACAGCTGAAAATATGCAAGGCAGCGGCGGTATTATCAAACAGGATATCGACGTGCGCACTATGGAAAGCGACAAAGTTTTTGTTACCGGCGATTTCAACGGTACGCAGGCTTTGGATATCTATCAGAAGGATGATTATGTTCCCGCAGGTGACAGCACGGAAGGAACAGGGCTGGTATTGGCCTCTGTCAACGGTAATGGCACTTTTACCGCTAAAGACCGTGAAGGAACTTTGTTCTACACCCATTATGATCTGGCGAATAAGGCCAGCGAAACAGCCGGGTTTGCCACTGACTGGTATTTAAACAAAGTAATCAAAACTAATGAAACTACCACCAGTGTTGATACAGTACTGGCGGCCAACGCATTGAACTATCATACCTGGCGAACAGAAAACGACAAGCTGCTGCAGCGCATGGGTGAGTTGCGCCATAACGGCGAAGAAGAACAGGGAGTCTGGTTCAGGGTAAAGGGCAGCAAGATCGGGCGTGATGGAAAGTTTGGTTTTGAAAACAAGTATACCGCTTATGAGCTGGGCTACGATCAGGTAATGAAAAAGACTGCTGATAAGACCCGTTATCAGGGGGCAGCGATCAGCTATACAGATGGCAGCAGCAGTTACAGCAAGGGAAGCGGCGATAACAGCAGCAAGTCAATCGGTTTCTATAACACCGAGATAGGTAGTAAAGGGCACTATCTTGATGTGGTCTTTAAAATCAGCAATATGGATAACGATTTTACAGTTTACGATACCAACAGCAATAAGATTACCGGTGATTTTAACAATATCGGCGTGTCCCTAAGTGCTGAATACGGGCGCAAAAATGATTTGTCCGGTGGCTGGTATATCGAGCCACAGGCCCAGTTTACTTTGGGCTATCTTGGCGGCGACAGCTATACTACCAGCAATGGTATCAACGTATATCAAAGCGGTATCAAAAGTGCCGTAGGCCGTATTGGCTTTAACATTGGTAAAGAAGTGGGCAATAAAGGTATCGTTTATGCCAAAGCCAACCTGCTGCACGAGTTTGGCGGCGGTTACGACGTGACCATGACAGACAGTACAGGCCATGTAAAAGTCAGTGACAGTTTCAATGATACCTGGTTTGAATACGGCGTGGGTGCGGCATTTGCCACAGGTAAGAGCAGTCACCTGTATTTTGACGTAGAACGCAGTACGGGTAGTGACTTTACCAAAGACTGGCAGTGGAATGTCGGAGCAAGGTGGAATTTTTGAGAATGTTTTGAGATCAAAGACTTTAAGTTTAGTTTGCAATAAAAGGAAAGTAGTGTTTGCGGAATCATTAAAGCCTGACTGACAACAGTCAGGCTTTATTAATTGCCAGCAGATGTATTTGGTGTGCAAAGGGTTTTGGACGATGTTTTTGCTATGAAAAAACAGAAAACGGCTTGACGATAATTTTCAGAAAACTTATAATAGATACAGAATATATTATTAGATAATGATTATTGAAAAATGGAGGTTGAGGAGAAATGGCAAAATATAAATGCAGTGTCTGCGGTTATATTTATGACGAAGAAAAAGAGGGGAAGCCACTGCTTGACAGTAAATGCCCGGTCTGTGGAATGACGATGGTATTGATGGAGGAAAACGACAGCGAAGCTGCTGCTTCTACTGCTCTGGAAGCCGCTGCAGCTCCGGAGGAGCTGGCTTATGATCCGGCATATGCCCGTTGTGACGCCAGTTGCCGTCATATGGACGATATCCATGAAATGGCTGTAACAGGTAAGTCGATCATCGGTGCTATGGGTACGCCGATGCCGATGCCTGGCTGGGACGATATCCTGCTGCTGGGCAATCAGCTGAATCCGCCGCCGCTCAATGATCATGACGCGGTCGATACGACGACTGTGATTGGTAAAAATGCCAAAAAGCCGTTGATTTTGACTAATCCGATTTTTGTTTCACATATGTCTTTCGGAGCTTTGTCAAAAGAGACTAAAGTGGCTTTAGCCAAGGGCAGCGCTTTAGCAGGTGCGGCGATGTGCAGTGGTGAAGGCGGTATTCTGCCGGAAGAAATGGCAGCGGCGCATAAATATATTTTTGAATATATCCCCAATTTATACAGTGTGACACGGGAAAATCTGCGTAATGCCGATGCGATCGAGATCAAGATCGGCCAGGGTACGAAGCCCGGTATGGGCGGGCATCTTCCCGGCAGCAAAGTGACACCGGAAATCGCGGCGATCAGGAATAAACCTTTGGGTGAAGATGTTATCAGCCCGTCCAAGTTTCCTGATATCAATACGAAAGAGGATTTGAAAGCATTGGTGACGAGTCTGCGCGAGGAATCTGACGGCAGGCCTATAGGTATCAAGATCGCAGCCGGTAAGCTGGAACGTGATTTGGAGTTCTGCGTTTTTGCAGAGCCTGATTTTATTACGATCGACGGACGCGGCGGCGCTACAGGCGCCAGCCCGAAGCTGGTTCGTGATGCGACCAGTGTTCCGACCGTTTATGCTTTGTATCGTGCCCGTAAGTATCTTGATGCTGTGGGAGCTAATGATATTGCGCTGGTGATCACCGGCGGGCTGCGGGTATCGTCTGATTTCGCCAAGGCTTTGGCTATGGGTGCGGATGCTGTGGCAGTAGCATCGGCTGCTTTGATTGCGGCAGCCTGCCAGCAGTATCGTATCTGTGGTACGGGTAAATGTCCTGTAGGCATCGCTACGCAGGATCAGGAGCTGCGATCCAGATTTAAGATCGAAGCATCGGCACAAAGGGTAGCAAACTTTTTGAACTGTTCCCTGGCAGAGCTGAAAACATATGCCCGCATCACTGGTCATAAGAATCTGCATGATTTGAATGCAGGTGATTTGTGTACGATCAATCGTGAGATTTCTGATTATACTAATATTCCTCATGCCTGATATTTAAGAAAATTATGAAAGAACCCCGTATGCTTTTGCATACAGGGTTCTTTTTTTATATAAGGTGGTATCAGGAGTGAATAAAATTGGCTGGATATGATGAGATCATGTCGTCAGTGTTGTATATAGAAAGCAGAATTTTAAAAAGTTCACTTTAAATTTGAATATATTTCCCAATAAGTTTTCTTTTGGGATAAAGTAAATATATTAAGTATAAATTATATCTTGTCAGAACAAAAGTTATATATTAAGACAATTTACGGAAATTATTTTAAAGAATAATATTAAAATATTTTTAAACATTTTGTTAAGTTAAAACATTTTGAATAAAATAATTACTCTGAATGCTGAAAATGCAAATAAGTGATAAATATCAGCGTTTGTTGAATTTAAGATCTGAAAGGAGATGTTAAAATGAGTGAATTTACTGAGCTGAATTTTAGAGAAAATCATGCGTATAAATATTTTGATATTTACAGCGCTGCTGAAAATCTTGGTTCTGAGTATTTTAAGAATGAAGGCGAGGTCTTTTATGAAGTTAAAAAAGAAAAATTTTGGCTTGGCAGCATTGATTTTAATGTCTCTTTCAGGTTCTGTATATGCTGAGGCACCGCTTACTGACAGTACAGTTATTAACGGTAATACAACTATCAATGTAGATACCGGGGCTAATAGCGGTATAAATTTGAGTGGTAACAAGGAGATAAGTTTGGCGGCATCTGCTTCTGATGCTGCTGTAACCATAAAGGTCAACGGACAAAAGTCTGTTGGCGACGTAAGGTATGGCATTAGGGTCAGCAATGGCGCTAAAATAAATTTAAGTGATTTGAATATTGTAAGTGAAGATAAAACCGGAGACGTAAATGGTATTTATGCCAGTGCCTCAGAAATAAATATCAATAATTTAAACGTTGATGTTAATGGGAACAGTATTTATGGCGTTAATATTTATAACGGTTCTCAGATGAATGTTGCCGGAAATATGACGATTGCTGTGAAAGGAGATACAGTTCCATCTTCAGGTATCAGGGGGGTTACAGTAAATTCGGCCAGCGGCGTGTTGAACGTACAGGGAGATTTAATTATTAAGGCTGAAAGTGATCAAAGAGGTTATGGTATTTACAATACCAGCGGTGGAAAGCTGAACGTTGCGCAAAATACTTATATAACTACTATTGGTGAGACTGGACACGCGATATTTTCTGCATCTAACAACGATGCGGGGAAAATAGGTTTGAGCGGTAATTTAAATATTGACAGTTATGGTGATAAAAGCTATGGTATACGCGTTATCGGCGGAACTGTTGATGTGCAAAAGAATACTGTCATAAATATGTATGGCAACAATACTTCTGGAATACATACATCTAAAGATGGCAATGGCCTTGTTGAAGGCGTGATCGATTTACATGGTGATACCATCATAAAGGCGGAGGGAAATGGCAATAAAGGCATTTATGCTTCTACCGGTCTGATCACTATTGATGGTAAAGGTTATTTGCAGATGGAGGGAAATAAATCCTATGGTATTTATGTCGATAAAGGAGGTAAGGTTGTCCTTAACGGCGGTGTAAGTATTGATGCCCCAAAAGAGGGGAATCAGGGAATTTATATCTATGGCAGCGGTAATGTGGAGCTGCATGGTTCTGTTGATATCTTTACCGGCAGTGATGCTGCAGCTAATGCGATCAATATTAACGGCAAGGGCAGTACTGCTGAAAATAAAGCACAGGTCAACGGAACTGCGCAGTTCAATATGCTGGGCAATATAAAGGTTTCTAATGGTGGTAGCATTGATTTGGAGATGACGGAATGGTCTTTTTGGCAGGGTGCAGCTGGTATTGATGCCGGCAATGGCTCTACCAGCTCACTGAGTTTTGGTAATAATGCCGTTTGGAAGCTGACTGGCAATTCAGAAGTGACTGATTTGACACTGGATGGAGCTTGGCTTGATATGACGGCAGATGGTAATGCTTTCAGTACTTTAAAGACCGAGTCTTTAAACGGCAGTGGTGGCACGATCATACTTGATGTTGATGGTACGGCAGTTGATCAAGCAGATAAGCTGTATGTTACAGATACTTTTACAGGTACACAGGCTTTAAAGCTGCATGAGATCAACGGACGTGATAATGATCCAACTTTAGGCAAGGATGCTTTGGGTACAATTTTGGCCAGTGTTAATATAAATAACGGAACTTTTACTGCTGTCGATGGTGAAGGCAGTCTGTTCTGGCAGCGCTATGAGCTGGGGCAGCAGGCAAGTAATACCGGCGGTTATACGACCGACTGGTATTTGAAAGAGATCGAGAATATTTCTCCGGCTGAAAGGCCGACAACTACGGTAGAAAGTGTTTTGGCGGCCGGCGCGTTGAATTATTATACATGGCGGAATGAAAACGATAAACTGATGCAGCGTATGGGCGAATTGCGCCATAATGGTGACGATGCCAAAGGCGTTTGGTTCAGGGTGAACGGCAGTAAGATCGGCCGTTCTGGAAGCTGGGGTTTTGAAAATAAATATACTGCTTATGAGCTTGGTTATGATGAGGTTATAAAACGAACAGATGATTTTGTGCGTTACAACGGTGTGGCATTGAATTATACTGATGGCAGCAGCAGTTACCGCAGCGGTAATGGTGGGAATGATGCAAAAGCGATCAGTTTTTATGGTACACAGATCGGCAGTAAGGGGCATTATCTGGATGTGGTTTTTAAGATAAGCCAACTTGCTAATGATTTTACTGTATATGACAGCAATGCCAACAAGATAACTGGTGAGCTTGACAATGTAGGTGTGGCAGTGAGTGCTGAATACGGGCGTAAAAATGTATTGAGCAGGGGCTGGTATATTGAACCGCAGGCGCAGCTGACTTTAGGATATTTGGGTGGCGACAGTTACCAGACCAGCAATGGCATAACTGTACAGCAAGGTGGTATCAACAGTGCTGTGGGGCGTGTAGGTTTTAATTTAGGCAGGGAGATCGGAAATCAGGCCAATATTTATGTCAAGGCTAATCTTTTGCACGAATTTGGCGGAGGATATGATGTGACGATGGCTGACAGCGGTGGAAACCGCTTTAAGGCTGCTGATGCTTTTAACGATACCTGGTTTGAATATGGTATTGGCGCTGCATTAAAAACGGGCAGCAACAGTCATATTTATATTGATGTGGAACGCAGCAGCGGCAGTGACTTTAAGAAAGACTGGCAATGGAATGCCGGCGCACGCTGGACATTTTAGAAAATCGTTGTAAAGAAAATAATAGAGAGCGTATATCCTGTAGTGGATATACGCTCTTTGTTTTTGGCATCAATGCTGAAATTTATAATATGAACTTTTTGCAAACTTTAACTGTAAATGCTTGACTTAAAGTTGACTCTAGCCTGTAAAATCGAATTAAAGGCAAAGGCGTTATGGTAAAATACCAAACGCTGCTTTGGGTAAAATAAAAGATGAGGAGGTATAGTATGAAAAAAATTGTTGTGGTGCTGATGTCGATGCTGGCAATGCTGGTGGCGGCTTGCGGCGGCAGTAATGCCGAAGCTATTTCTACTGATAATGGAGGGAAAATTATGCAGAGTGAAAATAAAACTAACAGCAGTAAGGCTTTGGTCGTGTATTATTCGCGGTCAGGTAATACCGAGGCTCTTGCCAGAATGATCGGTAATGAAACAGGTGCGGATATGTTCAGGGTGACTACTGTCACGCCATATCCTGAAGTATACCGTGAAACAACTGAGCTTGCCAGAGCCGAACGTGATAATAACGCGCGTCCTGCAATTAACGGACGTGTAGAAAATATGGCGGATTACGATGTCGTTTATATCGGCGTGCCTAACTGGTGGAGCACGATGCCGATGCCGATGTTCACTTTTTTAGAGCAGTATGATTTGTCCGGTAAAACTATCGTGCCGTTCGTTACTCATGGTGGCGGTGGCGTAGCTAATTGTGTCAGCGATTTAAAGAAAGCTGTTCCCGGCGCTACAGTGCTGGATGCATTGGTAGTCAGCGGCGGCAACGCGCAAAATGCCCAGAGCGATGTCAGCGCCTGGCTGAAACGCTTGGGTTTAGTAAAATAAAATATCATTTCCTGACAGTAAAAAACAGAGAGTGCTTTCCAGGCTCTCTCTGTTTTGTTATATCCATATTTAAATATATTCTTTTTTCAGGTATTCTAAAAATTTTTCAGAGGCTTTGGAAAAGGTTTGATATTTTTTCCAGACAATATCAAGCCCAACTTCAAGTGTTGGTTCTAATGGGCGAAAGCAAAGCGGGCTGTCGTCATATGATTTGATGATTCTGTCGATGCTTAATGCATAGCCGACCCCTTCTTCTACCATAAGGGAAGCGTTATATAAAAGATTATAGGTAGCGACGATATTCAGATTGTCGTAATTTCCTCCCATCCAGCCGGCTATCTCATTTTTGACCATGGCCTGGTTGGAAATAATTAGCGGCAGGCCCAGCAAATCATGAGGCTTGATAGTTTTATTTTCAGCTAAAGGGCTGGCTTTGGTCATCCATAAACCCCAGATATCAGTGATCGGTAATTTTATAAAATCGTATTTCTTAAGGTCAGCCGGTTCGATAAACAAGCCAAAATCAAGCAGTCCGCTGTCCAGACGTTCGGAAACGTCTTCGGCTTGGCCGCTGAAGATATGAAAATGTATATGGTCATATTCTTGGCGTATTTTACTGATTATTTTAGCCAGTATCCGCATACCTTCAGTTTCTGCACAGCCAATATAAATATCACCTGTAATGTTTTCAGCAGAGGCGTTGATTTCAGCTTTGGTTTTTTCCATTAGGGCAACGATTTCTTCTGCTCTTTTGCGCAGGATCATACCATCTTCCGTCAGCGTTATTTTGCGGTTCCCGCGGATAAAAAGCTGTTTGCCAAGCTCTGTTTCCAGTTCTTTGAGCTGCCTTGAAAGCGGTGGCTGTGTCATATGTAAAAATTCGGCTGCACCGCTGATACTTTCTTCGCGGGCTACGGCAAGGAAATACTGCAGGGTTCTGATATCCATAAAATTTCACCTCCGATATAAGTATTATAATAGTTTTTGATATACCTTTCAAGTATGGCAAAGTATTTAATATATGTATTTGATATTCTTGGATTCTGTTTTTATAATTAAGACAAAGGAGCCGGGTAAGCAGAATTATCAGTGAAGCTGAAAGGCTCTGTTTTGAAACTTATTGTAAATGGATCAATGATTTTAAGGAGTTGAGAAGTATGAAAAAGAAAGTTTTGGCTGACCGTTATTTGAAAATGTTTAAGAGTATCGCTTTAGGGGTGATTTTATCGACGGCTGGTACAAGCGCTGTGTTTGCTGCCGACAGGCCTGCTGATGCTGATAATTTTTACAGGAGTGATAAGGTGGAGGTCCAGAAAGTCACTTTTAAAAATCAGTACAAGATGAATATTGCCGGTAATTTGTATCTGCCGAAAGATATGGACAAAAGTAAAAAACATACTGCTATCATAGTAGGGCATCCAATGGGGGCAGTAAAAGAGCAAAGCGCTGATCTTTACGCTGTTAAGATGGCAGAACGCGGTTTTGTAACTATGTCTGTCGATCTGGCGTTTTGGGGCGGCAGTGACGGCCAGCCACGCAATGCCGTTGCGCCTGAGCTTTATGCTGAAACCTTCAGCGCGGCGGTAGATTACCTGGGTACAGGGCCTTTTGCTGATCGAGAAAAGATTGGCGCGATCGGGATCTGCGGCAGCGGCAGTTTTGCTATCAGCGCCGCTAAAATCGATCCCCGCCTGAAAGCCGTTGCAACTATTAGTATGTATGATATGGGTGCAGCTAACCGCAATGGACTTAATCATTCTCTGACGCTTGCACAAAGAAAACAGATCATTGCTGATGCGGCGGAGCAGCGTTATGTGGAATTCCAGGGTGGCGCAACTAAATACACAAGCGGGACCGTACATGAGATCACGGAAAAGTCCAATCCTATTGAACGCGAATTCTATGATTTTTACCGTACGCCAAGAGGAGAATTTACTCCTGCAGGTTCTTCGCCGCTTTTAACGACACATCCGACGCTTTCCAGTAATACTAAATTTATGAATTTTTATCCCTTCAATGATATTGAAACAATTTCTCCGCGTCCGCTGCTCTTTATTACCGGTGATCAGGCACATTCCAAAGAGTTTAGCGAAGATGCATATAAACGTGCGGCTGAACCGAAAGAACTGTATTATGTTGCCGGTGCAGGCCACGTAGATCTTTATGACAGGGTAGAGCTTATTCCGTTTGATAAGCTCGAAAGCTTCTTCAAGGCTAATTTAAAATAATTTACTGCTGCAAAAGCTGCAGATCTGATTTGCTGAAAGTTTTGTTTTTGTGGATTCTCGGGATGCTGGGGGTCCACATTTTTGTTAACAGGAGAGGTTATGAAAGAAAAAAATAATTTGCTGATCTTTATTTTGACGATAGGTGTTTTTGGTATCATCAATACAGAAATGGGTGTGCTGGGTATTTTGCCGCTTCTGGCAGAAAAATTTAGTATCAGTATCGCACAGGCCGGTTTGCTGGTCAGTTTGTTTGCTTTGGCAGTGGCTGCAGCCGGTCCGGTGATGCCGCTGCTTTTTGCGGGCATCGACAGGAAGCGGGTGATGCTTCTGGTATTGAGCGTATTTGTTTTGGGTAATCTTATTTCTGTCTTTACTGATAATTTCGCAGTTATGCTGCTGGCAAGAGTTGTGCCGGCGATTTTCCATCCGGTTTATTGTTCGCTTGCTTTTTCTGTTGCGGCTGCTTCAGTCAGCCCGGAAGCAGCTCCCCGGGCTGTTGCTAAGGTCATTGTGGGGGTATCGGCCGGGATGGTACTGGGAGTACCGGTCAGCAGCTTTATTGCCGGCAGTTTTTCGTTAACGGCTGCTATGGCTGGTTTTACCGTTGTCAATACAGCGGCGTTGATTGCGACCTGGTTGTATATACCATCTCTGCCTGTGGCAGCAAGGCTTTCGTATGGGCAGCAGCTGCGTGTTTTAAAGAAGCCGGTATTATGGTTTTCTATTGCAGCCGTTGTGTTTATGAATGGAGCTGTCTTTGGAGTTTTTGGATATTTTTCAGGCTATCTGACCAATATCACTGCTTTTTCGTGGAATACGGTAAGCCTGATTTTACTTGTTTATGGTTTGATGAATATCGTCGGGAATTTTATTGCCGGCCGTATGCTTAGTGCAGGCGCGTCTGCCGATAAGCTGGTCATAATATTTCCGGTCACATTGGGGATTGTCTATGCTGCATTCTTCTGGAGCGGTACCTCGGCGCCGGCTATGGCTTTGATCACGCTGCTTTGGGGAGTTTTGGGAGGTATGAATGCGAATATCAACCAGTATTGGATTACTACTGCGGCCCCGGAGGCACCTGATTTTGCCAACGGTCTTTTTTTGACTGCAGCTAATTTGGGGACTGCTTTAGGGTCGGCAGTCTGCGGGATGGTGATTGCACATATGGGAATGCAGTATATGATGTGGGGCGGCATCGTATTTCTTATTTTATGTTTGGCAATGATTATCCCCAGGGTATATAGATCAGATGAGTATGTTTGCCTGGGAGAAAGCAAATAGTTGTGCTGTAAAAATAAAAAGCCGGCATTCTTCGCAGGAAAGTTCAAACTTTTTGTAAATTTATCCATTCAGGGACTAAAATAGCAGCTTTACCACTTGACTTGGAGCGGACTTTAACCTGTATAATAAAGCATAGAAGTTTTCCAGGCTATGAATAATATTTAGTATAAAAACTGAGCTTCGGGAGGAGACTGTTCTTTTGAGTGTAATTCTGTTTATTTCCTTGATCGATTTTGTTTTGAGTTCTTTGGCGTGGGTTTATTACAGTCATGCATTTTCTTTTATGAGGTCGGCGCCGTTTATCGCTTTATATGTGCTGCTGATGCTTAATACTGTTGGCAGCCGTGTTTTGCCTGAAAGTTTGCCATTGCCGCTGTTAAAGCTTTCGGCCTGGCTGAGCGGTTATTGGATCGCGTTTTTGTACTATTCGCTGCTGTTGATGGTTGTGCATGGTATCGTATATGCAGTTTTGCGTATTTTTTCATTCAAGCTGCCGTTTATGCAGTTTGCCGCTGCGGGCGCAATAGTTCTGGCAATTTTTGTTGCCTGGGGCAGCTGGCGTGCGTTTAGCCCTGTTGTACGTACGGAAACCGTTGTTACCGATAAGCTGTCGTCTGATAAGCAGTATAAAATAGTGCTTATCAGCGATATCCATTTGGGACGCGAGCTTGGCTATGATTACAGTAAGGGCTTAGTAGAGCTGGTCAATGCGCAGAAGCCCGATTTAGTACTGATTGCTGGTGACATTATGGATGAGCGGCTGCAATATATCATCGAGGAGGATTCACTGGCCCCGTTAAAGGAGCTTCAGGCACCATTAGGGGTATATGGAGCTTATGGAAACCATGATTATCTTGATCGGCCTGACGAGCTGAGAGCTTTGCTGGCAGGCAATAATATCAGTATACTGACTGATGAGAGTACAGTGGTTGATGATAAATTGAAAATTACCGGTTTGCATGATTATCGTGTTTCAACAAGTATTGTTCCGTTGCAGGCTCTGAGCGTCGATAACGATAAGTATTATAGTATCCTGATCGATCATCAGCCGCGGCGGATGGATGCTGCCGCTGAGGCTGGTTATGATATGTATCTGGCTGGGCATACCCATACAGGGCAGATGTTCCCGAACAGGCTGGTTACGCAGCGGATGTATAAGCTGGATTATGGTTTGGCCCGATTTGGTGACCTGACTGCTGTTGTCAGCAATGGCTACGGATTTTGGGGACCGCCGGTGCGGACGGAGCTGAAACCGGAAATAGTTGTTATAAATTTACAGGGGAAATAAATAAAAAACCTTCGGCACAGCCGAAGGTTTTTTTTGTTTGTTTTTAAAGGATTTCTTCACGTACTAATTGATTGATCATTTTTTGCTTGCCTAAGACCCAAAGCAGGTCGCCTTTTTCAAAAACAAGCGAAACATTAGGATTGGTCATAGTGTAACTGCCGCGTTCCAGGCCGATGACAAGGCAGTGCCAGTCATCACGGATATTGGTGTCCTTAAGCGATTTACCAAGGATAGGCGAGTGCTTGTCGATAGTGATAGCGCACGATAAGAATACCGAAACGTTTTCTTTATCGTTGTCTTCACGCAGCATAAATTCGCGCATCGTGATAGGTTCTTCCACCAGAGTCATACACAAACGCTGAGTATTGATGGCGGTGTCGAACAGTTTGAATTGAGAATCAGTACCGATCATCAACAAAGTAGAATCCTTTTGCAGAATGTGATGCCCCCCGGGCATATCAATGACTTCTTCAGGAGTTGAAACCTGCAGGATGTTGCAGCCATAAAGCTCACGGAATGCAAGCTGGGTCAGCGTTTGACCTATCATAGGTGAGTCTTCGCAGATTTTATAGCGTGCAAGCTGTAATTCTTCATCGAACCAGCCGTAAAGATGTTCTTCGCCAGCTTCAGCAAGAGCTTCACGATGTTTGAGCATATGGCGCTCGTTCAGATTGACAAGAAAACGTGATTCCATACGCAGATATTCGCCCATCAGCCAGTCGGATGAGGAGATGAAATAAGCAGCGCCTGCTGTTGCCAGCGCAGCCAGCAGTGACTGCAGACCAAGTAGTTTGGCAAAAACAAAGTAGAGAAATGCTGCTGCGATCAGGATTTTTAAAAATAACAGCAGTGTTAAAGGGATGTGATTAGAACGTTTCTTAAACCATAAAGTTGAGAAAAGCTCAGGATGGTTGGTTTTATTGACAAGAACTGCCCGCAGGAACGGCGCCATAACGACCAGAGTCAGCAGCGCTGTCAGCAGATTGCTGTAGGGAGCTGACATTTTTCCTGACAGGTAAGGCTGCAGATAATAATAAGAGCCTAAAGCGACAGCTGAGAGCATAGTCGTAAAAATCAAAATGCGGATAAAATACTCACGCAGAAAATCGCGCCAGTCACTGTCTTTACCGTCGTTATCAGGATTTTCTTCCGTATAGCGGTCAAGCCATTCCAGAGTTCTTTGCGGCAATAGTTTTTTAGTGAACTGATAAGCAGGTTCTGCTGCCATAACGAAAAACGGGGTAGTAAAGGTTGTCATTACAGAAACAGCAACAATTATTGGATATAAAAAGTCGCTGATAACTCCGAGGCTCATGCCCAGAGATGCGATGATAAAGGAAAATTCACCGATCTGAGCAAGGCTGAAACCGCAGTGCATAGAAGTATTGAGGTTTTGGCCTGAAAGCAGTACACCGGCGCCTGAAAGCAGCAGCTTGCCGACTAAGGTAACAATAACGAGTACGATGATAGGTACCGCGTATTCCAGCAGTAAAGCAGGGTCAACAAGCATACCTACTGATACAAAGAAGACAGCTCCAAACAGATCTTTGACCGGTTTGACGAGATGTTCTATTTTTTCGGCACTTGGTGCTTCGGCGATAAGAGAACCCATAATAAAAGCGCCTAAGGCTGCCGAGAAGCCCATGTGGGTAGCAAGTACTACCATACCAAGGCAAAGGCCGATAGAAGCAACCAGCAGAGTTTCATCGTTCATCAGGCGCTCAGCCCGTTTAAAGAAGGACGGGACCAGATACATACCAAGAACGAACCATAAGACCAGGAAGAACAGCAGGCGCATGACGCTTTCGATCAGCTCAAGCGTGGAAATGTCGGCGCTGGCAGCGGCTAAAGTTGAAAGCAATACCATCATAATGATGCCGACGATGTCCTCAACTATCAGAATACCAAAAACCATTTCTGTAAAGCGCTGACCTTTGAGCTTGAGGTCTTCAAAGGCTTTGATGATGATGGTAGTTGACGACATGGCCAGCATACCGCCTAAGAACAGGCTGTCCATATGATCCCAGCCCAGCATATGGCCTGTGAAATAGCCAACGATCAGCATCCCGCCTATTTCAACGAAGGTAGCTATAAAAGCTGTGCTGCCTACGCTTTTCAGCTTATAAAAGCTGAATTCGAGACCCAGTGCAAATAAAAGAAAAATAACGCCTATTTCAGACCAGGCGTTGATATTAGCGGTGTCTGATACAGTAGGGAAAAAGTTGAAATGCGGTCCGGTAATAAAACCGGCAATAATATAACCAAGTACTAAAGGTTGATTGAGTTTTTTGAACAGGATCGTCGTAATACCTGCAACTAAGAGGATCATCGCTAAATCAGCGACTATCGGCGGTAAATGAGCCATAGGCAGTCACCTTCTTTCATAAATTTATTATACGGATACCATTTTATTCAAAGCTTTGCGGACAAATTTAACAAAATGTTGTATAATATTAAAGCTGTTATATTACACAGCTCTTTCTATATTATACAATATTTCCGGTGACAAAAAAGTGAATTTTAATACAAAATTTGCATATGGAGGTTTTAATTATGTACAAAAATCTAGTTCTTGTAGATGGTGAAATCATGCCGGCAGAAGAGGCGGCAGTTTCGGTACACGACAGGGGGCACCAGTTTGGCGACGGTGTATTTGAGATAGTGCCTGTTTATAATGGCCGTTGTTTTGCTTTATTACCTCATATGGATAATTTATTCGAATCTGTTATTAAGGTGAAAATACCTGCCGTTTACACGATTGAAGAATTGATTGAATTCCATGAAGCACTGATAGCTGAAAGTGGTATTGAAAATGGAGAGATCTATACTCAAATTACTCGCGGGACTGCCGATTATGGGCTGGCGTTTCCGGAAATGTCGGTGCCGCAGCTGACAATGACGATCGTGGAAACTGATCGGGAAGTATTGTCGGCAAAACGTGAGAGCGGCGTCAATATTATTACGACTGAGGATAATCGCTGGCAGTTATGTAACGTTAATACCTTAAACAGGCTGCCTGAAGTTCTGGCACGTCAAAAAGCACGTGAAAGCAACGCTTTTGACACTCTTTTTATTCGTGAGAACGGTAAGATAACTGAAAGCACTGAAAGCAGCTTTATGGTGATCAAAGATGAAATGATATGGACACATCCTGATAATAACCTGGTTCATAAAAATATTACCCGCAGGCTGATCAAGGAACGTCTGGCACCTGATATTGATATGCAGGTCATCGAAAAAGCTTTTGATATGGAGTTTGTCCTGAAAGCAGAAGAAGCATTTTTATGCGGCCCTCGCTGCGAGATTATGCCGGTTACTAAAATAGACCGCAAATTCATCGGCAGCGGTGTAGGTAAGGTCGTGCCGCAGCTGCAGGCTGCGTTTAAAGCTTTTGTAGAACGTGAATGTCCGGCAAAATAGGAGAATAGAATGAAAAATAATAACTGGGTAAGAGGGGCGATGCTGCTGGCCGTAGGTCTGGTCCTGCAGGCATTGCGTTTAGTGATCCCTATGCCGCCTATGTGGACTGTTTTTGTCGTCGGTACATTGGTGAATATGGTTTTGGTGCTGGCGGCCCGTACCGTTGGTTTATGGCCGTCTGTAATGATCGCGGTGCTGCTGCCGGTAATGGCGTATTTTCAAGGGCAGCTGCCGCTTCCGTTTTTGATACCGGTAGTGGCTGTAGGCAACTTGGTGATGGTATATCTGTGTGCCCGCTTCTGGGGAAAGGGGATCATCATCGCCGCGCCTCTTTTTAAAACATTTATTTTATATTGCAGCAGTTTGTTCGTTTTGTGGCTGGTTGCAGTACCTGAAAAGCTGGCGTTATTCATTTTGTTTATTATGGGCTGGCCGCAGATGATCACAGGCATTTTAGGGCTTGTACTTGCATATAAGCTGCATAAACGTATTTTCCCCGATACAGCCGAATAGAATCAGCTTGTGGCTTGCTGAAGTTAATGTTTTAAAGCAGTTGAAAATCGATTTTAAGAAGCGGCAAAATGCAGCTGGTTGTTTACTAAAAAAGTTTGAAGAAATGCTTGACAATTATATATAGATACGGTATTATTGTTATTGTTCCGTTACGGAACATTGAGTCGCCGAAGTGGCGGAATTGGCAGACGCACTTGACTCAAAATCAAGCGTGGTTACCCCACGTGCCGGTTCGAGTCCGGCCTTCGGCACCATATTACAAAAAAGAAACACTCTAGTTTAAACTAGAGTGTTATTTTTTTGCGTGGATATTTTTAATACAAAGCAGACTCAATGTATTTGGAAGATAATTGAATAGCTATCAGGAATAGCTTAGTTTAGAGGCAATGCCAAGGCAAATAAGAAAAGCAATGAAATAGATGATCGCTGCTTTACGCCTTGTTTTGGGTTCAAGTACGCTGAGAGGTAATACCCAGTGTGGTTTTATCAGGCCGATACCCAATAAAACTAAAGATAACACTGTGAATGCGAAAAAGATTGTATCCATGTCATCAGCTCCTTCTTGAAAATAAATGCTGCTGTGGAAAATCTATCGTTATAATAACAAAGATGAAAAAGGCTTCATCGTATAATAAAGAAGCAGAGCGAGTAGTGGCATTGTCTTCTACTATTAGAATATCACGTTCATCTTTGACAGACAAGGGGGATATAATATAAGCTGCTATATTTTTATAAAAGGGATAACTATAAATTTTATAAATATTAAAAAATCGCAGCTGTTTATTGATTTTGTTTATAAAAGTTATTATAAAGAAGCTGTTTTGGAGGCAGAAAAGAAATTGTTCAAAAGGATAATTTTTGATATAAAAATTTTAAAAATTTAATTTAATAAAAGTGCGTCTTTATAGAATCAGTGGTATATTAAAAATAGCTAAAAACCTATATTAATGGTATTTTAGCGTTTGTTGAAAGGGGCATAAAAATGAAAGAGAAAGACTTGCTTGACTTAGGATATAAGAAATATGAAGGCGAAACTTATGACGTTTATTTTAATAAAGATGTTTGTAAGCATTCCGGTAATTGTGTGAAAGCAAACCATACGGTATTTCAATTAAAGCGGAAACCGTGGGTTCTACCGGTTGCTACCGAGCAGGAGTCAGTTATAACTGCGATTAAAGGCTGTCCTTCGGGCGCTTTGAAATATAAGCTGAAAAATTCTGATGAGATCGAGCCGTGAATATTAGGAGGAAGAACAATGTTTGACTATAGACTGGAAGAAGATGCCAGCAGGTTTGCGGTATTTTATGAAAATGAAGAAATCGGAGAGATTTCCTTCGTAAAAACCGGAGAGCATCTTTTGATTATTGATCATACCTATGTAGATGCTAAATGGAAGGGACATGCAATTGGTAATGCTCTGGTGCAGAAGGTTGTAGATTTTGCTGTCGCTGACAACCGGAAAATCATTCCGCTGTGCCCTTTCGCCAAAAAAGTATTTGACAGAACGCCAGAATATGAAGCAGTGTATTCTAAATAAAAATTTGTTATATCCTATAAAAAAAGCATCAGCAGCTTGATCATCATCTGCCGGTGCTTTTTTTGTTTAGTAATCGTGGGACATGTATTTGATTATGTGCAAATTTTATGTGCTATAATCAGAATAACTTCTAAGAGGTGTTCCGTAAATAATTACAAGGGAGGATTGGAGATGGTCAATAAGACTTTGGAAAAAATGGAAAGGTCTGAACTGATACAGCTGATCGAAATCTATTCTAAAAACTGGCTGGCTATGGATGGCGTTTGGTTTCAGTCAGTAGAACGTAAATTTGGTATGGCAGAGGCCATGGAGCATGACTGTAATATTTGGGAGGCTTTTACAAAAATTGAGGCACAAAAAATCAAAGAGTTTTTAAAGTTGTCATCCAGACCTGGCATAGATGGGCTGAAAAGAGCTTTACAGCTGAGATTATATGCCAATATCAATGAAGATGAGATAATTGTCGATGGGAATACTTTGATTTACAGAACGTTAGACTGCAGAGTGCAGAATGCGAGAAAGCGTAAGGGGATGGAATTTCATCCCTGCAAGGCAGTCGGTGTTATTGAATATACTGGTTTTGCCAAGACCATTGATGACCGGTTTGAGTGCGAAGCGCTTAGCTGTTATCCGGAAATAACTGATGAGACCTGTAATTGTTCGTGGAAATTTATTTTAAAAGATAACTGATGATTTTATATGAAGTTTAAACAGTGGTTTTGTAAATAAACTGCTTCTCTGAGATAGTTTATTGCTCTATCCTTTTAATTTTCTGTTTAGTATAATTAAAGAGGATAAAAGAAATGAAAGAGGGTAGAGAAAATGGATCTGTCCGTTTTACACAAACTTACATATGGTATGTACGCTGTTGGAACTCTTGATGGGATAAGACCTGCCGGCTGTATAGTAAATACGGTGATTCAGGTTACAAGCGATAATCCTGTTATTGCTGTGAGTATGAACAAAAATAATTTTACTTATGAGGCCATAAAAAAGAGCGGGCGTTTCAGTATTTCGATTTTATCTGAAGCGGTTGAACGTAATGTTATTGCAGAGCTTGGATTTGCCTGTGGGCGCAAAATGGATAAATTCTGCGGTAAAAATTTTGCCTGCGGTGTGTTGGATGGTTTACCGATAGTGAAAGAGCACGCCTGCGGCTATATGGTTTGTGATGTTATTGCCATGCATGATGCCGAGACTCACTGCGTGATTATGGCGCGTTTAACTAAGACTTTGGGTGGAACTGATGAACCGCCTATGACTTATGAATATTATCATAATGTTATCAAGGGAAAAGCTCCAAAAAATGCTCCGACTTATCAGGCTGAAGTGCCGAAATCAGAAAAGCAGGCTCAGCTGCGTTATATTTGTGAGGTATGCGGTTATATCTATGAAGGTGACATTACCAAAGAAGCGGATGATTATGTCTGTCCTGTCTGTAAGCAGCCGAAAAGCCGTTTTAAAAGGATGTAAGGTCTAAATAAAAAAGCTACGCCTTTTAAGGCGTAGCTTTTTTATAATATTTACAGGCGAAAATCACGTTCGCCGTTTTCGATATCTGTCAAATGCTGTATAACCAGTTTACGTACTTTGGGATTGGGGATATTGGCCAGTTCATTTTGAATGAGCTTTTCGCCAAGCTCTTTAGTATGTGGCTTAGCATAGTCGGTCAAATATTCTTTGAGTGTCATCAGTGCGTTTGGATGACAGCAGTTTTGGATCTGACCGCTTTTGCATAAACTCATAAAACGGTCGCCAGTACGACCCTGACGATAGCAGGCTGTACAGAAACTGGGCAGATAACCGATTTCCATCAGCCAGGCTACTACTTCATCAAGGCTGCGGGTATCGCTGACATCGAATTGTGCTGAGTTTTCAGCTTCCGGTTCAGGTGCGGCATAACCGCCGACACTGGTGCGCGAACCGCCGCTGATTTGTGAGATTCCCAGATGCAGCACACGTTCGCGTGATTTTTGACTTTCGCGGGTAGAAACGATCATACCTGTATAGGGAACAGAAATACGGATGCAGGCTACAAGCTTGGCAAAAATATCATCGTTGATGCTGTTATTAAAGGCGTTGGGATCGATATCGTCAGCAGGGCAGATACGCGGAACGCTGATAGTGTGCGGGCCAACTCCGTGCACTGCTTCCAGATGTTCGGCATGCATTAAAAGACCGGTAAATTCATAACGATAAAGTTCAAGCCCAAAGAGTACGCCAAGTCCCACATCATCGATGCCGCCCTGCATAGCTCTGTCCATGGCTTCCGTATGGTAGGCATAGTTGCTTTTAGGTCCCGTAGGATGTAATCGTTCATAGCTTTCTTTGTGGTAGGTTTCCTGAAAAAGTATATATGTGCCAATACCGGCTTCGTGCAGTTTACGATAATTTTCGACACTGGTTGCGGCAATATTGACATTAACGCGGCGAATGGCGCCGTTTTTGTGTTTGATGCTGTAAATAGTTTTGATGCTTTCCAGAATATAATCCAGTGGATTATTTACCGGGTCTTCACCTGCTTCCAAAGCCAGGCGCTTATGTCCCATATCCTGAAGTGCGATAACTTCGCTGCGGATTTCATCTTGAGTGAGTTTTTTTCGGGTGATGTTTTTGTTTACACTGTGATAAGGGCAATAAACGCAGCCGTTAATACAGTAGTTTGAAAGATATAACGGCGCAAACATAACGATGCGGTTGCCGTAAAAATCTTTTTTGATCTGTTCGGCCAAAGCAAAAATTTCCTGATTTTTTTCATCAAGCTCACAGTCTAAAAGCACGGCAGCTTCGCGGTGTGAAAGTCCCTTGCGTTCCTTTGCTTTAGCAATAATACTGTCGATAAGCGACGCATTATTTTTGTTTGCTGAGGCATAGGCAAGGGTTTCCAGGATTTCATCATGAGCAATGAACTCACTGGCTTGCATTGATTTGACATTATACATTTGTCTACCTTCTTTCTTTCGGGGCAGGAATCCTTTCCCGTCAGTGATTTCCCTTATATATAAATATTTAAAAGGGCTGTTCTTGCGGAGCTTTTGCGTATAAAGCCTTGACGCTTACTCCTTTGAGCATACCTATTTTGCCGGAAAGCGTACTGATAACGTCGGCCGGGGCATCAAGAACGATACTGATAATATTAATGCCTTTTTGTTTATATGGCAGTCCCATACGTCCAATAATATATTCGTTATGGGCATGCAGTAAAATATTAAGCTGTTCTACTGCGGCAGTATTTTCAACGATTATTCCCAGCAAGACGACACGTTTCTGCATACAAGCACCTGCTTTCAAGACAAAATAACTGATTTATTAGTATTATATCATAAAATATCTGTAATTATTATTAACGAACAAGAGGTTATAACTAAAAGATAAAAAATAATTGCGAAAATTAACACAAACAGAATAAAAGTGCTATAATATATGAAGTAAGATTAAAGCAATGGTATCAAAAGTTACAAAAAATATTGCTCTAATTATTTTATTACATGGCGTTGATTTTTGAAAGCCAGTGAAGATTTTTATGTCAGGCAATAGCTGCAGGTAAGTAAAGTGCCGCTGCCGCCAATAATACAAGGATAGGAGATGACTATCGGTATAGGAGTTTTGTTATTTACATCGTCAATCTGACCGGCATAATTAGATTTGTTGAATCTTTTTGAATTGTTGTAAATCGTGCTCAAGCTGTTTAGACATATGTTTTCTATAAAATTTCATTAAGTGTCTTTATAATTTTATTTTAGCAAATAAAAAAGGTGACCGTCAATGAGAGCCGAACCCTCTCGTTGACGGTCAAATGATTGGAAAAAGATTAAAGGAAGACTAATGTCCCAAGCAAATGTCTCGTTTGCTTTGACTGAATTATAACAATAAAAAAAGATGAATGTTGTTGCTGAGGCAACACGAATAAATTTAGAAAATAATATCATAATAAAGTAATTAAAGTAAGTTTGAATAAACAAGAAACACAAATTATAATAAAAACAAATCAAGGGCATATTAAATAGGAAGAAACTTATTTGTTTTATTTAGATGATTGAGAGTAAGAGAGAAGGAGGACAGTTATGAAAGCGGCAATGCAGAATCTTTTGAGTTTACCCTTGTTCAAAGGGTTAGCCAGCGATGAATTAGACACTATTCTTGGTAAAGTAAATGCCCTTGTTAAGCATTTTGAAAAATCGGACTATATTTATTTGGCCGGTGATGCGGTTGAGAGTATTGGCATTGTTGTAGCGGGTACTGTACAAATGATCAAGGAAGATATTATGGGAGATAAGTCCATTATCACAACAATGGGGTCTGGTTCCATTTTTGCCGAAAACTTCCTGGGGCATGACAAACAGGACGAGAAAACTAATGTTAGCTACTTTGCTGCCAGTGACAGCGAGGTGCTGATGGTTCCCTTTGGGAAGGTTCTGACCGATCTGAGTAATAATGATCCCTGCCGTAACAAATTGCTGACAAACATGATTTCAATAATGGCCAGCAACAATGCACAGTTGATTGAAAAAACGGAGATATTGTGTAAAAAAACTCTGCGCGGCAAGATTATGACTTATCTGGAACAGGAAGCTAAACGTAACGGTTCTACTGAATTTGAAATACCTTTTAACAGAACGGATATGGCCAATTATTTGGATGCTGACCGCAGTGCTTTGACTCGTGAACTGGCCAGAATGAAAGATTGCGGATTGATTGATTTTGATAAAAGAAATTTTAAAATTTTAAAGTTTGAATAGCTTTAATGCACTTATATTATAACAAAATATTATTATTTTACTATTTAACTGCTAAAAAGCCGAAACCTTGCATGGTTTCGGCTTTTGCACCGTTTATTACAAATTTTAAAAATATAGTGTTGCCTGGGCAACATCATTTTGCATTTACCATTGCTATAATGTAAATTAATAAAGGGATTGCTAAACTTGTAGTTCCTTTGCGATCTTTATATGTTGTCCGACAATTCGAACAGCATATAGAAAATTTAAAAAGGAGGAATTTATTATGTCCCAAGCAGTAAAATGTTTAATTCTGTTGGCTGTGGTTGCATTGCTTTTTGTTACTGAACTTATCCCTCTCGCAATCACTGCTACTGCCGGCGCAATCGCGTGCGGCCTGTTAGGCTTCATCCCTGCTAAACAAGTCTTTTCCGGTTTGTCTAACTCTACGGTAGTTTTGTTTGCAGGTATGTTCATCGTTGGCGCAGCAATGTTCTATACCGGTTTGGCCCAAAAAATCGGTAATACTGTAGTTCATTTCTGTGGTACTGGCGAAAACAGCCTGATGTTTGGTTTAATGATAGTTGGTACTTTGTTGTCTTCAGTACTTTCCAATACTGGTACAGCAGCTTGCCTGCTTCCGGTTGCTTTGGGTATCTGTGCTGCTGCAAAGATTCCTGCTTCCCGTCAGTTGATGCCTTTGGCGTTCGCTTGCGGTTGGGGCGGTATCATTACGATGGTAGGCACACCGCCTAACATTATTGCTACCGGTGCTTTGACTTCTGCTGGTTTGGAAGGATTTGGTTTCTTTGAATTTGCATGGATCGGTATTCCTGTATCTATCGCAGGTATGCTCTATATGATGTTCATTGGTAAACATTTACTCCCGAAAGTTGAATTGGATGCTGACCAGGAAATCGAACAAGAAGTTGAAGCTACTACTACTTCTTCTTCCAAACAAATCATTTCCGGCGTTATCCTGCTCGTAGTTGTTTTGGTAATGGCTTTGGATATCAAAGGCGTTTCCCTGGAAATGGCAGCTATCATCGGTGCATTGGTTTGCGTACTGACTGGTTGCTTGACTGAAAAACAAGCTTACGCTTCTATCGACTGGGTAACCATCTTCCTGTTCGCAGGTATGATGCCTGTATCCACTGCAATGGATAAAACCGGCGCTGGTAAATTGATCGCTGAATGGACCGTAGGTCTGATGGGCGGTTCTCCGTCTCCGTTGATCGTTACCGCAGTTCTGTTTATCCTGTCTTGCGGTTTGACCCAATTTATGTCCAACACTGCATCCGCAGCTCTGCTGTGCCCGATTGGTGTTGCGATTGCTAAACAACTTGGCGCCGATCCGAAAGCAGTTATCATGGCTATCGCAGTTGCAGCATCCTGTGCATTCGCAACTCCGGTAGGTACTCCTCCGAATACTTTGGTTCTTGGTCCTGGCGGTTATAAATTCATGGACTATGTTAAAGCAGGTACCGGCCTTGTTGTCGTCTGCTTCGTAGTATCCCTGGTTGTAATTCCTGTTATTTGGCCGTTCTTCCCTGGCAAATAAGCTAAGAACTCTCAACATAGGATCCCTATCTGAAAAACCTGTCGATTTTATCGGCAGGTTTTTTGTTTTTGACTCAAATGTAATTTTTCTTGTTATAATATAAATATAGATCGTTAGTAATGGAGTTGTAGAAATGAAAATAAAACCGGAAGAAACAATTCAAATTCAGGGGCCTTATGGCGAAATAAATGGTATACTAACCCCCTGTATCGAAGAAAATACTGCCGCGCCGGTGCTGGTTTTGGCACATGGATTCCGAGGTTCAATGGATGGCGGCGGCAGAGCGGCTGTTTTAGCTGAAATGGCTTCCGAATGCTGTAATGTCATACGTTTTAATTTTAATGGCAGTCAAATCCTTTCCAAGCAGGTTGAAGAATTGGAAGCGGTGCTTGCTTATGTACGAATTAAATTTTCAGCCGGAAAAATATTTTTACTGGGTAGAAGTCTTGGCGGAGCAGCGGCATTAGTTGCCGCTTCACGATCTGCTGATATTACAGGACTGGTATTGTGGGCTGCGCCGAACGATTTACAGGCGACCTTCAGAAATGCCTTGGGTGCTGAAGCCTATAATGCGTTGTCTGCAGGTCAGACTCTGTATTTAAATGATGAACGGGGTGAATTGACCTTAACACCTGATTTTATTACAGATTTTGCCAAATATGATCTGCAGGGGATTTTACGTAACTGGCGTAAGCGTCCTCTGCTGATCCTTCATGGAGAAAAAGATGAAACAGTAGCTGTTGATCAGGCACGTTTGACATTTGCTTTAGCTGGAGTTCCAAAAAAGCTGGTTATCATTAACGGCGGTGACCACAGTTTTACTAATCACGGAAATAAGGCTGCGGCAGAGGTTGTTGGCTGGCTGAAAGACAGGCTGTGATGATTAATTATTGTGGTACTGTATGAAAACTTGGCGATGTATTTTCGAGCCTAGTGAGAATACGTACCCTTGTGGTATAATATTGGTAGCTATAAAACAGGAGGATATGATTTTGAAAAAATTATTAATATTATGTTTATTGGTTTTCAGCAGTTTTAGCGTAGTAGCCTGCGGCAGTGAAACTAAGAGCGAGCCGGATGCGGTGCCGATGAAGCCGGCAACTGCTGTTTTTGAAACGTCAATGGGTGATTTTGAAGTGAAATTGGCAACAGATCTGGCTCCAAAAACTTGTGAGAATTTTATCAACCTGGCGAAAAAAGGGTTTTATAATGGAGTTACCTTTCATCGTGTTATTGATAATTTTATGATCCAGGGCGGTGATCCTACTGGTACTGGTACAGGCGGACCTGGATATACCATTAAAGATGAATTCAGCAGTAAACTGACACACGAAGGTGCAGGTGTTTTATCGATGGCCAACGCCGGTCCGAATACAGGCGGCAGCCAGTTCTTTATTACTTTGCGTGCCTGTCCGTGGCTTGATGGCAAGCATGCTGTTTTTGGTAAAGTTACCAAGGGTATGAACGTTGTTTATAAAATCGGAAAAGCAAAGACTGATGGCAATGATAAACCGTTGGAGCCGGTAACTATTAAGAATATTGTTATAAAAGAGGGGTAAGGAGAGAAAGGAGCACGAATTTGTCCTTTTTACAGAGCGAACGTATCATTGAAGTACAGGATCAACAGGAAATGGTTGGTATTTTAGGGCGAAATGACGAGCTGCTGCGGGTAATCAAGGAACATTATGAGAGTGTTATTGTTGCGCGCGGCAATGTGATCGTTTTCAGCGGTGAAGACAATGAAGTGGGGCAGATTGAAACCCTGTTCAAAGAGCTGCTTTTTTTGTATCGTCAGGGTATGCCTCTGACTACACATGATGTCAGATACAGTATTGGGATGATTGCAGAGGGCCGGCTGGAAAGTCTGCACCGTATGTATGCCGATACGATAATCGTTACCAACCGTGGCCGTCAGGTAAAGGCGAAAACACTGGGACAATGGGATTATGTAGAAACCATTAAACGCAGTAATGTCACTATTGGGATAGGTCCTGCAGGTACAGGCAAAACTTATCTGGCTGTCGCTTTAGCTGTGAAGGCTTTAAAGAATAAAGAGGTTGAACGGATCGTTCTGACTCGTCCTGCTGTAGAAGCCGGTGAAAAACTTGGCTTTTTGCCAGGTGATATGCAGGATAAGGTCGATCCTTATCTGAGACCGTTGTATGACGCGTTATATGACATGCTGGGCAGCGAGACTTTTCAGAAATATGTTGCCAGAGGGACGATAGAAGTTGCTCCTTTAGCTTATATGCGCGGACGAACTTTGAATGATTCGTTTATTATTCTGGACGAAGCGCAGAATACAACACCGGAGCAAATGAAGATGTTTCTGACCCGTTTTGGTTTTGGGTCGAAAATGGTCATTACTGGTGATATTACACAGATTGATTTACCAAACGGTAAAAACAGCGGGTTGAAACAGGCGGCCTATGTTCTGCAGAAAACTCCGGGGGTAGGTATTATTCGTTTTGGAGAAGCTGACGTCGTTCGTCACGAGATCGTGGCCGCTATTATCAGGGCATATGAGAATTATGACAGCAGACGCCAGAAACAGCGGGAGGCAGACAATGATAATAACGCTGGAAAATGACCAGGATAAATTACAGATCAGTGAAGAGCTGGAGCAGCTGCTGACTGCGGGATTGAATGTAGTAGCCAGGCTGCACAGTCTGTCTGAGCGGACAGAAGTTGATATTACTATTGTTGATGATGAAGAAATACATATGCTGAATCGCGATTATCGTAATGTCGACAGGCCTACAGATGTACTTTCTTTTGCACTTGATGAAGAAAGTGAAGAGGAACCGGAGCTTTTAGGTGGGCCTGAAGAACATCTTTTGGGAGATATCATTATCAGCGCTGAAACTGCTTCCAGACAGGCGGAAGAATTTGGACATGGCTTGGAACGTGAAATCGTTTATTTGGCGGTACACGGCCTGCTGCACCTTCTGGGATATGATCATATGACAGATGAGGATAAAGCAGTTATGCGGGCTAAAGAGGAAGAAGCTTTACGGGAAATCAGACTTTCGGAAGAATTTCTGGTTCATTAAAAGGAGCAGTTATGGAGACGAAGTTATTAGCGGCAGCGCAGGCGGCACGTGATAATGCTTACGCGCCTTATTCTAAATTCAAAGTTGGGGCGGCGGTCGAAACTGTTGACGGAGAAATTTTTACCGGCTGCAATATAGAAAATGCTTCGTATGGGTTGACTTGCTGTGCAGAACGTAATGCTGTTTTTGCAGCTGTGTGCAGCGGCGTACGCAGGTTTAAAACTTTGTGCGTAGTTGCCGATACAGATGAGCCGGTGGCACCATGCGGCGCTTGCCGTCAGGTGCTGGCAGAGTTTCCTTTTGAAAAAATAATCCTGGCAAATTGCAAGGGACAGACAAAAACAATGTCTGTGGCAGAACTGCTGCCATATGGTTTTGGCTCTGAGTCCCTGAATATAAAAAATAAATGTAAGTGAAAGCAAAGGAGCGATTAGTATAAATAAGCAGGATGGCAAGCATTATTCTGGTTTTGCGGCTATTGTAGGCCGGCCTAATGTAGGCAAATCAACGTTGACGAATGGATTGATCGGGGAGAAAATTGCAATTATGAGTGACCGTCCTCAGACAACGCGTAATAAGATCATGTGTATTATGAATACTGACAATGCTCAGATCATGTTCTTGGATACTCCCGGTATCCATAAGCCGCAGCATAAGCTGGGGCAATATATGGTACGGGCTGCAGAAAGTACGCTGCACGAGGTAGATGTGGTTTTGTTTGTTGTTGATGTTTCGGAAAAGCGCGGTGCCGGAGAGGATTATATTCTGGAGCAGCTGCGCAAGGTCAAAACTCCGGTGATTCTTGTTGCCAATAAAATCGATAAACTGGCAGACAAAGGTAAGCTTTTCGGCATTATTGAAAGCTATACTAAAGATTTTACCTTTGCGGCAGTAGTGCCTGTTTCTGCTTTGCAGGATACTGAATTCCCGGGTTTAGTAAATGAGATCACCAAGTATTTGCCGGAAGGTCCGGCATATTTCCCGGACGATATGATAACCGACCAGCCGGAACGGATAATTGCTGCGGAAATGATTCGAGAAAAGGTACTGCGGTCAACTCGTGATGAGGTGCCGCATTCTATTGCTGTGGAGATTGATGAATTCAAGATACGTGATAATGATGATATTTATATTCGTGCCAATATTTTTGTGGAACGTGAATCCCAAAAAGGTATCGTGATTGGGGCTAAAGGCAGCTTGCTGAAAAAGGTCGGAGAGCAGGCCCGGAAGGATATTGAATCACTGCTCGGCAATAAGGTTTTTCTTGATCTGTGGGTTAAAGTAAAACCTGATTGGCGCAATAAGGATAAGGCTTTGAAGCAATTCGGTTATGAAGGCTGATTTATTGACTGAAAATACAGTAGTATGGTATGCTTATGCTAATAACAATTTATGAAGTTTATATAAGTAAGGAGAGATGACCTATCGACGGTGACCCCGCTATGACATGCTTATTTGAGCTGTCTATTGCATTATTGATCACTTTATTGAACGGCTTTTTTGTTATGGCTGAATATTCTTTAGTCAGAATCAGAAAAAGCAGGCTGGATGAATTGATCCGGCAGGGAAAAAGCAGAGCTAACACAGTTTTAAAAATGAGCGAAAAGCTTGATACCTACCTGAGTGCGACTCAGCTTGGTATTACTGCTTCGTCTTTGCTTTTGGGCTGGTTTGGCGGCCCGCTTCTCGCTGAAATGTTCCGCGGTATGTTTGGTGTAAGTGCCGGCACCTGGTATGATCATTCGCTGGTTTTTGCCTGTGCGTTTCTTATCATCGTTTTTCTGCATGTTGTTTTCGGCGAACTGGTGCCTCGCACTATCGCCTTAGGTAAGGTCGAGCAGGTAGCGATGGCGGTCGCTTATCCGTTGGTTTTTTTTCATTACCTTTTATATCCGCTGGTTGTGCTTTTTAATCGCATCTCCCATGCTGTATTGTGCCTTTTAGGTGTTGATCCTGTCCCTGATGAAGATATCTCGCGCAGTGAAGATGAGCTGCGGATGATAGTCAGTGCCAGCGAACGCGGCGGTAAGCTGGATCATATGGAAAGCCGTCTGATTGATAATGTTTTTGATTTCGCCGACCGCGTGGCTCGTGAAGTCATGGTGCCGCGTCAGGATATGATTTGTTTGTATACTGATGATACACTGCAGGAAAATCTGCAGGCTGTGCGTGAAAGCCGGCATACACGTTATCCTTTATGTATGGAAGACAAAGATCATGTTTTGGGCGTTATTCATGTGCGTGATTTGATGGATCTGGACGATGACGACGATCCGGCTTTTGATCTGCGGACACGAATGCGCAATATTGTCGTTGTTCCCGAAGGAATGTCAACGGCTAAAGTGCTGCAGATGATGCAGCATAAGCGTATCCAGATTGCTGTAGTTGCTGATGAATATGGCGGTACGGCTGGTCTGGTTACAATGGAAGATCTCCTGGAGGAAATTGTCGGTGATATTCAGGATGAGCATGATGGCGAAGAAGCAGAAGATATTTTGCGATTAGGCGATGACAGCTATGAGTTCGACGGCCTTGTTTTACTGGACGAGATTTCTGAACTTTTAAATATTGAATTTGACGAACCGGAGGAAGATACCATTGGCGGTTTTGTCTTCGGACTTTTAGGGCGGAAACCTGAAGAAGGTGACAGAGTCGTTACCGGCGGCTGGCGCTTTGAGGTTACTGAAGCAGAAGGCTTTAGAGTAACACGGGTCAAAGCTACCAGGTTACAGGAAGATGGTACTGCGGTACAAGCTGATGAGTAATACTGCATATCAGGACGAAGTAATTATTTTAAAAGTAAAGGATTGGCAGACTGCGGATAAATACGCAGTCTGTTTTTCGCGTGCCCATGGTAAAATACCTTTTTTAGCGTACGGTGCCCGTTATGCGAGGACTACTGGCGGACGGCTGATACAGCCTTTTGCGATGCTCGATATGCAGCTATATTCTGGTAAACGTCTGGACAGTATGAAAAGCTGTGAATTGATTGCTTTGCCGCAGCAAATGGACATCAAACAGATGGCTTATGCTTCGGTGATTGCTGAAGTGACAGAAGCTCTGACGGAAGCACATGAGCCGCAGGAAGATATTTATGAGCTGCTTGTAGGAGCAGTACAAATACTTTCCAGGAATAACCCGCGTCTGGTCGCGTTGTCGGCTATTTGCAAGCTGCTTGTTTTAACAGGATTTGCTCCTGTTTATGACGCCTGTGTCAACTGTACTGAAGCTGTTGAAGGAGATGCTTTTTTTAGTGTCGTTCAGGGCGGCCTTATTTGCGAAGCCTGTCACGGAGGGGAAGAGTTGCTCTTTAGCAGCGGCGCTCAGAAGCTGCTGCAGGAGCTGATTGCGCTGGATTTCAATGATCCACAGCCTTTTACTGTGCGCGGCGGTGATTTGATGCAGCTGGAACAGATACTTTATCGGTTTATTGTTTACCAGATCGACAAGCCTTTGAAAAGTTTAAGCTTTTTAGCGCAGTTAGGATTGTAAAAGCATTGACAAAGGACGTCTGATTTGATATATTTTCTTTTAAGCGATGAAAGGGATAAGTAGTTTTCTGTTTTAGCGAGCCGGGATGGTGTAAGCCGGCAGATGAGAAAACAAAGGCACCCGGGAGCTGCAATTTTATAAACATCGAGGCGGACCGTATGAGCGGTCAAGCAGGGTGGAACCGCGGAGTGATTTATGTCTCCGTCCCTGTAACTTAATTGTTACAGGGACGGAGACTTTTGTTTTTGTCGTTGTAACAAATAAAATAGGAGGCAGAACATGAATTTTCAAACAATTATTTTGAAGCTCCAGAAATTCTGGGCAGACCAAAACTGCATCATGGGCCAGCCCTATGATGTCGAAAAAGGTGCGGGAACTATGAATCCGTCAACTTTTCTGCGCGTTTTAGGACCGGAACCATGGCGTGTGGCTTATGTAGAGCCATCTCGACGTCCGGCTGACGGGCGTTATGGGGATAACCCCAATCGGTTGTTCCAGCATCATCAATATCAGGTAATTATTAAACCGTCTCCGGATAATATTCAGGAGCTTTATCTCCAGAGCCTGGCCGAACTGGGTATCCGTCAGGAAGAACATGATATCCGTTTTGTTGAGGATAACTGGGAATCACCGACTTTAGGTGCTTGGGGACTTGGCTGGGAGGTTTGGCTGGATGGTATGGAAATTACCCAGTTCACCTATTTTCAGCAGGTCGGCAGTATCGACGTGAAACCTGTTACTGTTGAAATCACGTATGGTTTAGAGCGACTGGCTATGTATATCCAGGGTGTGGAAAATGTTTTTGATATTGAATGGGTGGATGGAGTCACTTATGGTGACGTTTTCCATACTAACGAAGTAGAACAGTCTTTTTACAATTTTCAAGTAGCTGATACAGCACTGCTGTTTGATCTGTTTGATAAATATGAAGCTGAGGCAAAACGCGTTATTGAGGCCGGATATATCCGTCCTGCTTATGATTATGTATTGAAATGTTCTCATACTTTTAACCTTTTGGATTCCCGCGGCGCCATCAGCGTCAGCGAAAGAACGGCTTTCATTGGCCGTGTGCGCGCTATGGCACGTTTGTGCGCAGCTGCTTATGTTGAACAAAGGGAAAAACTTGGCTTCCCGTTATTGAAAGGGGAGAATAAATAATGGAAAAATTATTATTTGAAATCGGTACTGAAGAGATCCCCGCAAAATTTATGCCGGGTATTCTTAAACAATTACAAGAGCTTGCTGCAGGTAAAATGCAGGAGCTGCGTATTCCGTTTGAAAATATCAAGGTTTATGGCACGCCTCGCCGGATGACCTTTATTGCTGAAGGTGTAGCAGAAGCTCAGGCAGACAGCACGATTGAGGCTAAAGGGCCGTCTGCAAAAATTGCTTTCGTAAGCGGAGCTCCTTCCAAAGCGGCAATAGGCTTTGCCCGCGGGCAGGGGATAGACGTTAAAGACCTGGAAGTGCGCGGAGAATACGTTTATGCAGTAAAACATTTGGCAGGTCAACCTGTTGTCGATTTACTGCCCGGTTTGCTGCTTGATATCCTGGAGTCTTTATCTTTCCCGAAAAATATGCGCTGGGCCGATTATGATTTTCGGTTCGTGCGTCCTATCCGCTGGCTGGTAGCACTGTTCGGTGAAAAAGTAATACCGGTAGAAATTACCGGCGTAAAATCGGGCAGGTATTCGATGGGACATCGTTTTATGCAGCAATCTATGAAAGAGGCTGTGGAAACTAAAGGCCTGCTGAGCGCGGCTATCAATAAGGTTGGCAATGTAGTGCATTCTGCTGTTATGGGAATGCAAGGAGCTGTTGAGATCCCCAACGCTGATGCATATGTACAGGCACTGGCTGACAACTTTGTGATGGTCGATCAGGATGCCCGCCGTGAATTGATTCGTCAGCAGGTGACAGAACTGGCGGCTGCCGAAGGCGGAATTGCTGAAATTGACGAAGACTTACTGGAAGAAGTCAATTATCTTGTTGAATATCCTACTGCATTATGTGGGAAATTTGAAGAAAAATTCCTGTCGTTACCGAAGGAAGCCATTATCACCCCAATGCGTGAACATCAGCGTTATTTTCCGGTAGTGGATGAAGAAGGCAGGCTGCTCAATAAATTTATTACAGTCCGCAATGGCGGTAAAGAGTTTTTGGATGTTGTCGCACACGGTAATGAACGTGTTTTACGCGCTCGTCTCAGTGATGCTGAATTCTTCTTCAATGAAGACCGCAAACTAAAATTGGAAGACCGTCTGGAAAAACTGAAAACAGTTTCATTCCAGGAAGGTCTGGGCAATATGTATGATAAGAGTGAGCGGTTGGCTAAACTGGCTGAAATGGTTAAGTTTGCCATCAATGTTAAAGTTGACGATACTAACCTCAAACGTACAGCTTTGCTGTCTAAAACAGATCTTGTTGCCGGGATGGTGGTTGAATTTACAGAGCTGCAGGGAGTTATGGGGCGTGAATATGCCAAATTAGACGGCGAACCTGCTGAAGTTGCTGAAGGTATTTATGAACACTATCTGCCGCGTTTTGCCGGTGACGAGCTGCCGAAGGGTACTATTGGACGTATTGTCGGCATCAGTGATAAAATGGATAATATCGTTGCTACTTTCAGCCGCGGACTTGCACCGACAGGCTCGCAGGATCCTTATGCATTGCGTCGTCAGGCTTTGGGTATCATCAATATTCTTATCAGCAGTAACTATCATATGCCCCTGATCAAAATTCTGGCAGGTGCGCTGTATCTGCTCAATATCAAACCGGAAGATACCGGTAAATTGATACCGCAGATTTTAGAATTCTTTAAATTACGTTTGAAGAATATGATGATCGAACAGGGAATCCGTTATGACGTTGTCGATGCTGTTTTTGCCGATGAACGCAACGATGATTTAGTAGATATTTACGCGCGCTGCAAGGCTTTGAATGCGTATGTAGTTCTGCCGGAAGCAGAAGCTGTTATTCAGGCTTCTATCCGTGTCTGCAATCTTTGCAAAAAAATTGAGACTGAAGTTGCTATAAGCAGTGCGCTTTTTGCCGACCCGGCAGAGCAGGAACTGCATGATGTTCTGATTCGTCTTAATAAAGAGCTGATCCCGGACATCGTGACTTATAATTATGCCGGTGCATTAAAACTTGCCGAGCAGGTAGTTGAGCCTGTAAATAAATTCTTTGACAGTGTTATGGTCATGGATGAAAATGTTGATATTAAAAATAATCGTCTGGCCCTTCTTGAGCAGGCGAAAGAGGTTACAAATGCTGTCGGCGATTTGAGCTGTATCGTTCTTTAATCGCACATTTTACGGCAGTTGTTTTGTCAGGCCCTTGGTTACAAACACCAGAGTACATTTAGTACGCGGCGTGTCTGTCATCAGGGGCTTTCCTTGTATTTGCAGTGAGATTCGTGGGCTTGATTGTATTGTTAAGAAATATACTAAGAAGTACATTGTGCAATCTTTACATATATGGCGCAGTCTATGAGATGGATTTTAGTTATAATCTGCTGATTTTACTTTTTCCCAGGTATCATTTAGTGTATACTAATATATATACTCTGTTTTTCCTGTGACGAAAATATTATTTAAAGAGTAAAGGAGGGCCGTACTGAAAATAAGCATATTTTGTAAAATTTAACACAAAAAGTTAAAAAGCGATGAAAAAAGTCCTTGAATGTGGTGTACAAATATGATATAGTATACACTATATTAAGGGCGCAGCCCAAAAAGTATAATATAAAGGAGTGCTACAATCATGAAAAAAGAAGAACAGTTTCTTCTCTGGTTTGAGCAATTAGAAAGAAAAGACGTTGATATCGTTGGCGGCAAATCCTCTTCCCTCGGTGAAATGACTGCTAAGACAGATGTTCCCGTTCCTTACGGTTTTGCTACTACGGCTTACGCTTATAGATACTTCATTAAAGAAAGCGGTCTTGAAGAAAAGATGCGCTCTATTTTGTCTGAATTGACTGACGTTGAAAACAGCGCTTTACTGCGTGATGTCAGCGCTCGTCTGCGTGATGCCATCATGGCTGAGAAAATGCCTCAGGATCTGCAGGACGCTATTGGCGCTGCTTATGTTGAACTTGGTAAAAGAGTCGGCGAAGAGAATCCCTATGTCGCCGTTCGTTCCAGTGCTACAGCTGAAGATTTACCGGATGCAAGCTTTGCTGGTCAGCAGGATACCTATCTGAACGTACAGGGTGCTGAAACCATTATCGCAAAGGTAAAGGAATGCTACGCTTCCTGCTTTACCGACCGTGCTGTTTATTATCGTGAAAAACAAGGCTTTGATCATATAGAAGTTGCTTTGAGTGCCGTTGTACAAATGATGGTTTTCTCTAAAACTTCCGGTGTTATGTTTACTGTTAACGTTGCTACTGGCGATGACAATAATATCCTGATTGAGGCAGCCTTTGGACTGGGTGAATATGTTGTTCAGGGTACTGTTACTCCTGATAATTATACTATTTCCAAACATGACCACAAAATCATTGACCGCTGCGTAAATGAGCAGGACATCATGCTTGTACGCAAAAAAGGCGGCGACTGTGAAGAAGTGCAGGTCCCTGAAGAACTGCGCAAAGTACAGACTTTGACTGACGAGCAGATTTTGGAACTGGCTGATTATGCTAAAAAGATCGAAAAACATTATGGCTGCTATATGGATATGGAATGGGGCGTTGATGAACGTACCAATAAAATCTGGATTCTGCAGGCCCGTCCGGAAACCGTATGGAGCCGCCGCAATAAAGAAGGAGGAGCAAAAGTGCAGGAAAGCAAATCTATGACTACTACTGATCATAAAGTTATCGTGAAAGGTTTGCCTGCAAGCCCGGGTAAAGTTTCTGGCCGCGTACACGTTATTCTTGATCCTTCCCGCATCGATGAATTTAAAGAAGGAGAGATCCTTGTTACTGAGATGACCGCTCCTGACTGGGTACCGGCAATGAAAAAAGCCAAAGCTATCGTCACTGACAGCGGCGGAATGACCTGTCATGCTTCCATCGTTAGCCGCGAGCTGGGTATTCCCTGTATCGTTGGTACTAAGAGCCGTGGTGAAGCTGCTACTGTTACTATTCCTGACGGTATTGATGTAACTATCGATGCTACTCATGGCGTAGTTTATGAAGGCATTATTGAAGAAGCTAAAAAAGAAAATCAGGCAGGCGCTGCTGTAGCGGTTGCTGAATACTTCCCGCCGACTGGCACTAAAGTTTATATGAATTTGGGCGATCCGGAACTGGCTGAGAAATATTCCAGTCTGCCCTGTGATGGTATCGGTTTGATGCGTGAAGAGTTCATCTGGACTACTTATATCCATGAACATCCTTTGTATCTCATTAAAACCGGACATCCTGAAAAAGTTGTCGATCAGCTGGCAGAAGGTATGCGTCAGGTTTGTCAGGCAATGGCTCCCAGACCGGTTACTCTGCGTTTCAGCGATTTCAAATCCAGTGAATATCGTGATTTGAAAGGCGGCGATGAGTTCGAACCTTATGAACCTTCAGCATTATTGGGCTGGCGCGGTGCTTCACGTTATTATGATCCTAAATACATCGAAGCTTTCAAACTGGAATGCCAGGCTGTAGTGAAAGTTCGTGAAGAGTTTGGTCTGAAAAACCTTAATGTTATGATTCCTTTCTGCCGTAATGTAGAGGAATGTGAAAAAGTGGTTAAGATTATGGCTGAATGTGGCTTGGAGCGCGGTAAGGACTTTAAAGTATGGTTGATGGCTGAAATTCCTTCCAATATCATTCTGGCCGATCAGTTCAATAAGTATGTAGACGGTTATTCTATCGGTTCTAACGATTTGACCATGCTGGTGCTTGGCTGTGACCGTGATAATGATACTGTTTCCCATATCTATGATGAACGTAATCTGGCAGTGCGCCGTGCAGTACGTCACCTTATTGAGGTTGCTCACAGCGAAGGCAAAACTGTTTCTATCTGTGGTCAGGCTCCCAGCGTTTATCCTGAATTCTGTGAATTCCTCATTAAGAGCGGTATCGACAGTATTTCCGTAAATCCTGATACTGTTAAATTTACCAAAAAATTAGTTGCTCAAGTAGAGCAGCGTGTTATGCTCGACGCTTTAACAGGTCGCGGCCGTAAAGAAGTCGAAGAACTTGACTGGAAATAATAATTAAGAAAAACCCCGTTGTCTTTTAAGACAGCGGGGTTTGTTTATTAAAAATAGAATTTAGAGTTTTTTAGCTTTGATGGCGATAAGATTCATATATTTCCCTGCACCGGCATTCATTGAAGCTCTATCGTTGATGGCATGTTCCTCATCACATTCCAGCCAGTCCTGCCAGGCTTCCTCCATACACTTCAGCTCTGAGATGCTTTCGATATTGATCGTTTGAGATTGTGAAAGCAGTTCGTGCCACCACTTACAGCTGTGAAAGGTATCAAGATCTTCAGCACCCCAGGAAATGAGCAGTTCGGACGGCAGATTATTGTGATAATCTTTTTTGAAGCCGGGGAAGGCTAAGGCAATGATACCATTTGGTTTGATATAAGGAGCTAGTTTGGTGTCCATAAATTCAGGTGTATTGCCAAAATAATGATATGAATCGACACTGATCACCGCATTAAAATAATTTTCAGCATAGGGAAGGTCAAGGGCATTGGCATGGATTGGTATGATGCGATCTTCAAGCCCGAGCTTTTTGAAGCGCTCAAAATTTTCTGCAGCTGTTATCCAAAGGTCAGTTGCATAGACTTGTACGCCGAATTCTTTTGCTAAAAAGATTGATGTAAGTCCTTTGCCGCAGCCCAAATCAAGTATTTTCATATCTGACGTGAGTTTTATTCCTTCTGTAAGTTCTTCTAAAATTTTTAAGGCATTAGGGCCCATCATATTTTCAAGCAGAAATTGCTTGTCGTATTGTTCGCTTTTAGGATATTTCATTATAGCACCTGCTTTCTCTGTCTTTGTGTTTATTATATTACAGGTTTTACAAAATTACTTCCTGCATTTTTTTCTGAAAAGAAAAAGAGAACGTCAGGTAATGACGTTCTCAAGGATCAGATTTTCTTTTTAGCAATGATACTGTATATTGTTTTAGATGACAAAAAGTATTCTTCGGCAAGAACAGTAACAGGAATTCCACTTAGATAACGGCAGAATATTTCCTGATTACGTTCAGCAGTTTGTTGTTTTGTACCTTTGGTCGATCCCCAGGGGCGTTTGTTATTGGTTTTACGAGGGATATAGATATATTCACCGTCTATGTATTCCTGAATAGCTGATAAAAGTGGCGGTGGTAATATTTTTTTACCGTTTTGATAGCACATATTGCTTCCTCCCAGATTTATAATTACCGGGATGGCAGCAAAAGCTGTTTTGTTTTAGCGATTGCCTGTCAAATAGCCTTTGCTACCTGACATGACCGCATCGATATTTCTTAAAGGATTGATAAAGCAATCCTCCTTTCAAATAATAGATTCTGGGTTTATCTTATACGATAGCGGCAGATATTGCAAGAAGCAGATTTGTAGGTTTGCTATAATGCGTGGGAAGTAAAATTCCTGGAAAATATTTTGATTTTGGTTTGACGTACCACTTAATGGATGGTAAAATATTACCAATAGAATATTACCTTTAAAGCGGTCCTGTGAGACTGTAAGGTAGACTTTTAGGTAACTTGTACTACAAGCCTTCTTTGCCATCTTGCAGGCACAGAAGGCTTTTTTATGTGATTAATAGGAGGTAGGACAATGGCAAAAGCAAACGTATCTCTGGGTGGCAGAGATATCCTTGATCTGGATTCACTTTCCATCGAGGAATATGAAATGATTCTGCAAACTGCGGCAGAAATGAAGAAAATCATGAAACGTGATATCAAAAAGGTGCCGTCACTGCGGGGAAAATCCATTATCAACCTTTTTTATGAACCAAGCACCAGAACAAGAACCTCATTTGAGCTGGCTGGAAAATATCTTGGCGCTGACGTAGTTAATATTACTACTGCCAGCTCCAGCGTTGTAAAAGGTGAATGCCTGCGCGATACTATTCTTACTGTACAATCTATGGCTTGTGACGCAATCGTTATGCGCCATCCGATCGAGGGTGCCGCTGCTTATGCTGCGGAGGTTGCTGATCCTGTTATCATCAACGCCGGTGACGGAGCGCATGCACATCCTTCTCAGGGACTTCTGGATATGTTTACCATTCGTGAACAGGGAAAAGATCTGAAGGGGTTAAAAATGGCGATTTTAGGTGACGTTCTGTATAGTCGCGTTGCCCGTACTAATATCGCTGCCTGGACTAAGATGGGGGCTGATGTACATGTAGCCGGACCAATGACTTTGCTGCCTCACGATATAGAAAGTCTGGGCGTAACCGTACACAAACGTGTTGAAGATGCTATCGAAGGTGCAGATGTTATTGATGTCCTGCGCATTCAGCTGGAACGTCAGAAAAAAGGACTGTTCCCGTCTCCGCGTGAATATGCACGAATCTTTGGCTTGAATGAAAAGCGTCTGGCGCTGGCAAAACCCGATGTTACTGTCCTGCATCCCGGGCCGATGAATCGCGGCCTGGAAATTTCCTGGGAGGTCGGCTACTGCGATAACGCCGCTATTCGTGATGAAGTGCAAAATGGTGTAGCAGTACGTATGGCACTCTTATTCTTGACTTTGACGGGGGGTAAGCAAATTGAAAACATTGATTAAAAACGGTCGTGTCATCGATCCCAGCCAAAATATTGATGCCATTATGGATTTATTGGTGGAAGACGGTGTAATCAAAGAAGTTGCGGCGGAGATTAAAGCTGCTGCCGATGAAGTATATGATGCCGATGGGCTTATAGTGGCGCCTGGTTTGGTTGACGTGCATACACATTTGCGTGAACCGGGCCTGGAAGCTAAGGAAGATATCGTAACAGGTACAATGGCTGCGGCAGCCGGCGGTGTTACGACTATCGCCTGCATGCCGAATACCAAACCCGTTATTGATAACTCTATCATTGTTTCCGGTATTAAGGAACGTGCTGCACGTGAAGGCTATGTTAATGTAGAGGTTATCGGTGCTATCAGCAAAGGCGAAGAAGGTAAAGAGCTGGCTGAAATGATCGATATGTCTGAAAAAGGCGCGATGGCGTTCTCGGATGACGGGCACTTTGTCAACAGTCCGCGTCTGTTTACACTTGCCGCCAAATATATAGGTGCTTTTGATAAAGTTTTGATTTCCCATGCTATCGAACCGGAACTGGGACATGAAGGCTACATGCATGAAGGTGCTGTTTCCGCACGTATCGGAGTGCCCGGTATACCTGCAATAGCAGAAGATATTGCTGTTGCCCGCGACTGTCTTATTGCCGAATATACCGGCGCACATGTACATATTGCGCATGTTGCCAGTAAAGGCGCTGTTGATATCATTCGCGGCTTTAAGAAAAAAGGTGTCAATGTGACCTGTGAAGTTACAGTACATCATCTGACTTTAACTGACGAGGCCTGTGCTACTTACAGCAGTGCTACCAGGGTCTCGCCGCCGCTGCGCAGCATGGATCATGTAGAGGCTTTGCGCGCTGCAGTTAAAGATGGCACGGTAGATGCGATCGTCACTGACCACGCTCCGCATGCTCCTGAAGAAAAAGACGTTGAGTTCCGTTATGCTCCCTGCGGATTTACGGGTTTGGAAACATCCGTTGGTGTAGTTTTAACTGATCTTTATCATACAAACATCTTCACAATTAACGAAATTATTGGTAAAATGAGTACAGAACCTGCGAATATTTTTGCACTAAAAGCTGGAAGTTTAAAAGTTGGTTATCCGGCAGATGTAACTATTATCGACCTTAACAAAGAATGGACTGTTGATAATACGAAATTTTATACACGCGGCAAGGTAACTCCTTTCCAAGGAAAACATTGTAAAGGCAAAGCCGTAGCTACGATGGTAGCAGGTAAATTCGTAATGAGAGATGGTGAAGTATGCAAACGATAGCAAGAAAAGGTAAATTGGTATTAAAAGACGGCAGTGTTTATGAAGGCGAGCTGTATGGTAAACGCAATGCGGTAGGTGAGGTTGTTTTCACTACCGGTATGAGCGGTTATCAGGAAACCTTAACTGATCCGTCGTTTTGCGGGCAGATTGTTGTTATGACTTATCCTTTAGTTGGAAATTATGGTACTAACGATCTTTTTAATCAGGGGCGAAAATCTTTTTTTCAGGGATATGTGATTAGTGAACTGTGTGATCATCCCAGCAACTGGCGCTGCGAAAAAACGCTGGAACAGTTTTTAGATGAACAGGATGTACCTGTACTGACAGGCGTGGATACGCGTGCGATTACCCGTAAACTTCGCAATTATGGTGTACTGCAGGGTGTTATCGTGCCGGCAGAAATGCCGCAGGAGGAAGTGGAAAAGCTGCTGGCTACACCAGAAGTACATGATCAGGTAGCTACAGTAACAACTCCTGAAATTTATACGCTTGGCAACGGCAAATATCATGTTGCGGTCATGGATTTTGGTATCAAACAAAATATTCTTGAATATCTGGCCAGTTTTGACTGCCATTTGACGGTTTTTCCTGCATATACTACAGCAGAGGAGATTTTGGCAGCACGGCCGGACGGTATTTTCTTAGCTAATGGCCCCGGAGATCCGAAGGATTTACAGCCGATCATTGAAGAAGTTAAAAAGCTGATCGGCAAGAAGCCTATTTTCGGCATCTGCTTAGGTCATCAAATTTTAGCTTTGGCTAATGGTGCTGATACCTTTAAAATGAAATTCGGGCATCGTGGCGTCAATCATCCGGTTAAAGACCTTTTGGAAAATAAGGTTCTGATCAGTTCACAAAACCATGGTTATGCTGTTGACGAAAAATCTTTAGCCGGTCTGAATGTGGAAATAACTAATATCTCACTGAATGATGGTACGATTGAAGGTTTGCGTTATCTTGACCATCCTTCTTTCGCAGTTCAGTATCATCCCGAGGCAAGCCCCGGACCAGGCGGCCATGAATATTTATTTAAACGTTTTGTAAAAATGATGGGAGGCCAAAACTGATGCCAAAGCTGCAAAATATCAAAAAAGTTCTTGTTATCGGTTCCGGCCCGATCATTATCGGTCAAGCTGCTGAGTTTGACTATGCCGGTACTCAGGCCTGCCGTTCTCTGAAAGAAGAAGGGCTGGAGGTCGTACTTGTCAACAGTAACCCGGCTACGATTATGACGGACGTGCATATTGCCGACCGTGTTTATATTGAGCCTGTTAATGTTGAATTTTTGGAAAGTGTTATTAAACGCGAGCGTCCTGATTCTTTGCTGGCAACTTTGGGTGGTCAGGTTGGCCTGAATCTTGCAATCGATCTGGAGGAAAAAGGTATTCTGCGCGAATATAACGTGCAGCTTTTAGGTACTCAGATTTATAGTATCAAGAGAGCAGAAGATCGTGAGCTTTTCAAAGAAACTATGGAAAAAATCAATCAGCCGATTCCGGAAAGCGCTATCGTTGAAACGATGGCGGCAGCGAAGGAATTTGCCCGTAAAGTCGGGTTTCCTCTGATCGTTCGGCCAGCATATACTTTGGGCGGCACCGGCGGCGGTATCGCTGAAAGTGAAGATGAACTGGATGAAATCGTTAATAAAGGTCTGAAATACAGTCTTATTGGTCAGGCATTGATTGAACGCAGCGTAGCGGGCTGGAAAGAGATTGAATTTGAAGTGCTGCGTGACGCGGCTGATAACTGCATCACTGTCTGCTCAATGGAAAATCTTGATCCTGTAGGCGTACATACCGGCGATTCTATCGTTGCCGCTCCGGCGCAGACTCTGAGCGATCGCGAAGTACAGCTGCTGCGTCAGGCTTCTATTGATATAGTACGTGAATTGGGTGTGCGCGGCGGCTGTAATGTGCAGTTGGCATTGGATCCAAATTCTGAACGTTATTATGTAATCGAAGTAAATCCGCGTGTCAGCCGTTCTTCGGCTTTGGCTTCTAAAGCTACCGGTTACCCGATCGCAAAGGTTTCCAGTAAAATAGCTATCGGTTATAATCTGGACGAGATTCAAAATGCTGTAACGAAAAAGACAACTGCCTGCTTCGAGCCTTCTATTGATTATGTAGTACTGAAATTCCCGCGCTGGCCTTTTGATAAATTTGTTACAGCCGACCGTACATTAGGCACCCAAATGAAGGCTACCGGCGAAGTTATGGCTATCGAACGCACACTGGAAGCAGCAATGCTGAAAGCGATCCGTTCTTTGGAAATCGGTTTGACTCATCTGGAAATGCCGGAATTAAAAGAACTGAGTGATGAAGAAATTCGTGCTCGCATTTCTAAGATCGATGATGAACGTATCTTTGTTGTTGCCGAAGCACTTCGTCGAGGCGTAAGTCTGGAAGAGATCCATGAGATTACGATGATCGACAGATGGTTCCTGCAGAAAATATTGAATATCGTCAAGATGGAAACTGTTTTAAAAACTGAACCGATGACTAAGGAGATAATGCGTAAAGCTAAACGCATGGGCTTTGCCGATGTGGTTATTGGCGAATATATCGGTAAACAGATGATGGAAGTACGTGCTATGCGTAAGGACTGGGGCATTATCCCAACCTATAAAATGGTTGATACCTGTGCTGCCGAGTTTGAAGCTGAAACACCTTATTATTATTCTACCTATGCTGTTGAAGATGAAGTACGCGTCAGTGATAAAAAGAAGGTTGCTGTTTTAGGCAGCGGACCGATCCGTATCGGGCAAGGCGTAGAGTTTGACTATTGCTCTGTACATTCTGTCTGGGCACTGAAAGAGCTTGGATATGAAACCATCATTATTAACAATAACCCGGAAACTGTAAGTACGGACTTTGATACTTCTGATCGTCTGTATTTTGAACCTTTGACAGTAGAAGATGTTTTGAATATTCTTGATAAAGAACAGCCTGAAGGCGTTATCGTACAGTTTGGCGGCCAAACGGCAATCAATCTGGCTGGACCGCTTGCAGATGCAGGCGTGAAAATACTTGGCTCCAGTGTTGACAGTATTGACAGAGCCGAAGATAGAGAACGTTTTGAACAGCTTTTGACAAACTGCAATATTCCGCGTCCGAAAGGGCATACTGTTTTTGATACGGTAGGCGCTTTAAAAGCTGCAGCTGATGTCGGATATCCGGTTATGGTTCGTCCGTCTTATGTTTTGGGCGGTCGCGCAATGGAAATAGTTTATAATGATGAAGAACTGAAACATTATATGTCCAGTGCTGTTAAGGCTTCACGCGAACATCCGGTACTGGTCGATCATTATCTGCAGGGTACAGAGGTCGAAGTCGATGCTATCTGCGACGGTAATGAAGTGCTGATTCCAGGTATTATGGAGCATATCGAACGTGCAGGTGTGCATTCCGGCGATTCTATCGCTGTTTATCCGCCGCGTAATCTGTCCGAGTCGGTTATCAAAACTATCATTGATTATACCAACCGTATGGCACTTGGACTGGAAGTAAAAGGCATGATCAACATCCAGTATATCGTACGGAATAATGAGGTTTATGTAATTGAAGTAAATCCGCGTTCTTCCCGTACAGTTCCTTTCCTGAGTAAGGTCACCAACGTGCCGATGATCAATGTAGCGACTAAAGCAGCTATGGGTCATTCGCTGCGTGAGCAGGGGTATAAACCAGGCTTGGGCTTCTTCCCGGACTATTATGCAGTTAAAGCCCCTGTGTTCTCCTTCAACAAAATGAGTAATGTCGATATTACATTAGGGCCTGAGATGAAATCTACAGGCGAAGTAATGTGCGTTGATTATCAGTACTCACGTGCTTTGTATAAAGCATGTATTGCTTCCGGTATCAATGTACCGCATGAAGGCTCGATACTGATCACTGTTGCTGATATGGATAAACCTGAAGCGGCAGAAATTGCGGCCGGTTTTGCCGATCTGGGCTATGAAATCATGGCTACCGGAGGTACAGCGGAATATCTGAAAGAAAAGGGTGTTAAGGTGACCGTAGCGACTAAAGTCAGCGAGGGCAGCCCCAACATTCTTGACGATATCAAAGAAGGCCGGATAAGTATGGTTATCAATACAACTAACCATGGTCGTGATGCTGAGCGTGACGGCTTTAAAATCAGACGTTCCACAGTAGAGCATGCCATTGCCTGCCTGACTTCTATGGACACAGCACGTGAACTGCAGCACGTTATGTCAGCAATGCGCCGCCGCCGTGTGGTCAGCATCGTTGCATTGCAGGATTTAGCCTGGGAGGGATAAGCCCGTGCCAAAAACTATTACGAACGCCACTGTTATTGGTCAGCGTGTTTTAAACGCTACTACAAAATTAATAGAAGTTTATGCTCCCGAGATCGCCAAAACGGCGGTCCCGGGACAATTCGTGAATGTGCAGGTCTGCAAGAATACGGCGCCGTTGCTTCGCCGTCCTTTTGGCGTTGCCGGAGTAAATGCGGATAATGGTACTTTCATTATGATCTACCGCATTATTGGCGAGGCTACTCATATTCTGGCAGAAGTGTGCAGTGGAGATAAGCTGAGTATCGTAGGTCCTTTAGGCCATGGCTTCGCTATGGAGGCTGAATGTCCATTGCTGGTTGGTGGTGGTCTGGGACTGGCGCCGCTGCTGTATTTGGCAGAAGGATTCTGTGCGCAGAACAAGCCCATAGAGATTTTGATGGGAGGGCGTTCGGAAGAAGAACTGTTTTGGACAGATTTGTACGAAGATATTTGCCAAAATATCCATATTACGACAGATGACGGCAGTTGTGGTGTGCAGGGGACAGTAATTGCTCTTTTGCCGCAGCTTTTAGACAGCGGTAAATATGACTGCGTCTATGTCTGCGGGCCTGTGCCGATGATGAAAGCTGTAGCTGAAGTTGCTGCCGAAAAAAATATAAAATGTCAGGTTTCTTTGGAAAAGTATATGGCCTGCGGTCTTGGCGCTTGCTTGTCCTGTTCGTGCAGTGGTATAGGCAAGCGGCTTAAGGTTTGTACCGACGGCCCGGTATTTTGGGCCGAGGAGGTGGGCGAATGGTAAAAGCATTGTATGATGGACGGTTGGCGACAAATATTGCCGGCTTGAAAATGAAAACACCGATTACCACAGCTTCCGGTACTTTTGGCTTTGGACTGGAATTTACCGACTTTCTTGATCTTGAAAAAGTAGGGGCTGTTACTGTTAAAGGTACCTCCTTAGAACCGCAGCCGGGGAATAAGGGACAGCGTGCTGTTGAAACTCCGTCAGGGATGCTCAACAGTATCGGACTTGAAAATCCTGGTGTGGATTATTTTTTGGAAACAACGTTGCCGCAACTGCGTCAGTATGACGTACCGGTAATAGTTAATATTTATGCCCATTCCTATGAAGATTACGGCAAGGTTGCCAAAAAACTGGATGTAGAAGGCGTTGACGCTTTAGAAATAAATATTTCCTGCCCAAATGTCAAAGAAGGAGGCCTGGTTTTTGGTACCTGCCCTGACAGTGCAGCTGAAGTAGTTAAAGCGGTAAAAAGCAATACGTCTAAAATGGTGATTACCAAGCTTTCACCAAACGTGACCGATATCGTAGCCATGGCCCAGGCTGTAGAAGCGGCGGGAACTGACGCTATTTCACTGATCAACACCTTGATTGGTATGAAAATAGATATTGACAGGCAAAAGCCGGTTTTAGGCAATGTTATCGGCGGACTTAGCGGTCCGGCTGTACGTCCTGTTGCAGTGCGGATGTGTTATCAGGTTGCTCAGAACGTACATGTGCCTATTATCGGTATGGGCGGCATTATGACAGCAGAAGATGCGATAGAATTTTTTCTGGCAGGTGCCAGCGCAGTTGCTGTAGGAACTGTTAATTTTACCAATCCTTGTATTGCAGAAACTATTTCACATGGTATTTTGGAATATATGGATAAGCATGGCATTAAAAAACTTAAAGATATGATCGGTTTGGCGTTGCCAGAAGGTAAGATCCATCTGAAACGCGCTGTAAAACGTTAAGGGGGTGGCAGGATGAATCATGACGATCGTTTGATCGTAGCTTTGGATTTCCCCACAATGGAACAGGCTAAAGCAGTAGTATTGGAATTAGGAGATAATGTCAGCCATTATAAGGTTGGTATGGAGCTTTATTATGCTGCGGGAAGTGAAATGATACGCTTCCTCAAAGGTCATAATAAGCAGGTGTTTCTTGACTTAAAATTACAGGACATTCCCAATACCGTTGCAGGTGCTTTGGCGGTTCTTACTGGTTTAGGTGCAGATATGATGAATGTACATGCCGTAGGCGGTAAAAAGATGATGCAGGCAGCTGTTAAATCTGTGCGTGAAGCTGCTGCAAAATTGGGACGCCCGGCGCCGAAACTGATTGCTGTTACTATTTTGACCAGTATGGATGATGAGCAGTTTGGTGATCTTAATTATAAGAACACTATTGCAGAGCAGGTTATTGCTTTGGCAAAGCTGGCACAGGAAGCTGGCATGGATGGTGTCGTTGCCTCGCCACAGGAAGCTGCAGGTATTCGAAGTGCCTGTGGTCCCGAGTTTTTGATCGTTACGCCCGGTGTACGTCCGGCTGGTGCGTCTATAGATGACCAAAGCCGTATCGCTACTCCTGTCGGAGCATTTAAAAATGGTTCCAGCCATATCGTAGTAGGGCGTCCTATTACTAAAGCAGAAGATAAAATTGCTGCGGCACAAAGCATCGTAGCAGAAATCAGAGGTGTTTGATATGTTGCAAGAAAAAGAAGTAATGCAGCTTTTAGAAGAAACTGAAGCCGTGCTTCACGGACATTTTTTGTTGACCAGTGGTTTGCACAGCCCTATGTATGTAGAAAAATTCAATGTGCTGCAGCATCCTAAATACACAGAAAAGCTTTGTCAGGAGTTGGCTGAACGTTATGCTGCTGATAATGTAGAATTGGTAGTAGGTCCAATGACAGGCGGTATCCTGCTGGCGCACGAAGTTGGTAAAGCGCTTGATACCCGTGCTATTTTTACCGAACGCGAAAATGGTAAAATGACTTTAAAACGCGGTTTTGAGATTCCCAAAGGAACTCGTGTACTGATCGTTGAAGATATCGTTACAACTGGCGGCAGTGTTATGGAAGTTCTGGATGTTGTTAAAGAACATGGCGGCATTCCGGTCGGTATTGGGCTTTTGGTTGACCGCAGCGGCGGTAAAGTTGATTTTGGTATTCGTACTGAAGCTTTACTGCATCTTGATGTACCAACATTTAAAGAAGAGGACTGCCCACTTTGTAAAGAAGGTAAGCCTTTTACTAAACGTGGTCGTACCGGAAAATAAATTGTACAGTGTTGATAGTATAAAAATAAAGTCCGATCGCTTATAATAAAGTGATCGGACTTTATTTTTATATGATTTTTGTTATAATAGAGAATGCGTGTAAAAGGGGGAAAAAAGATGCATATTGTAATCAGAGATCATATTTTAGAAGGAGATAATCTTGATGAACTTGCCGCCTGCTTGCTAAGATGGATGCCGCCTTTAGTGCCGTGGATGCTTGATCTGCAAAATGAAGTAAAAGAGCAGGCGGATGAATATGGAAGTGAAGGCAAGGCACTGTTAGCTATTGTTAAAGCTAATCCTGATAAATATAAAATAGACTATCAAAGTAAGGACAGTCCTTTTTTATAATTAGTAACCAAGGGAGGTCAGGCATTACAGCTGACTTCCCTTGGTTTTATTTTAGACATATTAAAATAAAAAAGCTGCAGACATCGTCTGCAGCTTACTTTTGCGTGGCAGGGGCAGTAGGAATCGAACCCACAACCAACGGTTTTGGAGACCGCTACTCTACCAGTTGAGCTATACCCCTAAAATGGAGCGGAAAACGAGATTCGAACTCGCGACCCCCTCCTTGGCAAGGAGGTGCTC
>ENA-OPNV01000138-OPNV01000138.1-human-gut-metagenome-genome-assembly--contig:-NODE-138-length-49049-cov-3.582643_pt1 | contig 49049 bp, 79 predicted proteins | sample MGYA00241542_ERZ501781 | MGnify/ENA primary metagenome ERZ501781 (study PRJEB25962, sample SAMEA2042609) | human gut metagenome | biome: human gut; feature: human-associated habitat; material: faeces...
GCCCCTTTTTTTTTGTTTTGTTCCTTACCTCTTGTCTATATTATAGCCCCCCCTTCGTCCTATTGTCAAGTATTTTTTTGAAAAATTGCAAAATAAAAAAGCAGGGCATTTGCCCTGCTTACTGGTATTAATGGGGTAGTTTTTTATAACATTCTATGCACAGAAGCCCTTTTTCCTGCTGCCTTTTCCCGCATTGAGTGCATAGCCCGGCAGCTTTGAGTTTTTCCCGCCGCTGCTTTGCATATTCAAGCCGCTGCGCCTTGTGTGCGTGATAGTAGGCATAATAATACTTTTCGCACTCTTTACAATGCAGCTTGCCTGCTACAGCTTTACGCTTATAACATCTTGGGCAGTATCCTTCCGCTTTAAATTCCTCACGGTAGGCTTTCGCCTTTTCTGCTTTATTCATGTCAATTCACTTCACTTTGTTTTTTTCTTAATAATCTAAAACGTTTGGAGTTACGCCGTTTATGCTTGCAGAGTAGGACATTATAATCTGGATATCCGTAGTATATGTACCCTCTATTTCATCTCCTGCATATGAACTTACCCATGCCTTAATATCAGAAGAACTATTATACCTGAATACTAGTACCTCCCAATATTCAGGATCGGGTGCATTTCCTTCTTCTACAGTAACCCAACGTATATTATAACTTTTACCGCCTGTTACACCAATATATCTAGGCAGCTTAGGGTCAACATACTCATTTACATGGCTACTTTCTGTTGTGATTTTTAAAACTTTCACACCTGGCGGGATAGTGATAGTAAAAGCATCTTCACTGATACCCTTCCACAATACAGTTTCCTTTGTTGGCACCAGGGGGGATAAAACAATATACTCTGTTTGATATTCGACGTCGGTGGGAATAATCCATTTCCCTGTAGCCGCATTATATCCTGCCGCCGTTATCGTATAAGATATTTCTGTTCCTGTCGGCACTCCATAGAAAACGGCTATTCCTTTATTATCAGCATTAGCTAAATTGCTTTCACCTTTGTAAGTCAGCTCCACTCTTGCAAGCCCAACGTGACCGCCGTCGGGCGTGTCTATATAGATTTCAAGCACAGAATAAGTTTGCTGCTCCTCCCCCGAATCTATTAATAAACGCCTGTTGAACATAGTTATCCTCCTATCACGCTATACTTGCTGTTATAGGCAACTTTTCAATCTCTCTATTATATCCGCAATACAATACGTTGCAGGGAAACATAAATAAACCAGAAGCAACGGCAGCTCGAAGAATATCATTATTAAAATAAACTAATCCGTTCGCTGTATCTAAATACTTTCCGTTATTTACATTGGTTAGCCGTAATGTCCTGCGTGCGTTAGTAGCAAGGTCAGCCCAATTAAAGTAATCAACTCTATATTGCTGTCCTGCTGCCACGGCAACAACTTGCCGAAATAGTCGGCTATATGTGGCATTCATTGTACTACGCGGATACCAGTATAACCCTAATCGCGTCACATTTTCGGGAATGGTAAATGTCGGCATATATTCCACTTGATTTTGAGCGTTATATTGATTTCGTGACGGAACAAAACAAGCGGTAGGAACATCAACGGGAATAGGAATATCCCCCCCTGATGTGGCTTGAAGTAATCTTCTATTAAACATTTTATCACTTCCTTAAAATTCAGAATAAATCATATAGCAAATACCAATGATAGCCCACGTTATCGCACCCATAAATATCGCTTCCACGTCAACGCCTGCCTTTCTTTTGTCGCAGCGTTTTTCTCGCCATAACTGCCCATTCGTGATTTGACCAAACTAGACAGGTCGGGCAAATATTTACGTCAAGCCGCCCGTAAGTAAAACTTTTGCAGGCGTCCGCTGAATATTCCTTGTTGCATAAATTGCACTTGATTTTTCCATTTTCCATTGTAAAACCTCTCTTAATCTGTATACTAAATTTACTGATATAATTGCGGTAAAATACGGTATTTTATCGCCAAATTATTTATGTAGTTCAAATGTCAAAATGGCGTTTTTTTGCTATCTCGTTTTTTTGAGATATCAAATTTACCCGTTTTTGATGTTTTGCTTTATTTAGGAGTGCCAGTATTACTATTGCCGCTTTCAACATTGCCGTGAACGTGGTCGGCAAAGCTAATACCTTTGATTGTCGCATTGTCGATAACGTCAAGCCGCTGCTGAACGGTTGTGTTTCCTGTAACGGTCAGATTGCCATTTATGGTAGTGTTACTATTTATGGTAGTCTGATTTGTGTTAACTGTGACGTGCTGCGGGGCTGTTACCATAACATTGCCGTCCGGTAGAATCTGAATGTAGCAGGTCGGCTGCTGGTTTAAAAATCCGCCGATAAAAAAGCCGTCTGAAATATCAAAGTTCCTAAAGCTGCCGGGCTGGACTGGTTCAGGTGTACCGTTAACAACGTTGGATACGTCCCGCTGACAGAATACCGCAAGTCCAATATCACCCGGTACAGGGTCGCAAACTAATGCCGCTGCGCCGCCCTGTATTCTGCAATAGGGTAAATTATAAAGCGGGGCTGGATTTATGGCGTTGTTTTTGGCATCTAGGGCAACTATTAAGGGCAGTACATCAACGCGCCCTGTGGGGCTTATTCCGTCGCTGTAAACAGCTTGGACTTTGCACGGCAACGCCGTATTTACCCTGCCATTCAAAAAGTTTTCGATAAAATACGCCATTTCGTTACCCTGACTATTTCCCGTAAAAGGTGAACGAGTGCTTTCAACCGTTGGCGAAACTATTTGAGATTTTTTCAAAGTATCCATATCAGTTCTCCTGTACGTAAACGGCTTTGACTACGCTGTCCCACGCTCCCGCTGCCTGTGAATTAAAACATTCTAGATTATGCGTCAAGCTTGTAACTTTCCATACGCCTGTAGCTCGCGGAACAACGCTTTCCAGCTTTACTAAACCGCCTAGTGTTATAGTAGGGTCAAATTCGCATTTAAACTCTATGCCGTCCTGCGTGAAAGACGGGTAGCCAATTAAACCAGTTCCTACCTTTATCAACACAGCATTACCGCTGCGCGCTCCGTTTTTCGGAGTTATCACTACTTTACTATCGTCAATATACAAGTCAATGCCTAGTTGCTTTGCTAGCTTGTGCATTTTTTCGATTGGACTGCCCGTAAAGGTTGTGTTTCTAACGCTTGCCGAAACGCCCTCATTGATAAAAGTATATCCCGCTTCTGTTGCAAATTGCTCGAACAGTTTCGCGGCGTCGGTAGTGCCTTGTACAGCGATTGGCGGCGTTGCCAACAGCGCAGGATAAATACCCGCCGCTGCTTTGATATCAAAAGATATCTCCGGCGCACCGCTAAAGTTAGCGGCTGCCAGTGTAAACTCACCTTCAAAGACAGTCCCGACTATACCCGTATCGTCGCCAGCTTCAAGACGAATAAAGTTCTTCTCTGACTGCTGTGGATAAAATGCTAACGTGCTTGCTGTTTCCATGACGCTTAAAGGTAATCCGTATATACTGGCGGTTAAAGTGTTCTTGTCCTCGCCGCCCGGCTTCGATATCGTCGCTTTAATGCGGTGGTTTTCGATAATGATAGTATTGCTATTCGTATTCGGAAAAGTCCCGCTACGAAGCGTTATAGTCGCTCTAAGGGCTTTTATTGAAAAACTCATGCTACATCTCGCTTTCCGGCACGAAGCACAAGACAAAACGTGTTCCTAGCTCTTTATAGTCCGGCTGCGCTCCGTGTCCTTCTTTGTCCACAAATAGCAGATTTCCGCTGAAATTCAATTTAGGCTGCTGTAAGATAAACTCATTAGTTACACACAGCGCGCCTGTACATATCACTTCATCCTGTACGCTTAAATCACAATATAGGTTGTCATAACGCCAGTATAAGCGAATTTGGCAGATTTGACCGTCAAGCGTTACCGTGAATTGCTGATTAGGTATAGCGTTTAATGGTATCGTTTTATAAGTCATAATATCCCCCTACAATCCCAAAACCTTTTTTATATCGTATGCTACACTACTGTTTTCGGAATCGTCCCCTTCACTGGGATTAGTGTTACCTCTATCAACAGTCGAAGCGTCTGACGCGCTGGCGGCGTCGTCGGATGTTATCGGCTGCACATCAACATTTGTATACTGGCTTTTCTGCTGCCGAATCTCGACAAGATGAATGTTTACTACAAGGGTCGTTAATGCCTGCCCCTCGTTAAAAGCATAATCATATTTGTCTAGCGTCATGTTTTGGTGTTCTTTAAGCGGGGTTACAAATGATATTAATTCCGTTGTTGTCCGCAGACGTTCCAGCACCGCAACAGCCTGTTGAATTTCTCCCGGCGTTCCGTCTTTAGCAAGCGTTACTGTGATATCCATAGGGGCAGTAGTTTTATTGTAGGCAGCAAAGCTACCTTGTTCTAGGTAATCGTATGTAATATTAGCTTCCGCTTTTACAGTGCTGCCTAGATAGGTCGTAAATGTGGCTAGTGCTGTACCTGCGCTGTTGGCAAGTAACCAATTCTGCCATTCTTTACCGCTCCAATTCCATAATTTAGCCATGTTTACGCCCCCTTATTTAATGCCGCTTGCATTCGTAAAGAATAGCCCGGATTTCTCGCTGATTGCTCCACCCATGTCGGCAGCTATGCCGCTTGCGTCCGTTGCTGCGGTATGGATATCAATTTTGCCTACATTGATTTCTTGATTGGTATTGCTACCCCCGCCGCCTGCTGCAATAGCCTGCAACGACGGTATCGGAGTATTAGCTTGTTCCCACCGTTCAGAAATGGTAGCTTTTATGCTGCTCAATGAAGGAATTTTGTCTAAAATCTTCCCTATCCATTCCCACGCTGATTTAAGCGGGGATATCAGGTAGTCGTTAATAAACCCTGCAATGGCTTTGAACGCTGCGCCGCCTGCTGTAACAAGTAACGCCATTGCTGTTACGATTTTATAAAAGCCCATTAGGCAGAATAATAGGATTTGTTTCAATATCTCCCATGCTATTTGGGCTGCCTGTTTCAAGTAATCCCACGCCGTTTGTAGTGCCGCAAGGACTTCATCACCTGTTCCTAACATTTTCCATAAATCCTCAAAGGCACTCTTGCCGCCGTTGGCGTATACCCATAAATCTTCTAGGACTAATAGAAACGCTGCTATAAGCATTATAACCCACGTTATAGGATTAGCTAGTATGGCGGTGAATAAACTCCATAGGGCAGGCAGTAATAAGCCCGTAACAACGGCTACAATAGCGTATAACGCCATTGTTAATATATCGCCATGCTTCTGCATATATGCGAATACATCCGTTAACGCTAGGGCAAATTGAGTTAACGCGGGAGCAGCAAAACGCAGAATCGGCAGAAAAACGAATGTGAAAGAACGGCTTAATTCTGTAATGCTGTCGTTAAATTTTGCAGCTATAACCGTATCCTCTTTCGTGAAATATCCTAAATCCTTTTGACGTTTTATAAGGTCGTCTAAAGCTTGCCTACCACCTTGCAAAAGTCCTATCGTACCTTCGTCGAGTTGTAATGAAGATAATATACCTTGACTTTCCAGCTTGCTCATACCTTCAACAGCTCCGGCTAAATCTCGCAAAACGTCAAATACATTGCGGACTTTTCCGCTGTCGTCTACTACTGCAACGCCCAGTTGCTCGAAGAATGGCAGTATACGGCTTTTACCTGTAACAGCGATACGGGCTAACTGTTTATTTAGTCCTTCGACGCTGTTAAACAATCCCCTGACGCTGCCGCCTGATAGTTCTGCCGCGTTGCCCCATGCGTATAAATCCGGCGCACTTGCGCCTATACGGTCTGCAACTTTACCGACGGCGTCAGCTCCTGCGGCAAGACTTTTAACTTGCGCTATAATTGCACCAAACGAAAGGAAAGCGGCGGCTGCTGCTGTTCCTTTTTTCGTTAACTTGGAAGCAAAGCTTTCTGTTTTTTTGTCAGCTTCATCTATTCCTTTGTTAAAATCCGTGGGGTCTAGCCCTAGAGTTATCATAAAACTGTCAATAACTGTAGCCATTTTTTAACCCCCTTTCGTGTTTTTTCTCATATATTCAGCTAATAAAAAATCATTAGTATTTTTGTTAGCCAAAATCTCGCACATATCTAATAAGTCATCATAACTGTAAATTGTTTGAAGTTCATGCAGTGTGGCAAGTCTTGCAGCAACTACGTTAGCAACAGAGGGCGTGACATTTACTGTTTTTTCGAGAAATGAATACCGCTGCTGCTCGGCGACAAGTCGGGCGTTTCGTTTAACTTGCCGCCTTTTCGAAAACTAGAAAAATTCACCTCAAAGGCTTTCTTTTTCAGCGTCCATAGGCTACCTACTTCCTCAATAACTGCGTCTATTGTTTCCGGCATTAATTCTTGCTCTACGCCGTCGGAAGTAATAAGCGAACAGCATTTAAGCAACTCGTTGCCCAGCTCGGCGACTTCTTCAACATTAACATTTCCTAAAGATTTAAATACTTCATCAATATTAACATCACGCCAGTTAATCTCGGAAATGCCTTTCCCTTCCGGCAGTCCGTTGAATGAATTTGCAATACCGCCATGAAGTGCCACGGCTGCAAGTTTAATAATAAACATCTCTAGTTTTGTGGCTGGCATTTGTCGCGCCTTAAATTTTAGCGTTCTTTCTGCATCTTGTAGCGTAAATATGATTTCTTTTCTAGCCATTTTTTGCTCACTCCTTTTATAAGAATAGGCGATACTATGAATATCGCCTATTAGTTAACTATATTGTATTAGCTTCTCGTTTCAAAAGCAAACGCTGCTGTAACGGGGTCAAGCACCTGTTTAAGTGCTGGGAAGTCTTTAGCGTTAGTTAATACGCCATTCGAGAACATGAACGAAGTTGAAATGCTCGGAATGTTTATTGATAAACCTAGCCGAACGATTTTTTTCTGTGTTTCCATGTATTTAGCCAACGCCCTGATATAAGTTAAAGACGGGCTATTTGCTTCAAAGGTAAAGTGTATAATATGCGGTTGCGGTGTCCAGCCTGCCGCCATATGTCCGTCAACGCCCATACGAACGATACTGATTTGTCGCTCGTCTTGGTCTACAGCTTGGTCGGTAGCGTAGTTTTGCAACAGAACACCTGCAGGGAACAGTTCTTCAATCGTTAAGAAACATTTTGCATTTGCTGATGTAATATCCATTTATAGCACACCCCCTTTTTTATAACACTACGGTCAGCGGAACGACTAATCTGTTAACGCTGCCGCCATATGTATACCAAACGTTTATAATCGGGCTATCACGGTTAACCCTTGCTGCTGCGCCTGGGTCTAACACTTGGATATAATAGCCATTGGTGTAAAGCTCTGTAGAGATATCTTCCCCTGCTTCCGCATAAAGCTGCGCTTTTTGGCTTTCACTTAATTCGATACCCGTATCAATAACGCCGTTATTCAACGCCCTAGTAATTGGGTCGTTCAGCCATGCACGAATTTGCGTGTACCCAATCTCGTTATAAGGTGTCCTACCGATTGACGTCAAGCCGTTTGCAAGTGAGATTTGCATAACATTTTTAAGCCATATCATGTTGATATACGTATCAACGAATCCGTAGTTGCCGCTAAACATTTTTGCGTCATAATAGAACGAAAAATCAGTGCTGCGGGCGGCGTAACGTCCATAGAAGTTAACGTTGTTAGCCAGCAACGCTGTTGCGCTGTCATCGTCCGTTACAGACGCCGCAAGTCCTGTTTGCTTACGGAACGCATAACTTACAACACTGTTCGCCCTGTTCCAGTCAATAGAAGCTGCTGTAGCCATGACAAGCGTAGCAGTGTATACGTCAGGCGCATAGTTCATACAAAATCCTTCGTAGTTCGCTTCTTTCAGCGTGGTTACAAGTGTTCCCTCTCCGCTGGTTTTCAGGGCATTAGAAGATTGCCACGGAACGTACAAGAATTCAATCGGGTTACTGTTGTTCCATTCTGCAAACTGCTGAATTTCTACATCTGTAGCTTCTTTCAGTGTGGTAAAGCTTACCCAGTTAGTCGATTGATTTACAACAGATTGCATATTAGCGGCAGGCGTCAAAGCGTTGCTGCCGTCGGATACCAGCGCGCCAGTTGCAGCAGTTAAGCCTAATGCGCTTGCGGTATCCGTGCCGAGTTCATCAACGGTCAAGCCGTCTGTGGCTACTGATACCTCGCTATCTGCGCCTGTTGTTTTGCTGGTAATGGTAAAGCTTTCACTGTTGCTATTGTAAACAACGGTCGTTCCTGTAACCTTAGCGGCGATTACTGCAGCTACGTCGCTAGGCGTTGTAGCTGCGCTAAAATCTAATCCTGTAACAGTGATAGGGCTGCCGTCTACGGAGATAGTAAAGCCGCCAGCAGTGATTTTTTTAAGGCTGGTCAGTGATAACGCTTCTGCGCCGAACAGCTTACCTGCGATTTCCTTGGATACCCTTTTTGCAAAATAAAGAATATTAGGCTTTTTAACACTGTTATCGTAAGACTGGAAGTAATGACTAGCCGCAAGATATTCTACGCTGTCCAGCCCGTAGTATTCGCCTACAGCATCTTTGCTTGCATATGCTTTAAGCGTCGGGAATGGTGTTAATTCGTTTTCGCTTAAATACAAGCCAGCAATTTCAAGCTCTTGGCTACCCGCTTTAATAACGCGCGGGTTAATTTCAACGATTTTTGAAATAGGTATTGCCATTTTTTATAAACCCCCTTTTTCTGGTTTATGATGTACGTCAACATTTTCAAGCCGCGTTATCGCGATTTTATCAAAGTATTCTGTCTGGTATTCGTATACTGTCCAAAACGCTAAATGAAGCGGCAAGCGGTATCTGTTGATATATTGATTTGTGTCGTCAGTGTATGGTAAAAACTGCATATTTTCGCAGTACAATAAAGCTATATTGTAATTCTTTTTGAAAAAGTCAACCGCAACATCAGAACGCCCCAGCGTTTCAAAGTATTCGGCACGCTGCAATGCTCGTTGATAATCGGCGTCACAAAAATCGACGTTAACGACATATTCACGGTAAGAACGTGTTTCCGTCGTTCCTGCTTCTGTAACAATCTGCTCCCCGACATTCGTACCTATTCGGCGGGTACTGGCAAGAAAAAATACTACGTGTTCCCGTGTCTTTGGCAGTGCCGAGTTGTTCTGCTGCCCGAGGTAAATTTGTTCAGCAGTTAACGGCGGTTGCATATAAGCCCGTAAATAGGCTTCTACGGCTACGTTAATTTCGCCATGTTCCAACTACTTCACCGCCTTTCTTCCGACGCTTACAAGGTTATTTCCTTCGTCAGGCTGATTGGTAAAGTCAGGGTATGGCGGCACTTGCAATGTTACTTCACAGTTAGCCCAACCGACATTAGACCAGTCCTCAAACATTGCTGTGATTTTCCAAAATTCACCGGGCTTGCGCTCGATATAATCGCCTGTGCGTAAAATCGGAACTCGTGCAATGCCCTCAATAGGTCTATTGTTATCGCTGGCAAGAAATATCTGTTCTGTATGCGCTGTGCTGTTGATGTTTTCGAGGTGCTGTAAGCGATTCGCTTCGTTTGGCTGAAACTGCACGTTTACAGTTGCAGGGCTAAAAAAAAGCGGTGTAACAATGCCGCTGATATTTTTTTGCCCTGCTGACTGATACAAGATAACTTGTTCGTCAGGATTTATGGCAGTTATAGCACTTCTAACTACCATGTGCAAATTAATTCCGTTCATCTGTTACACCCTCTTTATTTAACTTTTACGTTATTTGTTACCGCGTTTATCATAGTAGACGTATCAATCAAAGCCCTGTAAGGGTCAGTTGCTACGGCGTTTTTACCGCTTTGTGCCTTGCGCTGTTTCATGCGGATAGTGGCAGGGCTATTCGGTCGAGGGTCGTTCCACTCCCATTTTTTTATAGTATCCTGTATGTCTGCTTTCATTTCTTTTGATACAGCAGTGTAAGCATTTAAAAGCGCGCCGTTCTGCGCCGACTTACCTTTTAACAGGGCAGTAAGCTGCTTGCTCCATTTGTTTTGTTGTTCGTCTACAGTCCTTTGCATGAAGGGGCGTTCAGGAACGCCGCCCATACCCTTGTTTTGAATGTAGGCGACATATGCAACATTTATTCCGCTTGGATAGGTTGCGTCCGCTGTAAAGCCCGCCTGTGCTTCCGGCGTTTGTCTTACCAGATTTCGCAACTTCTTTTTCCAGTTACCGGATGTCCCTGTGCTGTTACCTGCAACAAGTTTGACTTTTAAACGCATAATAACGCCCGCCTGCTCTGTACTTTGCGGTTAGCGTCCAAAAAAGCATACCGCATTGTGTTTGGTTATACCAGTTAAGCGACATTGGGAGGGTATAGCTTGTTGATACCTTGCCCTGTGTCGCGCCGCTCAAAACGCCTACAACAAACGCTCCGCGCTGCTGTAGCTCGCTTATATGGCAAGTGAGCAGGTAAAGCAGCGTTTTACGTTCGTCAAGGTCTTTCACGGCTGAATTGACGGAATTATTTAAAGCCAGTGTTGCTATTTTGAAGTTGTTTTCCAAAACAACATCATCTACACCCGCTAACTGCGGATACAGCTTTTTAAATTCTTCCGGGTCGAATATAACGATATTGTTATTATCAGCCATTTTTAAGCCCCCTTACTTAAAAGGGGTCGTTGAAGCAATAACCTTTTTCGGGTCAAGTGGCTCGTTCCCGTTACGCAGTTCTTTTCGTTCGTGGATTGCGCTTTTTGTAAAGCGGGTATCTCCGGTTGACGCAAAAATTAAACCGTTAATGATTCTAGGGTCTGATTTATGCTGTTTTTTAATCAGTTCCCACATATCCGCAGGAACGCCGAATGTCATACCGAACGCGCCACCGATTGGGTTTTTGCCCATTTCAAGCCCCGCAAGATGTTTGTTGTTGCCGTTAAATTTAACCTCGGCAAGACTACCGTTTGGCAGTCTTACAGCAAAAATCACGTCTTGATAAGAATTGCAGCATACCGTAACAGTGTCAGCTTGTTTGGTCGGGGAAGCTTGAACAGGTTGTTTGGCGTTAACTTTTTCAACTTCCTTTTCCTCTACCTCGCTGACTTCGTCGCTTTCGTTGGGGTCATAAGTAACGGGCTTTTCTTCCTCAATCACTTCTACCCCTGTCGGCTCGACTTCCTGCGGCAGTAAGGCTTCTGTATTCTTATCATCAACGATTGTTACAACTTCATCTTGTTTTACTTTTTTTGGTCTAGCCATGTAGCAGCACTCCTTTTTTGTATTTAGTGTAAATTATACGCCTGTCATTTTGCCGATTGCAAACGGTCTATAAATAATAGTGCCGTAAGAAGACCCGACAAATTTTTGATGGAAACTGGAGCTTTCCGGAATTAAGCGCATAGCGCGGAATTTTTCGCTAAATCCGATTTGAGCGGTCGGCAGTCCTTCGATTGTCGGAGCGACAAGGAGAATGGAAGTGCCGCCAGTTGCGGTAGCCAGTTCAGGAAATGCAACGAAACGGATTTTCGGGAAGTAGGTTTCCAACATCTGACGTGCAGAGATATTGAAGTCAGTTGCTTTGCCCAGCTGTACCTGTGTAGCGGGAGAGGTAGCAAGCACAAGTTCGGTGTTAGCGTCAATGTGTCCTGCGCCGCGTTCAGCCATTTTGCCGAACAGATACAGTACATCTTCGTAAATTTCTTTAGTGGATTTATCAGCCCACAGAGTTTTGGATGCTGCATTTGGCAGCGGGCTAACAGCAGCAGGTAAATTCGGGTCGTTCAGCAAGCCGTAAATCTCCAAGCCTGCCACGCCATACAGTGCGAATTTATTGCTTGCAATATCAATTACAGTAGCAGCAGCACGTTGTTTATCGGCTGCCAGTTGCAAACGGGCGCGGCTTGCAACGTCGACTTCTCTATCGCCATAACGGATGTTAGTTTGATAGATGTATTGAGTTCTTACAGGAAAAGTCGGGTTTACATCAGAAGCACCGCCTTGACCATAATCTGTATAAGCTTCAACCTCGCCTGTGATTTCGGAAGTTTGGAAGCGTGCGTAAGAGGTTGTCCAGTCGCCTTTTTTAGCTTCTCCGAAAATCTCCCTTGCGCCACGGGTAGCGGTCAGGATAGGGATTACCATAGGGTCAATATAAGATGTAAATTCAACAGGAACGCCGCTGTTTGCTGCTGTAACCATTGCAGCGTCATTCGCTAATTGGTCAATGCTATCGTTTGCCAAAATGCCACGGATAGGCGACCCAGTATCAAAAATGATACCGTATTGTTTCATCACGTCAAGCTGCTCCTGCAAGCCTAATTGATTTTCAAACATTTGTCTTTTCCCCTTTCATTAAGCCCAGTTACTGATGACGATAATATCGCCTGCAGCACCGCCGCCGTTAATATTTACTACTTTATAATCAGTTTTTATTGCACCCTCTACAGTGTCGTCTGCTGTGCCAGTTTTAATACTGCCGTCTGCAAGAACTGCGAAAACGCTTTGCCCTACTGTTGCGTCTGTTCCGGTAATAACAGCAAAGTCACCTTTGACTGCTACGGATACGGGAAATCCTTTCGGCACAGTGTTGGAAGCTGATTCGTTATAGCCCAGCGGGTTAGTGATTTCACGCACTGCAAAGCCCAGCGGCGCACCTGTGCCTTTGGATTTTACAAAAGCGTCGTTTTCAGCTACGGTTGCTGCCCAAACGAAACCGCCAATAGTTACGGTGTCGGCTGCGCAATAGCCTTTTTGAGTGCTTACTAAAGGGTTGGTACTCATATGTTGACCGGGTACACCAATAGCAGGCAGGAGATTTACTTGTTTTTGAAATTCGTTAGCCATTTTTCTTTGCTCCCTTCTTATCGAATGGTGATGTTTTTCAGATTTTTCATGTATTCAGGAGTTTTCTCACTGGATACGCTGAATTTCTTGATTGCTTCGTCGTTAGCGTGGGTTACGTCAAAACGTTGTTTTTGCAACACGTCAACCATAGCTTTGTAAGATTCTTTGGGATATTTAGAAGTATCAATGCCTTTAGCTTGCAAGGCTCTTGCGTAGATATCTTCTGCACTGTCATACGCCATAGCGTCGACGTTACCGAGTGCGAAAGCGCAAGCGTTAGCGGCAGCGTTAAGTTTTTTCACGCGTTCCATAACATTTTTTTCCGCTTCTGCTTTAGCATTAGCCAGCAATGCGGGAAGTGCGTCTTTAGCAAGGTATTTTTCCTCACCTTCGCGCTCGTGGTCGCGGTCAATCCGTTTCGGATTGTCTTTTTCGTAACGCTCGCCTGCTTTGATACCCATTTCAAAACCTGCTTTAAATGCAGGGTCTTTCATGCGTTCTTCAAGTTCATCATCTTCGGCTTTTTCTTCCTTGTCCTCGTCTTTAGCTTTTTTGGCTAAATATTCTTCCATGCCTTTACGCTCATGTTCTCTATCGAGTTTTTCGCGTTCGGCTGGATTCTTTTCTAATTCTTCGCCTTTAGCTACGCCCTCGGCGTAAGTCATTTTTGCGTCCATACCTTCACCGCCTTTTAATTCTAACAGTTTCGCCTTAATGGTATCTTTTTGTGCAGCTTCCAGCCCTGTAAAGAATTTGTCTACAAGGTCGTCGATTGAGATATCTGCGTCTACATCCAAGCCGATTTCTCGGGGGTCGTAGCCTTCTACCTGCGCTTCAACCACATTTACAGCCTTTTGCAAGTTAGCCAATACAACTTCCGCTGCTTCGATACCTAAATCAGCGTCTTTTGCGAAAATAACACGCTGTAAATCAGCTTTGCGGCGTTTAAAGCTTAAAATATCTTTTGAAAGATTTTTCATTTGTTTTTTTTCTCCCTTCGTTGTTTTTTCTATCTCAACAGGTAAACTGTCGGATACAACTACATCACTGCCAGCCCTGCCTTGCGGTACAAGGGCAACGTGATTACCTCGAATATCTCTCATTACAAAATCATATTTTGCGCCCTGATATTCCCCTGCGGTCATATCGGGTGTATAGCGGTAGCTGCAAGATATCTGCTTACAACTTCCGTCCTCGACGGATTTAATCGCCTTTTTATCGGTGATAGATAACGCATTTAATAAATACGGTTCTTCAAAGCGTGCCTCTGTTCCTGTGCTGCCTACCTGATATTCTTTAGGCGGCGCGTCGGCGGTATAGTCGTGGTGTCCCTGCATTAGCGGCAAGCCGTTAAATGTTGGGGCAGCTTTAGCTAGTTCTTCCGGGTCACGCAGTCCATAGTAGACACGTTCGGGGTTTAAGCCTAAATCCTGCCAGTTCGGAATTTCACGCCCTAAATACGGGTTTACGGTCGCCTTACTGATTGGGCAGGCGTCAACGTGCATAAATCCGTTTTCGTCTATTCTGCGCGCTGTTATGGCGGCGTCAAACGCTAAAATATTGTTTTCCCGTTCCATATGGTCAGCCCTTTCGTTTTAACTATTCTTATACAAATGTCTTTATTTGTTATTTTGATTATATCACAGGTTAACTTAATTATTGCTCGTTAGCGAGTAATTCGGTGATATCGGGTCGAAAATCACACCTGCAATATGGCAGTTCTCCCGGTAAAACATTTCTGCCTACATCTTCGTCATAAAGCCCCTCGTCTAAATCAAATGTCTTTCCATTCATTGCAATGTGTGTTTTACGGCTGCTTTTCTCGCCGGGTATATGTATCCATATGCCTTTTTTTATACCGATATCCTTCGTCTGCATAACGTTTAACGCCTGCGTTGCCTTGTTGGTTTGGTCTATGGCTATCAGTTCTGCCCGCCGTTCTGTAACCTTGTTAAGGTCTTTTATGTGCTGAAATATGCTTGCCATATCCCGCCCTTTAAGTGCGCTGTCAATTACAACATTGGTTAATTTATCAAAGTATTTAGGGGCAATGCTCTTTATCAAATTTACGTTACTCGCTACCATTTCTTCAAGTAGCGGTTGATGTAAGGCACTAATGTGAAAATCTATCACAATGCCCGCTTTTTTTAGATTAGCTATAAGTCCCGCTTTAGTCTGTTTATCTATCTTACCGATAAACTTGCTGGCTATAGCGTCCATTTCCTCGGCTTCCCATTCGCTTATATATCTGCCAAAACGCGCTTTTATAGCGTCAACAAGCTGCTGTAAGCGTCTATTGTCGAAATCAACGGGCGCGTCATTCGTTACCATTTCCGACGCTCTAAACAGCTTGTATTTTTCAAGCACAAACTTTAACGCTGCCTTTTCCATTTGTTTTATTAAGCGGCGTATCGAACGGGCGTATTCGTTCTGTATTCCGACGCTGGCAGGTATTCCCGGTATAGTTACCTGTCGCCGCCGTCGTCTGATTTTCGACGCCATACATTAGCCCCCTTTTGTAAGGTTTATGCGGGATTATTTGATATAACCCCGCATTTTTTTCCCATTTTACTTATTTTTAATCAATTATTTCGTTTTTTTATTCATTAGTTACTCGTCTTTACCTAATTCTGCTACAGCAGCATTGAACACAGTATCAGGCGAAAAGGCTAATTCTTTATTTGTGAATACACCTGTACGCGTTCTGCCGTTGTAGTGGTTGGCAATCCTAGTTGTCCTGCCTGTTGTGGTGTCAGTTATATAAATGCTCGGAAAGTCTGTACTGTTTACGCTGCGCGATACAGTTACTTGATAGCCCATTTGCCCCGCTTTATCAATGATTTCTTTTTGCGTTTTATATAACTTATCGGATAAATTTATATTGTTTTCTCCTATTGTATACCCTTTTTTACTATATTTATCTAATACACTGCTAAATATTTCGCTTTGTTGTTCAGTAGTGCCGCCGCCTGCGAAACTTTGTATTTTATAATCTATATCGCTGTATTCAATAACTCCTGTATCATCTTCGTTATCTTCAATACTGCGAATGACGTCAGCTTTTGCGGCGGTAACATCTTCAAGCTTGTTTTCAATTTCTTCGACTTCTTCTATTTCGTCGGTTTTGTCGAAGTCTTTAATGTTTTTATTTAAAAGATTTTCGTTGCCCATTACTATCGTTCCTTGTGAATCAACTAATACATGACTTCCGTTAATTGTTATCCAACGCCCGCCATTCTTTAGAATCTGCCGTTCTCTTTTACGCTTCCCCCCCGAATCTTCTGCCAATTTTTCATCTTGGCTCAAAACTTCCCGCTTTTCAGTTAATCCTAACAGTTCGCGTTCTTCCTCGCTTAATTCTTCCTCGGGTACGCTTTCTTCATTGAGGTTGTTAAAACCGCTTTTCGGGTCAGCTTTCAGGCACTCTCTGCCCTCGTCAGGACTGATGACACCATTAGATATATAAATCTGCTGCGTTTCAGCTTTGATTTTGTTTACCGTAGCTATGCTTTCTTCTTTTTCCTCTGATAATGGATTGAAGGTAAAAGTTATTTCGTTGTCTATCTCTCCCCATTCCTGCACTTGTAGTACCTTTAAGACGTATTCTATTTGGTCACGCAGTTGCTTTTCTTGCTGGCTGGCTATGTGGTCGTAGTGGTTATTTAAATCACTTTCACCTGTATTAAATCCTGACGGCGTTAAGCCCCACATTTTTGTTACAGGCTCATTGAAGTAAGCCGCTACAATCTCCATTGCCTGACTTACTATATCCTTTACGCCAGCTAACGACGTTGATTTAATATCAATATCTTCTGATTCTTTATCTATCAACATAACGCCGTCATTACTTCGATACTGTACGAAGTTATTTACACGGTTATCAATCTGCGCCCAGTCACTGCCAGAAAAAAGCTGCTCGTTAAGATTCGTTTTGAATACTGTTAAGCTGAATTTGGTCAATAACCTTACTTCTGCTTCTCGGCACTCTGTAAAGTGCGCCACGGCGTCTAGTACAATCTGTGCAAGCGGGATACCGAAAAAGTTATAAGCAGGTCGTAATATCGTCGGCAGCTCATTTTCCTGCACTGGCGGCAGGAAGCGGCTTGCGTCTACAGCTTTCCCCATTACAAACCAATATCGTGGCTTGAAGTAATATTCTTGCAGCGGGTCTGCTGCGTTGTATTGACCGGGGGAAAGGTTATACGGCTCTATAACTTTCAAACGCCGCAGTTTTTTACCTCGTAATTCGTTCTTCGTTAAAATTAATGGATTTAGCAGGTTTTCACTGGCGGTGTCGATTCCGTCAAAGTCCATGTATACTAAACTGCCGCCGTAGTATTTACTGATACTTACCGCTTTGCGTAGTGTCGGTAGCAGGTTTATCTTGGTTATTAATTCGTTAAGTCTGTCCAGCTTTGCCTGTTTATCGGTATCAGGGTCATTGTTGCCCTTTGTTGTTAGCGTTATACCCTTTTCTACCATTTCATCAGCAATCATCTCACAGCCTGCCCGAATAAGCCCGTTTTGCGCAAGCCCTGTTAAATAACCGTAGCCTAAAAATTGCGGGTATGCACTCATGCCCATTATAGAGATAGCATGATGTAGCAAAGAATGGCATTGACCTATAGCAGCGTCATTTGCTTTTTTTGTATTTGCGTCTACCTCTGATAGCGTAGCTGGCGCACCGTACATTGTTTTAATGTCGGCAAGGGTCGGCACTCTTGGCGTACCTTCTACCGGATTAATAAGGTTTAATGCTTTCAATCTTGGGTCTTTTCTGATTCGTTCTTTGTTGTTGAAAGCCTGATTTTCGTTGCCGCTATTTTTTCGGGCGGTGTTCAGTGCTTTCTGTCGGATACGTTTCTGCGCGTTTTTGCTGTTGTTCATTTCTTTTCCCCCTATTTATCTGCGTTTTACTTTCATTGGCGGGTGACTGTTTTCTAATGCGTATCTAACGGCGTCTATAGTATGGTCGTTGCCGTCAGGGTAGTTTGCGATATAGTTACCGTTTCTATCCTTTTTTAGCTCGTATTGGGCGAATTCTCGTGCTGCATTCGGGCAGCGCATAGGGTCTATAACGATTTCTAACAAATCATCTGTTAAGTATTTATAGCCCCATTCTCTCGAGCCTTGCCCCTTTTTAGCCGGAATAACATTAATCCCATAGCTTTTTAGGCTCATTAATGTTTCATGCTGGATGTCGCTTACTATAAGCCTGTTGCGTGGATTTTCTTTTTTGATGTGTTCTGCTAACGTCCAGCTAGGGCAGCCACGGGCATAGTATTCATTGAAAATATATAGCTTGCGTGCTGCCGTATCTAGGTGCATAGTCATATACGCCATAGGGTCGATTGATACGCCTAAATCAAGCCCACGCTTAATATTATCGAAATGCGATATTTCTTCATTCGTGATTGGTCGCAGTTTTAAGTTGGTGAATATCTCGCCGCCTGTTCCTGTGACTTCACCTAAATACTCATGTCTAAACCTGCGGGGCTGATATACTGCCATAACTGATGCTTCGTAGAGGAACTGTTTCCCTACCCATTCGGGCGGGGCTTGCAGGTAGTTGCTTTTGTGTAACAGTTTATCGGGTCGAGCTTTCAGTGCTTCGTTGTTCACCCAGTTTTGCATAGACGCAGGCGGATTGTAGGAGTAAAAACACCAAAAACGCTCACCGCCACGCAATACTGATTGCAATACCTTTTCTATTTCTTCGATACCTGAAAATTCTTCTAATTCCTCAAACCATGTGATAGCATAGTAACCTTTTTTTACTTTTACGGACTTGCGTTTTGTGGGGTCGTCCAATCCCCAAAACAATATTTTCTGCCCGGTTTTTTTGTAGATGAACGACGGCGGCGACACTCTAGCTATAAAAAAATCATTTAGCCCCAGCTTTTCTATAGCCCATGCTATTTGTTCGTAAACTGTTGTTTTTATCGTTAATCCAACTTTGCGGAAAACGATAACATTTATAGTCGGGTCTATTAGCATAAGCATGATGATAAATATACTTATAGCCGACGACTTTAGCGAACCACGCCCGCCGCTAAACCAATAATGCGTAAATTCGTGATTCATCACCTGATGATAAACTTTGTAGAAAGCTTTGCCGATACAGTCAGTTAAATTAATCTTTGGCGGGGTCATTTATCTTTTTCGCTAAATCTTCAAAGTTTTGCGCTGCTTTTAGCGCGTCGTCGTAGGTTGGCAATTCACTTTCTTCTGCTGGCTGTTCGGCTGGTACATCAGCGACGATTGTTGGGGCTAAAGCTATAGCTAGAGAGTTTTCTCCAAATAACTTATGATATTTACCCATATTCTCGCTACCTGCTTTTATAAGCGTGTTTTCCATGATATAGCCGTCGGTATATATCTTTTCCATTTGCCCTGTTTCTTGATTCTTTTTTAAAACGTACTTTTTGTATTCTATTGTTTCTTTGACCTTGCCCCGCATTTGGTCTGTGTAGCTGCGGATTACTTCTTTGACTTCTGCAATGTCGTCTAATTCGTATTTTGCTCGAAGTTCTTCTACATACTCCTGCACCCACGGGCGGGAAAAAATCATGTATGCCGTGCGCCGGGCTGTTGTTTCTGCAAAGCCTGCGGCTTTTGCGGCTTTATAAAAATTAAAGCATTTTAAATATTCTCTTGCAAACTTTTTTTCACGGTCATTCGCTACCCGTTTTTCACCAGCTATACGAACAACGGCAGAACGTTTGCGTTTTGGACTAGCCATGTTACGCCCCCCTTGTTTTTATTTTCATTATAGCACAATCTTTAAAAAAACTATAATTTATCCTGCTTACGTGGTACAATAATATAAAACCATTAGGAGAAGCTATGATGACACAAAAATCTTATACAGAAGCTGAATTAATTGAGGGCTTTAACCTTCCCTGTAGTAGTATTTTTGACTTTTTCGGCAAATACGAGTGTAAGCGCGTCGTTATCGGATATCCTTCTATATCACACGTTATTTACGGATACAACAATCCTGAATATCTGCCTGATATAGCGCATTTAATAGATTATGGCGTTGGAAAAACAGTAATTATAAGCAGTTACGAAACAGGCTCGCCAAGATATCAAGTCTATAACTTTCCTGATAGGCGGCAGGCTATTAATTTTGTGGATGAAGTGGAATATACGTTGTTTGTGCCTATTGATTGTATTTTGAATTTCATAACTCAAAAAATTGGTTTTTGGTCTTATAAAACTACAGTAAATATTCTTGACGATAACGAATATAATATTATTCTTGTAGTTGAAGGGCGCAGGATTGAGCTGACTGACGATAACTTTATGGATAGAGTTTTAATTACTCAAAAAACTCTGCTTATCGAAAATGATTCGATAACCCACGCTAAAAGCGCAGTGGAATATTACCGCAACATTTTTAAAATGTCCCGTCGCTTTGTTGCAGAGATAACAGGTATCCCGCTTAAAACGCTTAATGCTTTTAGTTCATCTCCTGACCGTTCAATCTTAAAAACGAATGCGCTCAACGTGTATAAACTGGCGCAGTTATTCGGGGTAAGCATGGAGCAGCTTTTATTGACTGAATGCGAAATAAACCCTACCAGTAAGGCTTTTTTTGAAAGTAAAGAGGTTTAAGTAATGAATATTGATAACGCATTATATACCCTGAATATCGCGCCTGACGCCCGGCAGTTAACCGTTCTTATCGACGGTGAAGCAATTTCTCAAAGCCGCCCTAAAATCGCCACACGGGGCAAAAATGGTGTTCCCTTGCCACATGCTATAGCATACTACAAGGACGCTTCCATTTACTACCGCCAGCAATGCGAATACTGTATTAAACAAGCTGTTCAAAAGTCAGGTATCTTTTTTAAAGATGTCGCCTTGTTCTGTGAGGTATATATATTTTTGCCTGTCCCTGCGTCGAAAAGTAAGAAGTTTAAAGCCGCTGTTGATGTCGGCGCAGAATTTCCAAAAGTCAAGCCGGACTGCGATAACCTTTTTAAAAACATCACAGACGCCGCAGAGGGCTTGGCATTTGATACAGATAGCCGCATTGTTTCGGTACATATCCATAAGCGGTATACAAACGGCGCACCGTTCGCTGTGCTGCGGCTTACAGAAGTCAATGAAGAAATAACAGTCCTACCAGCTTTTATCAAATTGCATAGAGAAAGCAAAAAAAGCAGAGGTTAAAACCTCTGCTTTTTTATTTACTGTAAATTGATTCGCCATATAGATTTATTAAATACTTCCGGCAGTATTCTTTTACATCATTGCACTTTTTGCCGTGGTGCCGTTCTGTGTGGCAGTCCATACACAGAAGTACACCGTATTCTATTTGGTCGCTTTTTATCCCGTTATGTTCGTGATGAAACTTTTCGCCGGGGTCTACCCGATTACCGCAGTAAATACATTTATGCTGGTCGCGCTGGTGTATCCTTTCATTTAGCTTTGCTAACTTCTGCCCTTTAAGTCGTATGATTTTCGTTTTGGGTATCGGATTCATTATGTTTCCTTTCTGTTATTCTATTTTTTTAGGTTTAATGGCAGTTATTTTCTTGTCTAATATTTCTGTCAGGCAATTTTCGCAAAGCATTTCTATGTACATATCATATTCTTCTATTGTCGTCGGAAAACATTCTTTATTCGTTTTTCCGCATTTTTTGCAGGTCGCTAAACGCTTTTTATTTAAATCTACTAAAATTCCTAACGCCTGACAAGATTCGGCGTTAGCTAGTATCGTCGTCTTTTTCTTTAAATAGTCATCAATATAAAGCTTTGCAGCTAACTTAATGATATCTCTAGCATTCATTTTATTTGCTCCCTAAATTTAAAAGTGGCGATATTACGCCCCCGCAACGATACAAAAACCTCTTTAAATATTTCTTTGTTCTTTAGTCGGTATTCATAGCCTACCGACAAGCGAATTGTGATATTGCGCCGATAATATCCCCGTCGAATGCGGTAAAGTTTAGTGAAAAATCGCCCGTATTCAATCATTTTAGCACTTCTTCCGTGTCGATTCCTAAAATATCAAAAATAGCTTTCATTTGTGTGTAGGTAATATCGTCTACTTTTATACTGTTTCGGTAATATTGGCGCGCTTTAATCATAAATAAACCTGTTTCCGCTTCTTCCAGCGTCGCAAAGGCTTTGATGTCTAATGACGATTCTACAGCTTCTCCATTTGATTTTCTATATTTATCATAATCAGTATAAATATAAAGTATTCCAACTTTGTTAACGGTTAATGTTTCTATCTGTGGCTCTTTTAAGTATCCACGATTTGAGTTTAAAATAAACACTTTATCGCCGGGCTTTACATCCTTTAACGTTTTCAATTTAGCAAACTCTCCTTTCTTTGCTGCCCATGTTCGATTGGATGAACATCTGAAAGTTCTTCCCTGACTTCTTTTAGTGCTTCCAATTCTATCAACAAAATTTGTTCTATATCGAATTGTGTTCCTTTTTGCATACTGATAAAACCGCTTAATAAAACTGATAATAACTTTCTGAATGTTTCTTCTATATCATCATTTTCGCCTGTTGACATAAATGTCCCTGTTTCGCTCATAAACAAACATAATTCGCCTTTGTTTAAGGATTCTTTGACTGTGTTCAATAAATATTCGTCGTTTGTTTCTTTATAGTTGTGCAGTTCTTCAAATTTCATTTTCAACCTCTTTCCGTCGCCATAATCTCCGCATGAGCGTTTTTTATTTGTTTTAGGTGCAATGTGTTGCGCTGGTTATTTAAAATCGTTTAAGGCTGCTCGTATCGTTTCATATAGTTAAATACTGCCGTTTGTGAAAGTCCCAATGTGGCAGCAATCTTATATGAGCTGACGCCGTTATTTTTCATTTCAAAAATTTGAGTATGCAATTTTTCCCAATCGTGCGGGCTGTTTGGGTGTGGTTTAAACGGTGGAATTGCTTTCACCATTTTCGGCGGCAGGGGGGGAACTTCTTCCTGTTTGGGTTTAAACGGCAGGCTTGCAATGTTTATATAATGTTCTCCTCTAACGCATTCTTTTAGGTCTAAAAACGGGCAGTAAACAGTATCATTATGGCGGCGCAGGCGGTAACATTTTAGGCAATCAATCATTTTTCTAAACTCTTTTCTTTAGCTTCTTTTACCGAATTGCAGTATTCATCTATTTTTTCTTTGCTTAAATGCCTGTTGCCGTACTGCTTATATCCCTTGATTTTTTCCAATACCTCGAAGGGGTCGTAGTAATATCGTGTGCGTCGTCCGGTATGGAATTTAAATATATTCGTGCAATCTTCCCGCAGTTCTTTAAGCAGCTTTCCATATTTCCAGCGTTCAATTGAGCAAGCTAAAATAATTCGTCCAACACGGTAGCCGCTTATAAATCCTTTTGCCTTTGCTGCTTCAATGCTGATATTCTGCATTATTCATTCTCCTCTTTATTGATTTTTTTCTTTAACGATAATAAACAAGCATTGCAAAGCTGAATATTATAGGTTTCGTATCCGGCTACGCGGATAATAAAGCTGTTCCTGCTCGCCCCAATATAACCTTTTCCACACCCGTCGCAAACAAAATCTTTTTTCTTTTCTTTTTTTAATTTAATCACTTTATCTCTCCCTTAAAATCTGCGAATAATATAAATATTTATCATAAAGGCTGCCAAAAATAATAATGCGCCTATTAAAAATGCAGTTATCATTATATTCCTCGTCGTTATTCTATGGTTTCCTGCGTTTTTTCAACTATAATTTCTGTTTTCACAGTTAAAACTTCAATTTTTGTTTCATTATTCAAATGTGGGCGTGCGTAGTTTATCGCTTCTTCTTTAGTTTTATAACAAAAAAGCTGCTTGACGCCATTCACAATTAAAAAATACTCGGTTTTAATGTTCGTTAAATTTTTATTCATGGTATCGCTCCCTTTATTTTTGTTTTTTCTTACCTCTTGTCTATATTATAGCCCCCCCTCATCCTGTTGTCAAGTCTTTTTTGAAAAATTGCAAAATAAAAAAGCAGGGCAAATACCCTGCTTTTTAGTATTATGAATTTAATTTTTGGCGTCGTCGCAAACTTACTTCATAGTTGTGTTTACGGATTTCTTTCAAGTGATACTCTGACGGCTCGAAGTACCTACAACGCGCATTTCTTGCGGAACGTGGTAGATTGCACTTTAAATTTTTAGTGCAATTTAAGCAATTCTTCGTTACATTCCAGTAAGTCAAAGCTTGCTTTGCTTTTTCCGCTTTCGCTTCTTCTTCTATACGCTTGTTGATTAGCTCGAACGCACTGCCTAAAGGATTATCTCTGCCCAGTAACCCCCCCATTTTACTCTCCGTCTTTTAATGTTGCTGTGTCTTGAGGCAGGCGCGCACTAATCAGCCCTGCAAGAATTTTTAATTCTTTATCATCTAGGCTTTCAACCAATTTAACTAAATCCAATTTGTTATTTTCAAGCAAGCCTATAATATGCTGGTTAAGGCACTCTAATACATTGCTTTCACTGATTAAAAGTGAAGCGTCTTTGAATAAATTAGCCGCTTGTTTTGCAGCTTCCGGGCTGGCTGTTAATTTTTCTGACCCATTCTTTAATACAAAACCATAGGCGGCGTCTACCGTCGCTTCTGTGTATCGCTTATGTTCAGCTATAGCGTTTTTTGTTGTTTCAAACTGCTTTTGCTGCTCAACGGTGATTTTTACATAATACGGCTTTAATTCTTTTTCGGGCTTTAAATTTAGTGATTCTTCTGAAACTGTTGAATTTTTTTCTTTTAACGGTTTAATTTTGTCTGACATTTCGGCACTTCCTTTTTTTATTTTTTTATAATGCTATATGTTAAAGCGGCTGCCGCCACTACATATGCAGCATTTCGCTGCCTTTTAATGATTGCCAATTTTTTCTTGCAGCTCTCTGAGTAGGCTGTCAACAATTTGTTTGCTTCGTCTAATAGCTTCTCTGTCTGCTGTTTCTCGGCTATCAAGTTCGTTAACTGCTGCGTTTTCCCTGTTAAGGATTCTGTTAAGTTCTTCGAGTTCTGTTCGGCTATCTCTAATTTGTTCTGTAACTTGCTTACTATCTCCGACATTTGATTGTAACGCGATAACAAGTCCCTGTAACTCTGCGATTTCTCGTTGCTGCTGCTCTCTAGCTGCGTTAATTCCTGCTGTAGCTGCTGCAAGTCGCTTGTCCATTTCGCCGCCTGCCCGGGCGTAATAGTAATAGGTTGCTCCTGCGCCCAGCACAAGCCCGGCACAGGCAGCAATAATAAGGCTAGTAATACTGCTTTTATTAAGTTCCACATATTTAACCCCCTTTTATTTTTTGGTAAATCCACCAAAATAAATACGTGATTACTATTCCAATTATACCAGTAACAAGACTTATTACCAGCCCTTTTAATCCATTTTCTAAAAACATTTTTATAACTCCACTTTGCAAATTTTGAAATACCTCGGATATTCGCTTTCTTGTTCAGCTTTTTCGTTCCATAAATTCAATGTTTTTTGAGCTACAATAAGAATTGTTTTTAAATTTGATTCTGATGTCGTGCATTCTTCATTATTTAAGAATGTTACTTTTCTGATGATACTTGGCGGTAATGTCACGAACACAGGGAATTTAGTTTTTTCCCCAATTTCGTGGATATAAATTTCAATTCTTTTATCATTTACCATAAAAATCATAAGCAGCCTATCCTCTCTGATTTTATTTTTGTTTTTTCAATTTGTTTTTATGCTTCAAAAAAATCACGGGTGAATTTCTCGACAACTATCATAACTTTTCCGTCTTTTACGCTTTTAGCTGCTCTGCGTGCTTCTGTTGTCGTTTCGTAACAGGTACTTCTGTCTATTACGTTATTGATTGATAAATAATACTTGCATTCTACCATTCTTTGCATTTTTCATAACCCCTTTATTTTTTATTTTTTCCTTACCTCTTGTCTATATTATAGCCCCCCCTTGTCCTGTTGTCAAGTATTTTTTGAAAAATCGCAAAATAAAAAAGCAGGGTATTTGCCCTGCTTTTTTGACGTAAATGTTAAGTATTGTTTTTTATGGTACTACGGTTAAAACAACGTTGTTTCCTGCTGCGATAATCATTCTGCTTAATTCTTCGCCGTCGATATTCTGCATACGCAGACAGCCGTAAGTCGGTACCCAGCCTTGACGCCCTGCGAACGGATTAGGCAATCCGCTGCCGCCGCCGTGAATATCTCTTGCTCGTGGGTCGTGGGTAGTGATATAGAATGTGCCATAAGCTGCGCCATATGCGCCGTTAGTAACTTCTGCGCTTACGTTTGTATAAACGCCGTCCGGTAAGCTTCCACGAGGGTCGCCTGCTTCGTTGTAGCCCTGAACGAAATCGTCACGACATTCCCAATCACCAATGACGTTATAATTTTCGTCCATAGCAAAAATACGTTGTTTGCTGCGTTGAAATTGGATTTCTTTCACCATGTTTATCACTCCTTTTTACCATTTTAGCACGTTATTTCGTGGTAGGCAAAAATTTATTAACAACATAGTCAATAACCCTTTTTACGGCGTTCGCAATACTGCTATATCCTAACTCTATCAGATTCTCATTTATACTGGATAGTTCCACAACTAAAATGCAAACTGTTATAACGCCGGGCAAAAAGTCATTCAAAATTAAGTTTGTTGAAAATAATTTAATATTTGGTACTACTTGCCCTGCATAAAACGCAATAACTAAACTTGCGTTGTAAACCAACAGCTTTTCTATAACCCTTGAAAGTGCAGCACTATTTAAATAAGTCTTATTCCACGTTTCAGCTTTAAAACAGTAATATATGGCTTTACGGAGTGAGATAAATTCAATAGGTATATCCGGCGTCAAATTTTCATGTATATATTTTTTGCTGATATATACGATTTTTAAAAATGTATCATAAATCACTAATCCAAAAGCTAATATCACGACGCCCCAAAAACCTTCACCGAATGTCTTATATCCAAACGTCCATACAGCTATAGCATATGCCCATACATCAATATTCGCAAACCTGTTAATTATATATTTAAGTTTTTCATATAAATTTGTCCACATAAAATACACCCCTTGTTTTTACTATATTATATCACAGTAAAAACAAGGGGTGTTCCCTTATTTCTTTTTAAAGTAATCGTCTATGCCGTGCGCCTGTACGCTGCTTATGCTTTCATAAAAATCGGGCTTTAAGCTATGTTTTTCAAGCCACTTCATAACGGCTGCTGTTAATGTTTTTTCTAGTTCGGAACAGGCTTCTTCTGATATATCTTCTAGTTTTAGCCAATCAGCAGCAGCAATTCCTGCTATCTCGTCAGCTTCAATTTTTAGAATATCCAATACTGTTTCTGATTTTAAAGCTGGCGTGTACAGCTTTGCAATCCCTGTATATACTACTAGACATCCTTTGTTGTGTTCGTCGTTCATAGCCGCCTGCATTGCTTCCTCACGGCTGTTAAAATCACCCTGCCATGTTTCCCTGTCAAAAGAATAGGCGTATAGCTGTGCTGTCTTTGCGGATTGCTTTTTTACTACCATTTTTTCACCTTCTTTACCGGGGCTACCAACGCTTTTATTTTACTTTGAGTGATGTACTCCCACCACTTCCGCTATCCCCTGCATAACGTATAGTGCATTAGGTAGAGCTATTCCATTGCCCCACATCTTGTACTCTGCACTGTCGCTGTGCAGTTTGTTATACCATGAGAGCATTTGTGCTTTTGTGTAGTCTTTAACGGCTTTGTTATTGATTCTTGCATAGGTATTACGTACTTCAAGCCAAAATTTATATTCTTCATCAGTGAAACTTTCTTTTTTGTCCAGATATCCCCACAAATCAGGAAAGCCTTGAAGTCTTGCACACTCAATAGGGGTCAAACGGCGTACTTTTTGACCATCACCGTTGTCCCTTGTATCGTATACTACGGCTGGGACAGCACCTGCTCTCAGTGTAGGGCTTTGTTCTTCTGCATAGCCTACACCTCTGGTTTTTGCGCTTACTTCTGGACAAAAACCAGCGGATACAGTTATACATGGCGGGTTTTTATAATGCGTTGCTTTCAGACAAGGTGCGGTATCGCCGTGCCATGCGGTTTCAGCTTTGCCTCCGATACTGTCAACGATAATCGGCTGGAACAGGTATTGGTCGTTGTTTGTCGCCAGTGTGGCGCTTTTGTCCTTTTGAACCAGTGCGCCCTTACCGCCGCCTTCACAGCCGCTACGGATTTTTAAGGTGTAAGGGACTTCTCCCGCTCTATCATCTGCTCCAGCGCAGTTTTGAGCATCAACGGCAATTCCTTGCCACGGCGTTTTGCCCGTCTCAAAAAACCCTCGCACGCCCTCGCGCTCAAATAATATTTTTCCGGCACATTCGCCTCTAAAATCTGCGACAAGGTAGATTCTACGGCGGCGCTGGGGTACTCCCCAGTATTGTGCATCAAAAACTCTGTACGCAAGGCTCCATCCGTTGCCGCTGTAACAGTCTGCGTAAGGCCAGCCTGCTTTCGGAACGTCAGGCATAACGGCGTCCTTTTCAACGATTTTGATGAATTCGTTAAGCACGGTTCTAAAGTCTTCTCCTTTGTTGCTGCTGAATGCTCCGGGCACATTCTCCCAAACAGCGTACCTTGGATATCCTCCATTAGTAGCTTCCCTCATTTCTTTGATAATTCGGATCGCTTCTAAAAACAATCCGCTACGAGTGGTTTCTTCGTCACCTATATCGGCGTGTTTTAATCCTGCACGCTTTCCGGCTGTCGACATATCTTGGCAAGGACTGCCGAATGTGATTATATCTACCGGCTCTATCTCTCCACCCTTAACTTTGCTAACGTCTCCCAAATGTTTCATTTTTGGAAAACGATTATTAGTAACGGCTATCGGATATGGCTCAACCTCTGCCGCATAAACAGGCTCTATCCCGCACAAGCTTGCTGCTAAAGGAAATCCTCCACTGCCATCAAATAAGCTCATTAGTTTCATATCAATCTCCTATATACTGCCTGCCGTATCTATTTGCAACTCTGCAGCTTTAGCAATACATTCTATGCTCAATCTGTCTAATATCATAGCAGATGGTAGCACACGATTTTTATTTAAGGTTTGGTTTTCAAACATTTTTGTCCTCGCGTTGGGCTTCGTTCCATTTTCTAGTCGTTTCAAGAATTCCGTCACCATCTGCGCCTGATATAAACTGTCCGCAGTTACATTTAAAGTAAAAGGATTATCCCAATTTTAGTCTTGGCTGACTTTTGCATTTTTTACAAGCTGCAATTTTTAATTTTAAGCTGCCGTTTTTCTTTGCCATAGCTATAAGCCCCTTTCTGTTTTTTCATCTAACGGAATACCCACATCAACTAACTGCTTGACGCCTTTCAATATGTGGTCTATAGAGTTTTTCCTCTTTTGAATTTTTAAAATGTATCCTACTAAATTCGCGCACACTACGGCTGCATGAAATTCGTCTAAATTTAAAAAACATTCGTCGCTGATTAAATCGCCTGTTGCTTCCCTTCTTATTCCCACAACGACAACACTGTCGTTTTCTTTAGCTAATATCCTAGCTGCTTCTTGAGCGTTCATATTATCCCCCTAAATCAATTCTAAAATCGCTTGTAATTCGACTTCTGTATTATATTTTTTTACGTCATCTTTAATGGTAAAGCGGTCTTTAAACCATAAAGTTAAAAAGCAACTCATTGTAAAAAGGCGAACGAAAAACGCGCCATAATTTTTTAAATAAAGTTGATGAAAACCAAACCAGCCGAAAAATGACCATAGATATAAAGCTCTATCTAAATCAATGCTTTTTTTTGCAACTTTCATCCTGAATTTTGTTTTCCCTGTTTCTGATAACTTTTCGTATTGGTCGTTAATAAATTCCTCTTTCGTTGAATAATCCATAGGTTGTAGCATAGTGTTTTACCCCTTTCTTTTTACAAAAATTCTGAAACTAATTCATACCCTTCGTGATTCTCGTTAAAGCATACCTTATTATTCAATTCTTTGGGTACGTCTTTTAATACGATACTTGCCCTAATGCCTAAATACCTTACTGCCGGGTTAACCTCTTTGAATACTCCTTTAGCTAGATTCCTAGCCTCACTGTAGTTGTAGGCAAAGGCTATAACTATTCCCAGCTCGGGAAACTCTTTGCTAGAACACTTGAAAGCCCTAACTTTTTCATACTGCTTTATCATGTTAGCCATTCTACAGTCCACCTAACCAGCCGCGCCATATAGGATATTCTATCAACACTTCGGCAAGTCCGGCACTTAATTTAACCGCAAAAGTCACTAATCCAGCGGCGGCAGCAACTTTAATTATTGTTTTCCACTCAAACAAATTATCAACTCCTATCTTTATTTATATTATAGCCCCCCTCTATTCTGTTTGTCAATAGGGTAATAAAAAATATAGTCCCTGTTAGAAGCTGGTAGGCAGAAAAACCCCTAACAGCACACAGTATTACTACTGTCTACTGAAAAGAGGTTTTTGCGATTGCGTCCCCGCCGTCGCTGTATAGTTGAATTGCTAGCCATTTCATAGCGTCCCCAACGTCCCACGCTCCATGACTTACCCCCGCGCACTCTGCGCCCGTTGCCGCCAGCCGTATATTTTATAGACTATGCCTGTCTAAAGGTATATACACCATACCAGAGTAGGTTGACCTCTGCCAACTTCCTCCCCGCATAAAGCCCACTACAGCTAAAGCGGCTACTGATTTTTGCAATTAGAAAATCAGTAGGGGCAACGACTTTATAAACTTGGCTCGTTGCAGCACCAACCATTTTTTATACACAGGTGGGGTTATTCTGTGTCATTCCTATAGAGGTAAGGAATTTTTTCTATATTTAGTTAAAATCTAGTGTCAGCATTTACTTTTTTGTATTGACATTACTTTAAAATTTAGATATAATTTCTATATAGGCGTAAGAAAAAGTATCCATAACCTCTATAGGCTATAAGTTTAGGTTGATAATTAGTGTCGGCATACATTTTTATTGACATTGCGAAATTTCTTACGTTTGCGTATGAGGCAGCAGCTCTGTAAAGAGTTGCTGCTTTTTTATTTTAATCGAATTTGATAAATTTGCCTAGTTGTGGATAATGTGGATAACTCTGTGTATAAACTATATATAGTATTTAAACAGGGGAATTAGCCTATAAAATCACAAGATATAGTAAAAAAAAGTTGTAAAAATTTTTAGCTTGACTTTTTAGCAATGGAGCTTATAATTTAAATGTAATTACAAAATGCGTTAGGGGGCAATGCCTGTTCTCAAACGAATCAAAAGCCGCTCCCGGTAGTTTCTAACGTCGATTAAGTAGCAAGAACATCACAAGAACAATTTTTTTCTTCTTAAAACAAGTATTCTTTCTGTATGATTTATTAAAAAAATCTTAGTAGGTTATCCCTAGAATGCAGCTATACATTCTAGGGATTTTTTCTTTTTATTTTTTTCAAAATTCACTTGACACCTTCTTGTATTCGCTTTACAATAAAAATAAAGGGGGGCTACAAATGAGGTTTGTGTTAATGGCGTTAGGGACTGGTGTTGTTGCCGCAACAGCGGTATTCGACACATTTAGTCAGATATTAAATTTACTTTTTATCACGGTCAGCAATCAGCGACATTGCTTACTGAATTTACTTTACTTTATAAGCGCAGTTCTTGCGCTGCTGGTGATTTTGAAATGAGGGTCATATTAAATCCTTTAATGCCGAATAAAGACGGTTACTTGACGCCTGTAAAGCCGTCACAAGTCTATCATTTCGATAACATAAATCAATTTGTTACGCAAGTTGTTAAATCCGGCTCGCTCAATACTGAATATGTTGATTTGTGCAACATAGTTGGCTATTCAGAAGAAAAGGCGGATGTTAAAACATTAGTCGAGATTTTGAAAGACTTATTTTTTGAAAAACATCTAGCTTTAACAGTGGATTTTGACGAATAAAAAAACGCCTGCACAAGACGCACAGACGTAAAAAAGGAGTAAGCCACTACACATAAATAATATAACTAAATATGTGCTTAATCAAACTTAAAGGATTACTAATGAGAAAGAAGGGCAAAGCTATGCAGATTAAATTCCCATTACTGAACGCAGAAGATATAGAGATACGCGTTAACCGTATCATTAAGTGCTATGCCGAGAATGCACAAGGCGAACGTGTTGAATACTACAAGGCAGATTTACTGCTTTATAAAGACGCTCGTGTTGATATGTATTATTTAGATAGATACGTCGGGGCGGATAGCTGGCAAAGAACGCACAGGGCAGAAGGAAACGACTTCATCTGCGGAATATCCATAAAAAATGAAGCTGGAGAATGGATAACTAAAGAAGATGTAGGCGAATTATCCAACGTTTCGGCGAATAAGGGGCGCGCTTCTGACGCCTTTAAACGTGCTGCTACTAATTGGGGTATAGGGCGGGAATTATACAGTTCCCCCAAAATTCAGCTCATACTAAAAAAATATGAAACGTATATCAACAATCGAACGAAAAATGTAGCCTTAAGCAATGATGTTTCTTTTTTCGTTTCAGAAATTGAATACGACGAAAAAAAGCGTATCATTAAAGCTCTTGTGATTAAAGACGGGAACGGTAACTATCGTTTCGCCTACCCGGACGGCAAGCGCAACGAGATACAGAAACGAATTGAAGCAGCGCAGCAGGTCGGCGCATTAGTTGCCGCCAGCGTCGAAAAAGGCAAAGATAAGCCATTTTCCGAAATCATCCCAGTTAAGCGGGAACGGGCAGAAGAAGCACCGCCAATTATTAAGCCCCCAAATACGCCGCCACCTAAAGACGATGATACACGTAACATGTGTATCATGTGCGGTGTCGGAATAAGCAAAGCTGTAGCAGCTATATCCAATCGTAAAGTACAGCAGACAGTTTGTCTGCAATGTCGAGAAAAAATATTGAAAGGCAGGTATAAAAAGTGAATTTAAAAGGTATCGTTTCAGGTGTAGTGTGCGAAAAATGCGGGGCAGTGAAGCTGTTTCCTTTTTCAACAAAAGGTCAGACAAAAATCAAAGCCCGATCCTTAGGCTGGACTATATCCAAGCAAAAGCAGGTAGGCACTGAATGGCGTTGTGTGTGCAAGTGTCCCGATTGTGTAAATAATGGTTAAGAAAAAGCCCCTAGCACGTCGTACAATCGACGCTAGGGGCTTTTTATATTGCGTTGCTTATGTTTGCTTGTGTTAATAAATTAAACGGCTTATAACTCAAATTTGACGTTCTCTAACTTTAAACCCCTTACACTCTACTATCGCCGCTGAATTTACCTTCTTGTTGCTAACACTGCTATTAATATACCGCCCTTTCACTGCTGACCACGCCAGCATATATTTATCAACAGCAGGTGTAACCTTCGTTGCTGCCTTTTTCGTAATCAGCCTTAATTTACTGTAGCGTCCTTCGTGTGCGGTGATAAAGCCGATATGTGGCGGCACTTCGTCGAGTAGCCCCAGCTTTTCAAGCTGCTTGAACGTGTCTGACGGCATGACGTAGTAATTAACATCACCCACTAAGTTATGCCCGTTCGGACTTTTGAAATCGCTTACAGTGCTTTTTATCTCGAAGCATATAGTTATTAATTCAGTAGGTAAGTCAAAAGCCTTAAAGGTCTTTATAACGTCGCCCCTGTAGTTCTTTTTTTCACAAGTAATATAATGCTCTTCCGGATTAGTTACACCGTAGGTTATAGGCGGCAGCATAAAGCTTTCGCAAACTTTTATACAATCTACCTTCCCAGCTTCACTTAATCCTTTTTTAACAGCAATTTCATATGCGGTTAATATTCCGCGTGCTGTAGCAATTCTAACCCCGTCAATCTTTGACGGGGTATATTCTTTTAATGCCTTTTCTATTCTTAATACTATATCACTTTTCATTGTTTATATCCTTTTTTACACCTCTTGTATTCTTCCCATTCGTCAGGCGGTAAGTCATCCGTGATATCTTTAGCTGCCCATTTTAGAAATTTTTCAACAGATATCACTGGATATTTTGACCCAAAACCGACTTTAGGGCTATCGTACTGAATAGTGTCCTCAAATGGCGATATAGAGAGTATCTGCCTATCATTGATATAGCTGCCGCCCAATGTGTGTACAACTCTAGGGCGTTTAGCTCTATATACTCTGCCTGCTTTTAAATCTTCTATCTTCATTTTTCCTCGCTCCAATCTTTCGCACACTCGGCGCAAAGCACTGTTTCTTCGGTTAAAACTGTTGCTTCATCATCATAAACCTGTGTCCCACAGTTTGAACAATACAGCCACCAGCCATGACTTAAAAGTTCTTTTGCTGGTATTCTTTTACTATCTCCATATTTATCAGCCCACGGAACGCGAGAAACCCGCATTTCTGTAAATTCTCTATCGTGTTCGGCAGCAAGCAACGCTTTAGCTTTTCCCGGGGTCGCCGCCCAAACTACATGACTTTCCCCGTGATATTCGTCGTCCCACACATAAGCTTTTATGTTCATTTTTCATTACCTTCTACTTTAGGAATAATTTTAAATACCCTATTGGTAGAACACTCAAAGAATTTATCAGCTTGATGCTTGTCGACATATTCTTTGGCTTTTTCTTCCGCTTCCACTCTGTTGTTTGCTTCGACTTCAAAGCAAAAAGCATATGTTTCAATCAGCTTAACTTCATATTTTTTCATGTTTATTCTCCTGTTAAATACTCATAGTCCTGTTTTAAATGTTTTTCTGCTTCAAAATACGATTTATAATATTTTCCCGCTTTTTTTAAAAGTAAAAACTTTATGTCATTTTTATTAAACAATGTTTTGCTATGGATAACACCTTTATTCTTTCCTTCGTCAACCGCGACGTAAAAATATACGTCGCCTATTTCGGGCTGCCACGGTTTAATTTTTATGCCATAAAAGCCAGTTAACAAGCCTAATAATATATTCGGGCAAAATTTTTCTTCATCTTTAGATATTAAAATATCTCTTGACGAGGTTGGAGTACCGTTAAAGAAAAATGTTTTGTCTTGATGTATAATATCGCCGTTTTCATTTGTGAGCATAAATTCTTCGCCTAATTCTAAATTGTTTTCATTTAAAAAATATTGAATATATTTACTTACCATTATTATCACCGTCCATTTTAGCCCCGCACTCCGGGCAGTATTTTGTTTCATCTTCTTGTGGATTTCTGCAAACGCTGCATATGCTCGTATCTAAATTAATGTCTATCCAGTATCCTTTATCACGTTCTTCTACTGTAGGAATTGTATCAAGCCTATCAGCAGCACTTTGATAACCGCTTCTAATTCCGTCGAAAAACTCACCCCAACCGTGTATATCTCCGGCTATTCTTAATAATTCAGCTTTCGCCTTATCAGCGTCTATTAATCGCATAAGTTTATTCACTCCTTTATGGCAGTCCCCTTACTGCTACTATTTCCTTTTTGCCGTTCCCTCGAATTTCTACTGTATGAATTTCAAATTTTTGCACATAGCCGCACTTGTTATATATCGCCTGTGCGCCTTGTTTCGCCCTTGCAAACGTTTTATAAAGCTTGACTTCTTCGTTGATTGTTGGAACGTGTCCCGGTACATATATATCGCCTTGAAGTCCTATTGTTCCAGTGTAGTAGCCTAAATTGTTACCTGTGCAATTTCCGAAATTATGAATTAAATAAATCGCGTACCGGGTATGTGAATCTAGTTGAAAAAAATCCCCGTACTGCTTTGCCGCCGTCAAGGTCGGAAAAGATTTTATCATTATATCTCGAAAATATAATATGTAGTGTCGGTTCGCTTTTTCTATCGTGATTAAATGGCTATGTGACATTTTATAACAGTCATTTACTTTATCTTTAATCCACATTTTGGTAAACCTCTCTTATAATGATATCTGTAGTTATTCGGTATATTTCACGAATAGCAATCGTGTTTTCTTGGCGGTATTTCAAACTAAAAAGTTTTATGTAGTCTTTTGCTATTTCCATGCTATCAAAATCTAACTTTTCTTGTATCTTGCCATTTATAACAATGCAGTATATCTTTTTTACAACAGCGTTACTATTTTGTATTTTTTATTCCTCTCCTTCTTTTATAATATAGTCATTCATTATATAACTTGTGAACACATTCGCTCCCTTTATTTTTGTTTTTTCTTACCTCTTGTCTATATTATAGCCCCCCCTCGTCCTGTTGTCAAGTGTTTTTTTGAAAAATTGCAAAATAAAAAAGCAGGGCAAAAGCCCTGCTTTTTGTAGAGGGGGTGTAACTGCCAGCCTGTCAAACTGATGCGGTTACGATGTTTTTGACTCTTTTAATATAATAACTCAACTGAAAAAATCTTGTCTGCACGTTTGTATTTGTTGACGGCGTCCCGCGCTTGCTTGAAGCGTTTGTATGCTGCTTGTTGCAGCAAGGCTGATTTTAATAAGATACTTTCAAAGTCGCCTACCGTTAACGTTACTAGCTCATATTCTCCCGCTTCATTTTTCGCCCTAAAAAGGTTATCGCCTTTCATTTTTGCAACTTCATGCGCCGAATTAAATTTAATAATGTTGTCCGTGTCCCGGTCAATGTAGTAAGTCTTACCGTTGACTTCGTACTTTGTGGGGACTACTAATTCGGACTGATATTCTTGATATAGCTGGCTAATGCGTATAGCTCGGGCTTCATCCGTACTGTAATTTAATTCTAATTTTAATATATTTAACGCGCTACACTGTTCATCTGTCAATGTGTTTGGAAGCGATACATTCGGCATAGCTCGCCGCAACGCGTTAATGCTGGTGTAGTCAGTCCCTTTGTATCTATACACTGTTTTTTTATTCATTTTCAAACCCCTTTCTTAACCGCTATACGGCAGGACTACTGTGTCGCATACCTGAATTGAAAAGCTGCCTGTATCATCGACTACGGCTATAACGTTAATGATATTATTCGCGTTAGCCGTTAAAGTCGGCGCAACACCTTTCGGGTAGTAGACTGCGCTACCCGTCGGGAACGTCCAAGTTACCGCCGGAACAGTAGCCCCCACAGGTAACCAAAAGGTTAACGTCTTACACATATAAGGCACACTTCCTACGGTCGCTTTGAAGTTCATGTTTGAAAAATTCATATTTAAGCTCGAAGGGTTGTTGATTGAACAGTTAATCAGATAGCAATTTGCTGCGGATTGATAACTGATAGTATTCCCAGTGTTCGGCGTTGCGTAGTAAGTATTTTCCGCTGTTCCCGTAAAGTAAAGGCAGCTTTCATTGTTCCCAGCTCGAATAACGCCGTTAGACGTGTCAGTATTTAACGTTGAGCCAACCGTTAAGCCCTGTGATATATAAAAGTTACCATTGCTATCAATGCTGCTTGTGTTGCTGGCTAGGTTGTTCGGCGTGAATAGTATCTGCCCATTACTGTCTGCCTTTATAGTTACATTATTGTTATTTCTGTCAACTTCTAATATCTTAAAGTTTCCAACTTGCAAGGCTGCATTTTTCGTATAGCTGATAGCAGAATTATTCTGTAAAGAAAATATACTGTAGTCAGTGCTAATGGCTTCTGCTTGATTTGAAAGCCGCATACCTGCCGTGTTATCGGCTGCCTCGGGGTAAAAACCTATGATTTTGCTTGTACCGCCGCCACCTACTCTTAAACCACTTGAAGTGCTATACTTTAGAATACTATTAGCTAAAAAGTCAAGTGTAGCCGTCGTTGCAGTGCCGCCTATTGTGGCAACTTCTGCTGTGCCAACATTGAAAAAGTGTGCCAGTCCTTCTGTGGCTGTATAGTACATTGCTCCCGTGGTAGTGGAGTTTATTTTTGCTTGCGTTGTTGCGCTGTTAGGCTTCATGCCTAATGTAATAGTTCCACCAATGCCCGCAAGTGCGCCGTCCCTCACTGTTATAGGTTTATTAAATGTGTTCGTTCCTGTAAAGTTGTTATCTCCTGCGGCGGTAACACCACCGCCTGCTTCAATGGTAATATCTTGCGTACCGTCAAATGCTACGCCGTTTATTGTGCGGGCGGTTTCTAGTTTCGTAGCTGTATTTGCATTGCCCAGCCATTTTGCAACGCCGACATTTGTTATTCGCGCAAATTCAAAGGCATTATGTGAAAAGATTGCTGTTTCACTTTCGTTAGTAGTTATGGATGTAGACGCAGTATTATTGCCAATTCTGAAATAGTGTCCAGCTTTTTCTGTCGCAATATAGTTTAACGCCCCTGTTGTGCTAGATATAATATTCGCTTGTACTGTTGCTGATTTGGGTTTGTTGCCTAAAATAATTTGTCCTTGACTGCCTGCTGTTGTGCCACTTGATACAGCAATGTTTGCTCTGAAAGTATTTAAAGCGGTAAAGGTATTGGCTGAATTTAATTGAGCGTACCCGCTTAAGTCATGGTTACCGCCGAGAATATCCCATTGTGCGCCGTCCCATGCTACATTGTCCCCCGCTTTAATACCGTGGTCGGGGTCTGCCGTTTCAACGTTCCACACGTCGCCTACTTTCTGCCCTGTAGTCGGTAAATCGGCGTAGGTAGCAACGCTGCCTTTATATCGATATACCGTTGTTAATCCGAGTTGTTCGGCGGTTACTTTATGCGGATTACTGAAGTCAGCTTCATGTGTAGCAAGGTTATTCGCCACAGTAGTTATTTTTTCGGTTAAGTCTGTCGTAGTTCCGTCAATATCTGCTTTTGTAGCCAGCTTATACCACTCTGACCAACTACTAACAGTAGCCGGGTCACTGTTTTCTACAATTTGCCCGAAACGATTATAAATCGCTCCTGTCGTTTCGCTCACCCATAACTGTTTACATACACTGTCATTATAGTCGTTATCAACGTTTAAAAAACCCGAGTTTGTTTCGGGCGCGTTAGGATTATTAGAAGCTTGTAAATACCAGCAATGAATATCAACTAATGTGTTTACATCTGTCGCTCCTGTCAAATTGTTATAGTAGTTTAACACGCTTAACTGTTCGATTTTTGTCAATGCGTCCTCTGCTTTTGTTAACGCATTTGTAGCGTCATTAGCTGCGCTGTTAGCGGCTTTTTGCGCAGCGTCAGCAGTATTTTGCGCAGCGTCGGCGGCTTTTTGCGCAGCGTCGGCTAAATCATATGCTTCGTCTGCTCTTTTTTGCGCTGCTGCTGCTGCTGTAGCGGCAGATGTTCCAACGCTTAAAGCATTGTTTGCAATATTCAATGCAGTATCAGCGGTTTGTTGCGCTGTTTGAGCTGCGGCAAGTGCATTATTCGCCGTTTCTAATGCTGCTAAAGCTATGTTATAAGCCTGTTGTGCTATTTTTAACGCTTCATCTGCGACTTGTTCCGTTGCATATGCTACGTTGCCTATATCGTTAATAGCGTCCTCTGTTTGTTGCTGAAAGTATAACCCGGGCAATGCGCCCTCTAACGGCAGGTATTTGAATTTGTAGTATTCTCTGTTCAATATCTTGTTATTTATATCGTCGAGTAACCTCGCATTTCTCATACGGGTTGAGTTGACTATGTTGTTAATATCCATTTTTTCACCCCTTTGTTAGTCGCTTATTAATGGTAGCCAGCGCACATACTCCGCGCCACTCACTGAATAGGTAGCACCTTTTGGTACTGGAAAAGATATGGAACAGTTTCCTTGTCCGTATTTACTTCTACCTGCGGTATACATTACTTCTAAACCGTTTACATAGCCAGTAATCCCAGTATTCGAATAACTTTTTGCAGTTATAATTCCGTCTGTTGTAGCAGTGCCACTTGATGAAACACTTGAATAACTGCCGAAATGTGTTGCCACAGGTTTGGGTATCTCTCCAATGGATACGTCTATTTTATCTTGTACTTGTTCAGGTGTGATGCCGCCTATATATGGCAATAGCTCTTGCCAGTATGTTGTATCAACGCCCGGAGTTTTTAGCCCTGCCGCCGTATCTACGCCGTTAGCAAGAATGCACATATAAAGCTTGTTGTTGTGATTTACTAGGCAGTTTGCAGAATACTGTAAAGTCGTCTTGTAAGTCATTAAACCGCCGCTTTGCTGCCAGTAGGCAAAAGCAGATAACATATAAAGAATACCGTTAAAGTCCGCCCGTGTGGGGGCTATGCCTCCTGCCTTAATTGGGACTTGCGTTATAGCAGGGAAGCCGTTCGTCTGTGACGCTAATCCCGTTGTTTCGTTATTCGTTGCCGGAATGATGTTTTTTGTCCCTTCGTTTGCAAAGGGTCTTTCAAATAAATACAATGGTTCTTGAACTACTGGTATAGCCATTTTAACACTTCCTTTTTTCTTTATTCTATAGATTGGGGTACGGGTCAAAGACGCCATTATTGAATGGTTGAAGCAGGCTGCCGTTAAAACCAAACGTATTATCGATATCAATCATTACCAGCGACCAGCCTACGCCTGCGCCTACGATTAAATTCGCGCCTATCCTGAATATGGCAAGCTGAACATCTGTTAAATACATTGTGAATACGAAGCGAACGTGCATGGGATAGTTATTGTAAAACGTCCCGTCCTCTCTTTGCTTTTCGTCGATAACGTTGAATACAACGCCGCCCAGCTCCGGGAAAAGCTTGTTCAGCATATAGTTAAGCGTTGCAAGGCTTGCGTCGGTGATGTTAGCTAACGCTTTATAGTAAAGCAGTGAGCGGTATTCATCATCTTCTAACGTGAATTTTTTCCCGTTAATAGGGTCTGTTATCGTTCTGCCAATAACAAGGATTTCGCCCCATGTATCAAGCCCGACGCCATTAGCCGTCGCTATATTAAATATGTTATCATAAAAAACTAGCATATCTTTACTAGGGTCGATATTCGCGCGAAAATCATCTAAAATCTGATAAATAGTTGTGCTGCTACCGTATTGACTTTGGATATACGGTTGTAGTTCAACACGTATATTGTCGCACTCTCGAACATCTTCTTGCCCTCTAAAGTCCATGTTTAAGCCCCCTTAATCTAGTACGGTAATATTAATATCGCTTTCGCTCATTACTGGTATCTGATTAGCTGGAATATCGACGCTATCAGTCCATTCTGACCCGCTAGGGTATGATATCTCAATATTTTCGAGATTATCTACTCCAACGTCAACTATATCGGCGTAGAAGCGGCTTGCGTAAATCGTCTGTGCCATTTTCGCGCGTCCGTATTTATTTAATTCGCCGTTGAAGTTTTGAAGAACAACTTTTTTAATTTGTTCTTCGTAATTGGTCGGAAGCGTCGAAGTTTTCCTTATCTTTACAGACAGCGCGAATGTTGTTGTTGTCGGTATCTCAATGTAGTAAACGAATTCATTGCCTTTTTCATCTACATAAGCGATTTTTGTGTTTCCCGAAATTCCACAGCCGCCGTCAATTTTTTCGTGAATCGTTTTGGCTATACTCTCTATGTTCCCGCCATAGACGCTACAGTAAATGCTATGCGGGGGCAGTGTGACGCCGTAAAGCACTTTGTCCGTGTCACCGCGGTTTTCTAAAACCGATACGGCTACTACGTCGGAAAGGTTAGCTAGTGCGCCCTCAACCGCCGACGCTATACCGTGGGCGTTCTGTGCTACGCTGGCACGTCTGCGCTGTTCAAATTCTGCCTGCGTTTCGCTGTTTCGTCCGGTGACGCCTGCGGCTAGATTTGTTATGCTGTCCCAGCCGGGAACAACGGTAACTATCTTCGTAAGCTGCCCTACGCCTATTTCAATAGCCCCACGCTGGCTACAGCGGAAAATAGCTTTAGCTGTTCCGTCCTCTCCTATGGTCGTTACTGTGACGTTCGTATATGTGTATCCCTTTTGGTCTTGGACTATAGCTCCATAGGGTATAACTGTGCCGTATGCGCCTTTGATGTTGCCCGTAACAAGGGTTGCTATGGCTATATGGCGTTCAATGAAGTAAATGCCTGCTAGTGCGTCCTGCCATATTCCAAGCGCGGTTTTGGGATTAAACATGTTCGCAAGATAAAGAATCTCGCTATCTTTCCTGTTAATTAATACAGCCTGTCCGTCAATGAGCTGCCCCGCTGGTGTTTCGGGGGCTGTGTCAAGCAATGGCTTATCGGGGTCTGTCGCGAATGCTTTTTGCCATTGAGTTACAAGGTTAGCCCGTATCGCCGCCGTTCCGCTTGATACAAGCCCCGTATCCGGTTTAAATGTTATCATTGTTAATCCCCCTTAATCGTTTAATCTAAATGGATTGATATGAAAAGCGATCATAGATTGCCCCGCAGTCCCCTTGAATTTCCAGCCTAAATAAATTCGCAGATAAAACCATTTGCAATATTTTTTTGTGTAAAATATGCTCCATGTTTTATTTAAAAATATTCGATTATCGTTAACGACAGCGATATAGCATTTGTCGTTTTCAGCATAGTTATAGTCAACGTATGTTTTTACCTTATCAGCTAATACATAACGCCCGCAAACCTCATAAGAAAAGCCATAAGCAGTATTTCTGTAAAGCCAAACATTTCGGCAAATATAACGCTGAATTTTTTCCCATACGGTAAAATTCGGGTCTAATATCTCTACGTATCCCGGCTTCATGACGTATTTATTTTTGAATTCAGGGGTGTATTTATAATGCTTGTCAAAGTCATATCTAAACAGCTTTGGAACGCCGCTGTTAATTGTATGCGGTATGTCGATACAATTATCGTAAGTCTGCCACCAGCGCAGAGGATATGGAAGTTCTCCGTGTTCGTTGGAGAATAATATTACAACTGGATTAGTTACATAGCATATCAACGTAAATAGGATGTCTAATATTAGATAAAAAATGTAAGTCATAGTTTCGCTCCTTAAAAGTCAATTTGAACGTTTTCGCTTTCCAATACTGTCGCTTGCACTTCACCGCCCATGACACGCCCGCTTTCATCAAATGTTAAGTCAACTTCTGCTCCTGTTACTCCGTTCACGTTCAGAACGGTTTCACGTATGCGAGTTCGCAGGATAGGGGCGGCAATCGCCGGGGCTTTGCCCAGCTCGATTTCAAAATGTGGAATCCCGCGCGTTTGTGCTAAATAAGCGTCATTTTTGAACAGCCTGACTGCGTTCGCCGCATTCTGTGCTATAGCATATGCGCCGGATACTAACGCTATCTGTCCGCTTGCGTCACTAAATATATCCCACTTGTCATTAAGGTATAGCGTACGCCCTATATCGCCGGGCGTAAAATACGGGTTCATTTCAATTCCATATTTACCTGTGACGTAAATAGGTTCTTGGATATTGGGCGGCTTTGGCGGTTTCGGTTTATCTTTAGCTTTAACTTCAATCTGATACGTATTATCAATATCTATTGAGCCTGTAAGTGGTTCAAACGTGTATGTCTGCGTTATAGGTTGTAAGTTAACTCCCACAACGCGCATTGTTTCGCCTTTGATATAGCTGCTTTCATCAGATTGAGCTGTAACATATCCTTTCACTGTAGGAGCAGTAACAAACGCTTTTAATTCAACAACTTCTGCCATGTTTACACCCCCTAACTTTTTTTAAAATAACTGGTTTCTTTTATTTCAGGATTTTTTTGCGCTTTCCTGTTCATTCTTTCGTATATTTTAGGCAAGCATTCTTTGCATATATAATAAGTCTTATGATATGCGGGCATATCAAAAGCCCACTCAATAGGCTTTATCTTACCGCACGAAGTACATTGATGTATCATTTTAGCAATTCCCCTTTTTTAGCGCAGCTTCAATCTCTTTGATATGTAACTGGTTTTCGTTTCGGATTTCTAAAACGGATAATTTAGTAATGCAATCTATACATATACTGAATTTGTTATTAAAGTAGTAGTAACCAGTAAGCAAAGGCTTATTGCAGCGGCAGCAAATTCTATCTATATCCATTTTATCACACCTTAACTTTTGATATTTAAATCAAATCAAGTAATATTAAGTAATCTACATTCGCATGAAAAACAGTATCTTCTAATATTGGCAAAAACCTATCATCTTGCACTGTTATTTCATATACCGTTTCCGCATACAAATTCACAGGAACGCCAACGGTAGAATTTACTTTTGCATAGTAAGTTTGTTCTTCTGTTTTAAAATCTGATATCTTAAAGGTTACAGGCAGGTCTATAACACCCGGCTGATAATTAGGGCATTGCAGATAAAAATTTATAGTTACTACAGCGGGTATGTCCCCCCCGAATTTGCAATCAACAATCTGCGGTTAAACATTAGCTTGTCAACTCCGTTTCAGTAAAGCTAAAATTTAATAAATTCTGCGGGTATAAATCGCCTACTTGTGCGCCGGGCTTTATTGCTACAATAAAAAACAAACAGCTATTTACAGAGGTTATTTTATTTGTAGAATTTATGGTAAGAGGATTGTTTGGCGATATCGCAGCGTATATATTACTTCCGTCTAAAGCCTGCAAGAGTGCTGTTTTATCTTGAAACAATACTGGTCTAACTTGGCTTTGCTGTGTTCCTATCGCGGATATAATAATCGTACTGGACTGATACCCCGCTGTTAATGTTCCGCTAGATATTTCAAAGCCTGCCTCTGTTCTTAAATATAACGGGAAGCCTATTACTGGATAAAAACTTGCCACATTCACCGTGGTAGTTACATATGATACAACATCTGTAAATGTATTTATATTGCCTAAATTAAAAGGAGTGCTTATGTCGATTTCTTCCCCGTCTGCTGCTCCTATGTTGCCACCAGTGTACCAATGTAAATGATTAGTCATTGTTCGAACTCCCTTCCTATTCGATTGTTTTTCGCAAATCTATAACATAAGCATAGATTTTTATAGACGTATCTACAGTAGCCCCGTCACTTGCTGTTGCGTAAAAAGTAAAGGTTAATTCTTGATTGACATCCGAAACTGTTTTTAATACAGTTTCAAAATACCCCCCTGTTAAACCTATCGTTTGCGTAGTTGAGTTGTTGAATGAAGTTATACGGCATTTAGTAAATTTATCGGCATTAGCTCCAACTAAAACCTGTCTATAACTTTCTCCCGCGTCTGCTCTGATATATACCTTAACGCTTTTGCTTGCTGCCGTGCTACCCGACGGGAAAAGCCCTGTAGCTGTGATAGGATTTATTTCTGTAACTTCTGTACCGTCTTTTTGCCCTGCTGTGCCGTCTATATAGAATCTAATCATTTTCCAGCCCTCTTTCTACCTTTTTTATCGCACAATCAATAATACTTTTTAAATCAATAAATATATTTGTGTTGCAGTCCGGTGCGCAAGACATTTCTACCTCTATCGCTGTCATACATTCATTTAACAGCTTTTCTACGACTTTTTTGTCATAAGTTATACTTAAAGCAGTTTTTCTAAATTCTTGGCAGTATATATCTAGCTTGCCTGTTAATTCTTTATCGTTGTCTGGAATATCTATTTTTATAGCCTTAATATAAGCGTTTCCGCTTAACATCAACAGTTCATCCTCGCACTTTATTATAATCATTAAAATCTACCCCTCTGTTAATACTGTTTCAATATATTTCAGCAAAAATCTGTTTAATACGGTTTGTCCGAACTCTGCCCCTTCCGGAATATTCAACCGCACATAAAACAATGTGTTTGTATCGCCGATATTCGCGAACTCTAACTTTGGACCCCACGTGTTCCCGTCTTTAGATAACTGTAACCATTCAGGGTTGCTGCCGATAACAGAAAGCGAAACGTTATAAACATTAGTCGTTAACGCCGCCCGCAGCGCATAGGCTACAATGTGTCCAAGCTCCCTTTTTTTATCTGTGTACTTCAAGATATCGCTTGTAGTGATTAGTGTTCCGTCCATTCCGCCGGATGTAACACTGCCGTTATAAATGCTTAATTGCGCCATAAATAAGCCCCCTTTTATTTTTTATTTAACTATGTTATAATTTTAGCGTAGCATAGTCGTAAGCCCTTATATTTTTTCATTCAACGAACCTCTGCAAAATTGGCAATCGGAAACGGTTGCTTTTTTTGCGCCCTGTTGATATAATTTAGACATTCACAGTCAGCGTTGATTGTTGGTAACTAAAAAGGGTCACAGAAGCGCAAATGCAACGCACATTTGCGTTTTTCTGTTTTGTATGATAAAATAAATACGGTACATATCAGTTTATCTCCCCAACGATAGGCTGGTATAATAAAAAGCCCTGCGGGGCTTTTTATTTTTGTTTACATTATACCACATGTGCGTTATAATAAATATGGTACAAAATTAAACCGCCTTTTTATCATGTGACGCAAAACAAGTTAAAAAGCAGCAAACAGAAAAAGCAAAGTTAACGCTTTGCTTTTTCTGTTTTTATGCTATAATATTTATGTGGCGTCAGCTCTCCTGTTGAATTAAAATAAAAGAAGCAATCATAAAAGGTTGCTTCTTTTGCGCCTTGTTGCTATAATTAAATATGCAGAAACTGCCCCTTCTCACAATTCTTTTTAAACAAAAAACACCCTGCTAAAAAGCAGGGTGTTTTTTTACTTCGTCACTTGTGCTAATCCTACGCCGATAATTAAAAAGCAAACGCAGAAAAAGACGAAATTCATAATTAAGCCGTTTTCTTTTAGAACAGTAAAAAACTTATCCATGATATACCCCCCTCTCTTGAACGCTGTTTAGGTTACAGCGTTTTATTTTTGCTTGTATATGTAATTGTCCTAAAAGTATTTTGAGGAGATTACAGGGCGAATATGGGCGTCATTCTTTTCCCGTTGACCCAAAACCGCCCTTGCGGACTTCGTTTGTATCGTCGCTGTCGCATACAGCATATTTAACAAAAATACCTTGCATAATTCGTTCACCTTTTTTAAAGCTCACGATTTCATTACTGTTATTTTGCAGGCAAATGCCTATATTGCCGTCGTTGTCGGGATTGGAAAAATAATCGGCGTCAATAATTCCTGTCCCATTTGCTAGTGTTGTATGATGTTTAATGCCTATTGAGCTGCGAATATATAGCATTAACACTTCATCATCAGGCATAAACGCTTTAACGTTTGTTGGAATAATAGCCGATATGCTGTGGGGATTTAAGCGCACATCACAGGGTAGCACGAAGTCATAACCTGCGCTTTTTGCTGTTTTCCTTTTCGGCAGCACTGTATCGGCAGGGGCATTTTTTACGGGGTAAAATTTGCGGGAAACTTTTTCTTCTTCTAAAATTCCGAATTTTACCGGGGCTTCAATCTGATTAGAATTTTCCATGTTATCACCTTTAAATATTTCATTTATTTTGTTTTGCAAAAGTTTGCTCGGATTATCTACGATGATTTTTTCACCATTCGTTAATCTAATAATAACTTTTATCACGTTATTTTTCAAGTTTCGCGTTTCGGTAACGTTAGTTATGCTTCTTATTTGATTAATGTTTTGAATTATTTTTAAAGCTCTGTTCTCTGCTTTTATCTGCTCTCGGTAGGATTGTTTAAATTGGTTATCAAAAAAATTAAAATTATTGCCGCTAGATGTTCGGTCAATAACTTTTCTGATCGATATATAGTCTTTTGGTATTCGGCATTTCGTGATTATTTCCTCGGCTGCTTTTGCAGCTTCTATATCACTGCTATATTTACAACATTTTCCTCTCAATAAGCAACACCGCGGTTTAAGCTTGCTGTTTTGTTTAACTATTTCGCCCATGTAATACCCTTTTGTTTCGATTTCAATATAATAAAAACTCACAACTTCAACTCCTTTGGTATGTTGCATAACTTTTCGCTGCTCCATAAGTGTAAGCATTTTTCATTTAGGTTTATATCTTTACTATCGACATTAAAGAAATGTATAACTTGTTCAGACGGCTCAAAGAATTTGTTTCTAATCTCGCAAATTTCTTCATACGTCGGTACTATTCTTCCTTTGCCGGGGGCTGACACTGAAATGTGTTGCAAACCATTACTTGACACAGAAGCACCGATATAAAAGTTGCGTCCTAGAATATCCATAAAGAAAAAGCCGTTATGCTCGTCGCCTATTTCTTCAGGAAAAAACGGGTGTACTATGCGATATTCATTATATGCGTTTAAATTTTTCATTCAATAACTACTCCTATTCTGTAAATTCTTATGATGTATCCAAAAAGCCATATTCATTAATGCTATTAGCTGTCTGGCGGTTTTTATACCACTTTACCTCTTTATCATCAATATCTTGAGTAGTTAAAGGATAGTATATACCTAACTTTTTATCATAAAACATTTTTCCCGCATAGTATTCATAATATCCTTTTGTTAAAAAAATGCAGTATTTATTCATCTGTTATACCTTCTATCTCTGATGATTAAATCCATATCTAGGCTATCCAGCAGCTTTATTAAGTCGTTGATATTTACAAATCCCCTTTTAAAGCGGTCGTGTAAGCCTGTTTCATTGATATTCATTTCTGCTGCAACTTCTTTTAAATACTTCTTGTTCCTGCGTACCAGCCTTTTGACCCATGCTTTAAACGCTACCGGGTCAGCTAATTTCTCGGCAGCGTTCCATTCTTTCAGTGTTGGTTTTTCAAACTTCACTTTATCACCTGCCTACTTTCTTTTTTAAATAGCAATCCATTTTTTGTTGTCGATTTTTTCTCCCCATTCTACCGCTTGATATCCAACCACGTAAGCGCACTTTTTAGCTATTTTCTTTGCAGCATTTAAAGCGCGCTTTTCGGTTGAGTACCATTTTATAAATTCAACTTTGGTATTGTCCGGGCAAAGCACCCCACGGGCGATAATTCAAAGGCAACTTGCTTTACATTTCCGAAATAATAATATCCTCGTTCGCGTTTATAAAAATCGTTTATGAAAGCTATCGCAAACATATCCTACCTCTTTTTTTACTTCCTTTTGCAATAATTTTTGTAAAGCTATTTCGGCGGCATGCCTTGTATTAAATGTTTCTGAAATTGCCATTATAAAACTTTTGGTAACGAATCCCTTTAACTCTTTTGGGACTGGAATTTCTTTCATAACACTATAATGCGTTTTTCCGTCTATAGCATAACGGGCTTCCGTTTTCATAATGCTATATTTTTTCATTATTAAGTGTTTATTCATATGTTTCTACTCCTAGCGTTTCTGCATATGCTTTAGCGGCTTTTAATGTATCGAATGCCTTAATAAATGTATCGTTGTCATATATTTCCCAGCCATTTTTGGGGACTTTAAAACTCCTATTTTGTATCCATAAATTACTGTTACTACTATAATCGTGAGGAAAAAGAGTATGCGGCGTTCTGCCGTTGTACAAATACTTTCTTTGCCATTTTAATTTTTTCATAATACTGCCCCTTTTTTTTTTGTTTTGTTCCTTACCTCTTGTCTATATTATAGCCCCCCC
>ENA-OPNV01000172-OPNV01000172.1-human-gut-metagenome-genome-assembly--contig:-NODE-172-length-43974-cov-8.226007_pt1 | contig 43974 bp, 48 predicted proteins | sample MGYA00241542_ERZ501781 | MGnify/ENA primary metagenome ERZ501781 (study PRJEB25962, sample SAMEA2042609) | human gut metagenome | biome: human gut; feature: human-associated habitat; material: faeces...
CAGACTGGTACCCCAAGGCGCTGTAAGCGTCATGCTTGGTCCATAAGAGAACTGCCAGGTATTGAGGTTGCTGTTTGGCTGCAACTTGTTTGTAGCATGGTTATAATTCAATGTTCCATCGAGCGAAAGCTCCAGCCAGTTGTTGCGATAGCTGAAAGAGAGGCGCTCTCTCCAAGTAGTACTGCGGGTGGTATTCTTCTGGGAATCAGACTGCTTGTCGAGACTCAGATAACTCACGTAGTTGTTGTAACCCAAGTAGGTGTCGGTATTCAAGTTCCATACACCGGCACTATCGATAGAGCAGTTGAACATAAAGGCTCCCATCACATTCCAGTTGCCATTGATATTCTCAGGTCGGGTGATTCTACCACCAGTCTTCTCATCGTAGGTCACCTTGTTGCTGATGCTATTGTTGGTGGTAGAGAAGTTGATGAAGGTCATGACACCCTTGTTATGGTTCTGCACGAAATTGTTGTAGAACAATCGGAAGTTCTGGGTGAACGATGGCTTCAAACCAGGGTTACCCTTCGAGATGTTCAGCGGGTCGCTGTTATCTGTGATATCAAGCAACTGAGAGATGCTTGGCTGAGAAGTGGTACCACGGTAGTTCACACGTAGGTTGCTCATCTTTGAGAAGCGATAACGGAAATCGAGGGTTGGACTGATATTCGTCACCGTGCGGACGGTATCCTTATGATTGCCCATATAATCGTAGATGAAGTTGGAGCGCTGTGGCTGAATCATTACACCGAAGTTGAGATTATATTTGCTTCGGATGAATCGCATCATCACCTGGATATCATGAGTATAGTTCTTATACTCAGAATACTTACTCAAATCCTCATCCTTGTAATTGCCAAGCTGACCGGCAAACGGATTCAGGTAACTATCCCAACCACGATATTCATGATCTCCTGTCATCGCATACTTGCTGAAATCGTAGGTGCTTCGGTCGCTCTTGGAGTAGCTGTAAGTAAACTTATAGCTGAACTGCAGGAAGGTAGCCTTCCAGAGTGGCTCACTATAGGTCAACTGGCCCGCATAACTGTAATTCTTCGAAGGAGTCAGGTTATAGCGGTTGGTCTGATAAGTAGAATCCTTACCCTCCGCTGTCTGTACGAGATAGAGCTTGGCATTGTTGAGCGAGATGCTCTTGCTGTCATTATCCGTATATTTGGCATCCATACGCAAGGTGATGTTGCGTCCCTTGTTGCCCAACTTGCGGTTCACCTGCAGCATACCCCTGATATTGTTATTATCAGAATAGGTGATTCCGTTAGTCAACTGACTGTTCACCATTGCCCCAGCCTTGTCCAATTCATCAATACCTTCCTCAGAAAGAGGGTCTTTGGTGGTAATGGTATAAGGATCCTTGTTGTAAGAAGCCGACTGGCTGCCACTCAGTCCATCGCTGGTACTCCAGGAGATGGAAGGACGGAAGAGGATATTGGTCATAGAGTCTGGCGTCCACTCCAAGCGGATGTTGCCGTTCCAGCTGTTGTTGCGGGAGAAATTCTGAGTCAAGCTGTTGCTGAACGAAGAGCTGCTACCCATGAAGTTCTCGCTGGAACGACGGCTCCAAATATCGCCATCGCTGTGATTCCAGCGAAGTGAAGTATTGAACTTGAATTTATCTTTCAGTTCATAATTATAGTTAGCACCTATCATCTTGCTGGCATTCAAACCGTTAGCACCTCCGAAACCTCTACCGGGGCCACCGCCTCCGAAACCACGGTCGCTGGTGTTATTGGCATTGGCAAAGAGCATGAATCGGCTGTTATTAGAGAAATAACCGCCCATACCACGCATGTTATAGCGGCTCTTGTTGCCCACGCCCAGGTCGATATTGGAAATCAGACCCTTATTCATACCCTTCTTGACACCGAAGTCGAGCACGGTCTGCTCCTCACCATCATCAATACCGGTCACCTTAGAGAGATCACTCTTCTCATCGTATGCCTTGATTTTCTCGATGATGCTGGTAGGCAGGTTCTTCAGGGCAGTCTTGGTATCACCGGTCATAAACTCCTTGCCGTCTACCAGAATCTTCTTTACCTCCTTACCATTAATCTTGATGGTACCGTCATCGCTCACCTCTGCACCTGGCAGACGCTTTACGAGTTCCTCAACTACCGAGCCTTCCGGTGTGCGATAGGCAGAAGAATTGTACACGAAAGTATCCTCCTTCAGAGTTACCTTCTGAGCCATAGCTGTTACCACTGCGCCTTTCAGCATGATAGCCTCAGCACCCAGCACAATCTTACCCATAGCCAGATCCTTGTTATCAAAAATTTGGATACGCTTCATGGTAGACTTGTATCCTACGCTCGAAATCTTGAGCAGATACTTACCATTAGTCGGAGCGGTGACGTGAAAGAGTCCGTTCTCATTACTGATGGCACCAGCCACATACGTGCTGTCGCTCTTAAGCAATTGAATAGTTACCTGCTCAATGGCCTCCTTGGTATCGCGGTCGGTAATCTGACCGGATATCAGTCGCTGCTGAGCAAAGGATGCTATTGCCATCAACAGCAGCAGCATCGCCAGAATCGATTTTTTCATTCTTATTTTTATTTGTTATTATTTTCAACTATGAGTGTTTTCACACATAATCGCTATGATATTCTATTATCATTTTTTTGTTACTCGATTGTTTTGACGCGTTAAATACACCAAGGTTTAATGCATTCTGAGATAAAAAACGCAAATTTAGCAACTTTTTTTTTGTATTGTCTCCATTTTAGTGTATCTTTGCACAAAAATTAATACGTTAGAATGTTATGGAACAAAGAGTAATCATATCAACCCAACTGGAAAGCGAACTGGTAAGTGCACTTTCTGAGTGTGAGCACGACAAGCTTTTTGTGCTTACAGATACTACGACATTGGAACTATGCATGCCTGTATTGCAGAGTTTTTACTGCATGAAGGAAGCCCATATCATCACTATTCCGGCTACCGACAGCCATAAAGACATCGACAGTCTGATGATGGTATGGAAAGGACTGCAGGAGGGAGGAGCTTCACGCCACTCCTGTATGATTAATCTGGGCGGCGGCATGATAACCGACCTGGGTGGCTTTGCTGCCAGCACTTTTAAGAGAGGTATCAACTTTATCAATATCCCTACCACCCTGCTGGCTATGGTAGACGCATCGGTAGGTGGAAAGACAGGCATCAACTTCGGCGGACTGAAGAACGAAGTAGGTGTGTTTAACGATTCTAAGTTCGTTATTCTCGATACAGAGTTCCTGAAGACGCTCGATGCAGAAAACATCTGTTCGGGCTATGCAGAGATGCTGAAACACGGTCTGATTTCTACAGAAGCAATGTGGGAAGAACTGGTCAGTTTCGACCTCGACAAGCCTGATTTGAAGCAGTTGCAGCGCATGGTAGGCGACAGCGTGAAGGTAAAGGAGCGCATTGTAGAGCAGGATCCTCACGAGCAGGGCATCCGCAAGGCACTGAACCTGGGCCATACTTTCGGTCATGCATTCGAGAGTTGGGCATTGAAGCGCAAGCCTATCCTGCATGGTTACGCTGTGGCATTCGGTCTGATTCCAGAACTCTATCTGAGTGTTGCCAAAACCGGATTCCCTACTGAGAAGATGCGCCAGACCGTAAACTTCATCAAGGAATTCTATGGTACACTGGATATTACCTGCGATGACTATGATGAACTGATAGAACTGATGCATCATGACAAGAAGAACCAGAATGGCATCATCAACTTCACGATGCTGGGCGGCATAGGCGATATCCGTATCAACCAGACTGCTACGACAGAAGAGATCAAGGAAGCACTTGACTTCTTCAGAGAAGGATAATTCAGCTAAAGAATATTTCTTCAGAGAATCCCTTTAAAGAAAGATAGAGCGCTTCGGCTTTCCGGTTTCGGTAAGTGGGAGTTGGTTTACATGAAGATATTCCCTTGGAATCCAATATTTATGATCAGATAAGAGGCGGCGAACAGTCGCCTCTACTTTTTTCATATCCTCATCTTCCGTCAAGAGGACAGCGATTTCTCCAAACTTCCCGTCTTTCTTCTTGACAATCATGAAAGGTTTTTCAAGATAAGGCTTCAACAGAGCCTCAACCTCTTCTATCTGTATCTTGATGCCTCCGCTGCAAATCACATTGTCTTTTCTGCCTTTGATGCGAAAACGGAGTTTTTCCACCTTATTATATATATAGGATTCTATTTCCACAATATCATTCGTTATCAGGGGTTCAGCACAGACTTGCGGAGCATCTATCACCAGACATTCTTCATCGGTCTGACTGATTCTGACACTATCGAAAGGCTGGTACCATTCGCTGGCCTCAGCACCGTTAATCCTTCTCAGGGCAATATGCGAGAGCGTTTCGGTCATTCCGTAGGTACTCCAGATGGCAATATCGCCGGGAAGAGCCTTCAGTTTCTGTTCGAGAGCCTCATCTATGGCCCCACCACCGATAATAAGATGACTGATGCGGCAGAGACGAGCCCGCTCTTCAGGAACCTGCAGGGTGTTATAAACCTGCATCGGGACCATCGCAGCGAAGGTAATCTCTTCATTTACATCTTTCAAAGGATGCCCACTTGGGTAAACTGAAATAAGATGGAGATGGCGCTCTATACTCCGCACCACCACCATCTTACCTGCAATATAATCGAGCGACATACAGAGCAGGGCGCTATCACCAGGTTTCAATCCCAGGAAATCACAAGTGATGCGGGCCGAGTTGAGCATCCGCTTTTTCTCAACCAACATCGGTTTAGGCTTGCCTGTAGAACCACTTGTATGAACAAGCATCCGGTCGCTACCGTTATTCCATTCTGAAAGGAATTCTTCTAAAGTCATTTTACTACAAACAGTTTGTCACCACGAATCTCCAAAGGCATCGGTATATTATCAGTAAAGAGCTGTCCGGTGCCCAAGCCTTGCGGCATCTTAACATTAGAACCATATACTTTAGCTGCATAATGAGCAATAGCATTCAGACCGATATTACTCTCAAGAGCAGAAGTAATCCAGCTGCCGATACCACGCTGGTTAGCCAGTTCTATCCACTCGTTACATCCATAGATTCCACCATGAAGTGAAGGCTTGAGGATGATATACTGAGGACGGACCGTATCGAGCAAAGCCTGCTTCATACTCCGGACATTCACACCAATCAACTCCTCGTCTAGGGCGATAGGAAGCGGTGTTTCGCGACAGAGCTGGGCCATCTTAGGCCACTGATGCTGCTTGATAGGCTGCTCTATCGAATGAATGTCATATTTAGCCAAAGCCTCCAGCTGACTCATTGCATTCTCCGGCAAAAAGCCACCATTGGCATCTACACGCAACTCAACCTGCTCCTTGGTATACACATCACGGATGCGCTTGATGAGATCAAGTTCCTTGAAAAAATCGATAGCACCGATCTTCAGTTTCACGCAATGGAAACCCGCCTGGAGCTTCTCCTCCAGTCGTGCCAGCATCTCCTCGTAGGTTCCCATCCACACCAATCCGTTGATGGTGATTCCCTCTTCTCCCCTACCGAAAGGAGAGTCGAAAAGTTCTGTCAGGTTCTCCATTCCGGCAGGAACAGAAACCCCTTTCTGCTTCAACATTTCTGAAGAAGATGCTCCTTCAGCAGGAACAATCTCCAAAAACTTCTTCGCTGCATCGAAGAACGAAGCGAAGGCTGTTTCCAAACCGAAGGTGATACTAGGATAAGCACGAATCATATCGTATGGAATGCGTCCCATCTGCTCCACCATCTGACAAACCTGTCGCAGGGTCATCTCATATTCCGGTTTGGCATCGCAACTGAGATCAGGGAGCGTAGCACACTCTCCCACTCCCTCTACTCCCGGCAATTCATCCGATGTAAGGGTGAGATAATAACTGTGTCTCGTGGTATATACGCCACGAGACGTGCCTGCCGGCTGCTTGAAGTGGAGCGTGCGCTCCGAGATTTCTATCTTATACATTCTTTATATATCTATATATCAATACAATTGAATTCTTCACTCTTCGTTCTTCACTTCCCTTCCCCTACTTTTTCTGTTTCAATTCGTAGAGATCCTTGCGGCGGTCGCGAAGATTTCTTACAGCACCGTAGGTATGAAGCTCATTCAAGAGATTCAGGTCAACATCTGATACGAGAATCATCTCGGTATTAGGTGTTGCCTCTGAACGCTTGCCATCGTTAGGGAAAGCAAAGTCGCAAGGGGTGAACACGGCGCTCTGGGCATACTGGATATCCATGTTGTGAACACGTGGCAGGTTGCCCACACTACCCGCAATGGCTACATAGCACTCGTTCTCGATGGCACGCGCCTGTGCACAGACTCTTACTCGGGAGTAAGCATTCTGGGTATCGGTCATGAATGGCACGAAGAGAATCTGCATGCCATCCTCAGCCATTAATCTTGACAACTCAGGGAACTCCACATCATAGCAGATGACGATACCAATCTTACCGCAATCGGTATCAAAGGTCTGGATATGGCTACCACCACTCAATCCCCAGCACTTCTGCTCATCTGGTGTAACATGAATCTTCTCGTACATGTCTACGCTACCATCTCTGCGGCAGAGGAAGCCCACATTATAGAGGGAATCGTCCTTAAGATAAGGCATACTACCCGTGATGATATTGATGTTGTAACTGATGGCCAACTCGCGGAAACGGTCACGGATTTCTTCGGTATACTGCGCCATCTTTCGGATGCTCTGCGCCTCACCCAAATCATTGAAACGAGCCATCAAAGGCGCATTGAAATACTCTGGAAAGAGAATGAAATCGCTCTTGTAATCGCTCACAGAATCAACGAAGAACTCTACCTGTTCGAAGAGGTCATCCACCGAAGCGTATGGGCGCATCTGCCACTGTACCAATCCGATTCTTACGGTTGGCTTGCGGTCTACATAAGAATCCGTAGGTGGCTGATAATAGATGTTATCCCACTGCAAGAGGGTGGCGCAGTGTTCGCTCTCCTCATCACTAGGAAGATAGTTGCGGATTACGCGGCGCACGTGGAAATCATTGGAAAGCTGGAAGGTAAGAACCGGGTCATAGATTTCACGGTTTCTTACATGCTCGATATACTCCTTAGGGCGCATCTTATCGGCATACTTGTGATAGTTTGGTATACGACCGCCAAACATGATAGCCTTCAAGTTGAGCTTCTCGCAGAGTTCCTTACGATACTCATACATACGGCGAGCCAGGCGCAAACCACGATAATCAGGGTGGATAAATACCTCGATGCCGTAAAGAATGTTTCCATTAGGATCGTGGGTATTGAAGGTTTCATTACCCGTAACCTGAGCATAGGTATGATCGCCCTTCACCATATTATAATTGACGATGATAGAGAGCGCACAGCCCACAATCTTATCATCAACGATAATAACCACCTGACCCTCAGGGAAGATAGTAATGAGTTTCTTAATCTGTTCTTTTGTCCAAAATACATCTGAGTCTGCGTAAATACGCCTAAATGACTTGGCAAGCTGATCATAATCCTCCATACGGAGGTTGCGCATGCCTACCTTTTCGATTTTTCGAGTTGGTTCCATAACAACTGTATTTTTATTATTATCTAAATCCGGGTGCAAAGATACAGCAAATTATAGATACGACAAAGAGTTTTCGCAAATAATTGACATTTACGAAAACTCTTTTCATGTATTTTACACAAAGAGCGCGTTTACGCTTAAAATCAGATGCTAATATTTGGCAGTTTCCTGTGGAATCGCTTTATCATGATCATCCAGATAAAACAACTTCACAGGATGATACTTCTCACTTGCCACAGAATATTTATCCTGGCGATAACGGGTCAGGATGCCTCCTATCCCCAACATCGTATGAAAAGCCGAAAGACTCGTCTGTACCTGTTGGGTACGATGACCAGACAAAGTTTTCAGTATTCCCGGATATTGTTTTCCATAACCAGATGATGTCCAGATGATGAAAGGAACATGCAGCTCATAATCAGATGCCTTCGGGGCGGCGTGCAGAAAGAGGCGACGGTCATCATCAAAGATATTCTCTCCATGGTCGCTGGTATAGAGCATCGCCGATGTAGGTTGGCTATATACCCCATCCGTCTTTGCCTGAGTCTTCTCCCATTTCTGCAGACGTTCTACGATACCATGCAGGATATAATCGGTATACCGGATGGTATTATCGTATGCATTCAGCAGGTCACGCCGGTTCTCTGGCTTCGCTTCGCTCTTACAGTCAGGTTTAAAGAAAGCGAAATTACGGGGATAGCGCTCCTGGTAATTAAAGTGAGAACCATAAGTATGAAGTACCACGAAGAGTTTCCGATAACGGTATTGCTTGGATGAAGAAGCATCTGCCGCAGGCAATATCCCATCCAACTTCTGCAACAAATCACTATCATAATGATTATCTTTTGCAGAAGCACCTTCCTTCAGGAAGTAATGTTCATCAGCCTGTTCGCCAAGGAAATCAATAAAAGAATGATTAGGCAGCTGATTGCTGATAAATACGGTATGAAATCCCGCCTCCCTGAAAGCTGCCAGGATACCTTTCTCATGAAAGAGACGTTCGAAATCCTCTGCTGATGCAGCCGACAGGAGCATAGGAACACTTTTATGCGTAGTATTACTCTGGGTTGTAGCATCGGGAAAAGCTATGATTCCAGGAGTCTTGGAAAGCAAAGGATTGGTATCGCGCGGATAGCCATAGAGACTGAAATTGTGGGCTCTCGCCGTCTCTCCCACCACCATCACATACACCTCGGGAGCCTCAGCATCATGCTCGCTCCTGGCATCAAACCTGAAATTTCGGCTTGCCTCCCTGTAATTCTCTGAAGCCGCATCACGCTCGAAAGCAAGATAGAGATTATAGCAAACGTTAACAGGATAAAGCTGGTTGCGTAAGCGATAATCATCTACAGCCACATAGCAAGCCAGCAGACAGAATAAACCGACAGCAGCTATCTCCAAAGCCCAACGACGCACTCGATGCTGGAGTTGAACCACTATCATCCCTTTCTTGCTGATATTGACAATGGCCAGAACCAGCAAAGGAAGATAAACCACAAAAACACCCACCACGGCAGGCAACAGATTATCAAGCAGTTCCTTCACCTCGCCAGGATTGGTAGTTACAAGATTCAGAAACATATCTACCGCTATCACTCCCGTCCCGAAGAGATAAAGCAATACCAGTTGGAAGGCAGCGAAAAAAACAAAAAGAAAAGCCCACCAGATCATCTTACCCGGGCATCTGGTTAACGAAAAGAACCACATGTAGAGTGCCAAAGGCAGCAACACATTGGCACCACAAGCCCAAGGAGCCAGACATTCAGTATAGCACAGAGCTATATTAGGCAACAACAATGCTACCACAGCATACCCATAAAGGAATGCGCCCGATGACACCTTATTATATATATCCGTAAAACTGTTCATTCTACTTTTTCATTAACACTTTAAAGAGCATTATCAAACTACATAAAGAGCATTATTACTAAAACGCTTCATTGATATTGAAGAGAAAACCAGACTGCCCCGACTTACCGAATCCATAATCCAGACGTACATTCACATTCTTCTTAAATTCCCAGCGATAACCTACACCGGCATTCGGCAAAATCTGTTTAGAGCGCAATGCCGAGAATTTCGGGAAGATGGTTCCTGCTCCAACCCACACTACGATGCCATTACGCTTCCATACATGTTGGCGCAACTCAACCGTAGCTTCCAGAGAATGTTTATCGCGATAACGGCCTTCATAATAGCCACGCATGGAATGAGTACCACCCAATTCAGCCATCATTCCCCACGAAGGATTACCAAAGTTGAGGTTAGCCCCAATGTCCTCGGCAAGAACCGTTCCCTTACCCAGTCGCTGATAGGCATCAAAACGAAATGCCGTCGTACTGAAAGCATAATCATTTCCCATAAATCCAGGTCTGAACATCTGATTGATATTCAGATAGATACCACGATGTGGATTCGTAAGATTATCTCTGTTATCATATACCAGAGAAACGCCAGCTCCTACATTCCAAGTATGCTGATCCATGCCTTGCAGTAATTCCGGACGCTCAATATGTTTACCTATTACATAGTCATAACTCGCCATCGGTCCGATATAGAAATTATCTGCTACACGAAACAGGAAGCTAACTTCAGCCTGAGCCTGCCAACGCTTCATGTCACTCTTATTGGCATCGTTATCGCCCATCTCATAGCCTATTCCCCAAAAATCAGCGGGAAAAGAATAGAAATAAAGGTGATAATCGATGCGATATCTTCCTTTAGGAGCAATATGGTTACCACGGACACCCAACATATAGAAACCTACAGAACTGACATCACCATAAAGCGAGACATTAGAAGGAGGAAGAATACTGTCGTTCGGATCAGTACGGTATAGTCCTGCTGCCACCAATCCCAATCCAAACTTGGTATCAGAGGCATAATGAGGACCACCTATCACACTAAAATCGAAACGCTTATGCTTCTTGTTTTTGTTGGAATCATTAAAGTAGTCAAGAATCCGGTTCACCCATGATTTCCCGGCACGTAAAGCCATCGTATCCACCTTCTCTGCAGATGAGATACTATCGGTTACAGAAAGCTCAGAGGCATAGCTGCCCAATGCCAACATCATAATAAGTATTGTCAGAATATGCTTCATTTTGTTGATTTTATTATTTTAATACACTAATGCTACATTATCAATCCACAAGGTATTGCCTGGAGTTCCGATATAGGCTCCACCATCGGATGAGGAGAACTGAAGAATCAGATGAGTAGGTGTTTCGTTAGCACTCGCCCATCCTACTTCTTTTACCGGCACACTCTTACCCTTGCTGTTACGGGCATAGTCAGTGGATCGCAGTCCCATAGTAGCAGCCTGATAACCTGCCATGTGGCGGATATCGCCATAATGGATTGTATAGGTAGCATCTTCCACCCATCTATTGGTACTCTTTCCGAATCTGACTACCATCGTACCCACACGTTTAGCTGTTATATTTCCCTTAGCATCTTCATGCCGTTTCTGCAGATAGAGCACAGCTATAGCATGATCTCGACCTGCAACCGTAGAGGCTCCGCTAAATCCATTCTGCTTGATACGATTGGCTGCATTAGGAAAAGAAGTCTTATAATCAAAGCGCAAAGCCTTAGGACGTGCGGTGAATGGTATACCCCAGTTGATGGCTTTAGGACCATCCTTGGTACTTGTTATCGGTTCACGAACATTACCCAGAAAGAGAGAACCGGCAGCCAATACCTTGATATTGATGAGTCCCAGCACTTTTACTTTCTCAATATGGGTTACCAGTTTGGCACAATATCCACTACCATGCTTATCACGAAACACAGAGTTATTCGTCTTATAGATGCCCGATACATGTGCCAGGACATTAGAGGACCCCCAAGGCGAACCACCCTTATTGGTATAAGGAATATTACCATTGACAGTCATATTAGGTCCAACGGCATAAACTGTTTTCTGATTTCCTCCGATAATGCCTGATTCTTTGATATTCCTGACTACCCAGTGGTCCATATTACCATATTTAAAAGGAACCACCTTTCCCTGTCCCTTAACGGGAAGGCACGGCAAAGTAGCAACCGCCATAACGATGCCTGATATTATTATTTTCTTCATATCTGTTTCTTTTATATATCATTAAGGCTGCAAAGATAGAAAAATATTTTCTAGTTTTCAGTTTTCTTCGACATAAAGCATAAAAAATTAAGAAATAATAATATATTTACTGTATTTTAATTGCCATAAAACAAAAAAGTCCTGCATTTGCTGTTATAAACAAATACAGGACTCCTGATTCAATATACAAAACAGAATCTCTTGCACCGGTTACAATAGAGACATGCACCGGTTACAATAGAAACATGTTCCGATTACTCCAAAAGCTATTATCGGTTTGAATACATATTATCATAATACTTCTGATAATCACCAGAGGTTACATTGTCCATCCATTCCTGGTTCTCGAGATACCATTTCACGGTTTCCTCGATACCCTCCTCAAACTGGAGAGATGGCTCCCAGCCGAGTTCCTTCTGCAACTTTCTAGAGTCGATAGCATAACGCATATCGTGACCCTTTCTGTCGGTTACATAAGTAATCAAATCCAAGTCAGCACCCTCAGGGCGACCGAGCAATCTATCAACAGTCTTGATAACCACCTTGATGATATCGATATTCTTCCACTCGTTGAAACCACCGATGTTATAGGTCTCGGCAATCTTACCCTTGTGGAAAATCATATCGATGGCACGGGCATGATCTACTACATACAACCAGTCGCGCACATTCTCACCCTTACCATATACTGGCAATGGCTTGCGATGACGGATATTGTTGATAAACAGCGGAATCAACTTCTCTGGGAACTGGTATGGACCGTAGTTGTTAGAGCAGTTGGTCACGATGGTAGGCATACCGTATGTATCGTGGAAAGCACGGACGAAGTGGTCTGAGCTTGCCTTGGATGCAGAATATGGAGAGTGAGGATTGTACTTGGTTGTCTCCAGAAAGAACTCCTCGCCATAAGCCTCATGGTTCTTACCGCTGGATGCCTTGGTAGTGAAAGGAGCAGGAATGCCCTCAGGATGAGTCATCTGCAATGCACCATAAACCTCATCGGTAGAAATGTGGTAGAATCGCTTACCCTCGTATCCTTCAGGAAGACTCTCCCAGTAAATCTTTGCCGCCTGAAGCAGAGACAGGGTACCCATCACGTTGGTCTGAGCGAAAGTGAATGGATCCTTGATACTTCTATCTACGTGGCTCTCGGCAGCGAGATGGATAATGCCATCCACCTTGTAGTCCTGCAGCAGTTTTAACATCAGGTCGAAATCGCAGATATCACCCTTAACGAAAGTATAGTTAGGCTTGTCCTCGATGTCCTTGAGGTTAGCCAGGTTGCCTGCGTATGTCAACTTGTCGAGGTTGATGATGTGATACTCAGGATATTTGTTCACGAAAAGTCTTACTACGTGTGAGCCGATGAAACCAGCACCGCCTGTGATTAATATATTATGCATTCTAATCAATGTATATATTCGAACACAAATTACACGAATCATTCAGGAGAAACTATAACCTCTATATTCGTGTTATTCGTAAGATTCGTGTTCAAAAAAATTAATATTCTAAATTCTTCTTTAAAGTCGCATATTTCACCTTATAATTATGTTCCATAATATAAACATTATCCTTAAAAATAAATATAATCAAAAAGTAAATGGAGAATCAAATTCTTTTAGCAAAGGATGTTTCGTATCCTTTTCCGAAAGAAATGCAAACCACGCATCACACCATAAGAACTCATGCTCTCATTGTCCTAGCAGAATTCCACCTTGTAGCTTACCAATGTTTAAACTCTCACTCGCTATAGCTTTCAAAGAAATAGCCACGAGCATCTCTAAAAAGGCGAGGCTCAATAATGAGCATACCTTCAATATCAGTCTTTATTACGTTCATTATATCAATTTTAATCGATTTGTATAAAAACGGGCTACTAGGCTCCATCACCGAAAAGTAGCTCAAAAAATGGGAGAGGGATCCGTTCGCCCGTATATCTGTTATTTTATTCCATGTATCTTCTTCCATAAAGCAAACCAAGTTCTGAACAATGGTTCGCTCAATGCCTCGGTAGGATAATACTTCACGAAGCGTAAGTTGCGCAAACTCATTCTGAGATAGCGATGAAGTTTGCCTTCATTCTCCTTGCTTCCAAGTCTAGTGTCATATTGACCAAAATTGCCTCCTTGCATGATTTCAGCCAACAAAAAACGACCTTCATTCACATCAATAGGTGCAATCATTTTCGCCTCAGGTAACCCCAAAGCTTCATGCAGCACATACATCACAGCCCCAGCAAACTTCCATAAACCAAGATATTTCAGCTCGCGCTGCAATGCCGTCAGATTCTTCACTCTTCGTTCTTCACTCTTCACTAAAACAAAGTAGTAGTCTATTAATTGACGTAAGCCAATACCCTCAGTGAACACATGGCGATAGAGATGAGAGAGGATATATATAACATTGAAGCTCATCGTTGGCACTGTAATTTCCCCATACCCATCTGGTAATGTAACTACATTCGAGCATTGCAAATCCATTGCATCAGTAGCTTCTGCTCTGGTGCCAACTCCTTTGGCAACTTCTTGATACCATCAAAGAGAACACCCACCAGGAATTGTTTCTTGGCAATAGCATACAGCTCCTTCCAATCCACCTCCTTCAAGGAATCAGGAATATCCTTGGCTGAACCAATGCAGAATCGCAAGAATTCAAAGAAAATCTTTTGTTGTTTCAACATAAAGCTGTACTTTTGCACGCATGAAACAAGCCATACGCATCATATTATCCTACATAGCAGCTATCATCCTTCTTCCGATAGCCTTGCTATGTAAGTTCTTCCGAAGAAAGTAATCCTACTTTTTTTGGAAAGGATCCTTGTATATTCCCAAGAGCTGCTTACCGAAGTAATAGAAGAACTGCATGTCATCCACGAAATAACGCTTGAAGAGGCGCTTTGGCTCCTTCATGCAACGATACAGCCACTCCATACCGATTTTCTGCCAAATCTTAGGCGCACGTTTCAATGTTCCAGCTTCGAAGTCGATAGTAGCACCCAGAGCCATGAATACCTTTACTCCAGGCATCTTATCACGATACTTCATAATCCACTTCTCCTGCTTAGGCGCACCCACACCAACGAGCAGCACATTAGCACCACTCTCGTTCACGATGCGAACCAACTCCTCGCATTCATCCTCATGCTTCTCGAAGCCAAAGGAAGGAGAATGAGCACCAACCACCATCTGACGCCCTACCTTCTCATTAATGCGCTCCATTGCCTTAACAGCAATACCCTCCTTGGCACCAAGCAAGAAAATCTTGCAGTCTGCATCATCCTTATGATACATATAATAAGAGGTGAAGAAGCTGGAACCCGGAATCGCTTCCTTGATTGGGGTCTTCAACAACTTGCCGAACAGGTAGAGGATCTTACTGTCACACACCACCCATTCCGACTTCTGGTACACATCATAAAACTCCTTGTCCTTCTGAAGTTTAATCAGATGGTCAAGATTAGGAGTCACAAGAACACCCTCCTTCAAGTTCTCCAAGAGTTCCTGACGGGTAATGTTCTGAATATCTATATTTAATACTTTTACAGTTTCCATTGTATACTAACAATATTTTTTGTATCAACAAATTTCAACGACACACAATTCTTTATAACTCACTTATAATTTTATCCAAGACATCATTAACCTTATAATAATTCAATCGTGCCTTTTCAAACAATTCTAGAAATCTTGCATAAGATCCATCTATTTTTTCAACTCGTTGTCTATCTATCTCAACGCCATTTTCATTCACTAAAGCTATTGACATACTCTCCATGTCAAGATTGGCATTAAATCCCAAACTTCTTCTTGGTCCAACAATCAAAACCGATATATTACCAACCATTGTTTGGAATTCATTACTTTGGGAAATTATATCCCACTTTTTCATACCTTCAGAATAGCCATCTATATTTTCTTCAAAACCTTATGATACCCTATAGCCACCACATATGATACAAGCATCAGCACCACCCAATGAAGTTGCCTTCATTAAGAAGCTAGGTAAAGGATAACTCTGCACAAGATGCATTAAAACTATAGTAAATATGGAAAATCCTCGAAGGAAATCCACAACTACCAATCTTCTATTATTCATTTTTATTACTTAATATTTTCAAATACAATGCTTTCAAATCTCCAAATACTTTCTCTGGAAAGAAGTCCTGAACCACTTTGAAAGCATTATCACCATGTCTTCTGATTGCGTCATGGTTTTCAATATAAAACTTGATAGCATCAGCTATACCCTTTGTATCACCAGGCTTGACCAAGATACCATTTTCACCACTCTTGATAATCTCAGGAATTCCCCCGACAGGAGTAGAAATGATAGGATGACTATACGCCATAGCTTCAAGGATAGCGATAGGCAATCCTTCGTTGTAGGATGGCAAGATATAAACATCCTCCCAATTCAAGCAATCTATCTTCTTTTGGCCAGCAATCCAACCTTCATAGGTTACAAAGGATTCCAAGCCATTCTCACGGATATAAGCCTTGATGTCGCCATCTACCTCATTACCTCCCATACGAAGCAAAAGTTTATCGGCAAAATACTCCTTATTGTCCACAATAGCTTTTAATAAGTCGAATCCACCTTTTCGCTTGCTAATTTCCCCCATATACATCAGATGCAACTTACCATCTTCAGTATGTTTATCTAGAGCTATCTCTGGAGGCGACACGATGTTGTTAAGAACATGAATCTTGTCCTTGTTCATTCCGATGGATGAAAAATACTCTTTCCATGATTGCGACAAAACAATTAAGGCATCACACATTTTCAATGTATCAGTAATACCTTGTTTGTCTTCTGCTTCCTGATAATACTCAACGAAGTCAGCTGCATGTTCATGCAGAATCACCTTTTTGCCACATTTCTTGGCAAAACGAATAAACAACTTACATCTATCAAATGAAGCATTAGCAGCTCCATGAATATGCACGATTTTTATACGCTTGTCAAAAGTCAATAAGAACCAAGTTCTCACCAATGCCTGCAGAGCATACCAAGACTTCACCAACTTATTACCCAACTTCCAAGTTGGAATAAAACGCATGTTCTCAATATACTTATCATAAGATACAAGAACTGCAGTCATACCACCCTTAGTTTTCATTGAAACACCTAAGAATAAGACTTTTACCGAATCTTTGCTTTCTATATATTTTACGACCATAACAATCCCAATGATTTAGATACCTAATCAGGCTTACTTTACAGAAATTGAGTCCAGCTTTCCTTTATCACTTTCTCAATGTCCTCGAAATTTAAATATTTGTCCGCAAGAAGTTTTCTGTCCTTTTTCTGAAGCCATAAGCCAACAGCTTTATCGTCAGAAAGTGACTGGTTCATCTTTTCTTTAAACTCAACGATACCCGAACATTCAGAGATATCAATCTGCGGAAAGACATGATAATCTATCAAAAAATGATTTTCCATATCTAACAGTTTATCTGTAAATATAGCATAAGTATAGTATTCACTAAATCGATAAGTATTGCATAATGCCAACTTCCAACTGTGCATCCAATAGTTTTTTGCTATTTCTCTGAGAAGTTTTTCTGTATTCTCGCGTACAAAGCATACAGGGGTATTCATATAGTTATAATAGCTTATATCCTCATACGTACCTTGCCAATTTAGAAGTTTTACCGCCGCATGGCAATAATCATCATGACTTGGTTCATTCACATTCTTTACACGATACATGAGATATTTACCATTTTTCTTCCACATTTTCAAATCAAAAGGCTTCATGAATACAGTCTCTGAATCTATATTAAAAACCGCCTCATACTCTTTGCCAATCACTTCAAATACACCCAACTTACAAATCTGTTGGATAATCCACTCTCGAACAGGAATTGTAAGAGGACTAACATGGAAATGATGCCCCATCATTTTCCAAGGAACACGAATTAAGAACCAGGGAAGTACCAAGGACTTCTTTAAGACAACGTGCTTCCCATATTGCAAGCACATAAACATCTCTATGTCTTCATCATTCACAAAGATATAATGGTCTAGATTAGGCGCAAACTTATCTATACTTTCACATAGAAGCTTACACTCTCTAAAGTCGTTTTTATACGACTGTGTAATTATTGCTACTTTATTTTCCATAATCATTTTCTTTTTCTTATCAATTTCGCAGGATTCCCGCCCACAATAGAATAAGGTTCAACATCTTTAGTAACAACTGCACCTGCTGCCAAAATGCAACCCTTGCCAATATGATGTCCAGGAGTCAAGATGACTCTTACTCCAACCCAACAATCATCATCAATAATTGTCGGTGTCTGCCCTTCTATAGACCCTTGAAAACACATTGGCTTATCAATGTCACTAAATGTATGGTTATTGGCAACGATATGTACTTCAGGAGCCATCATAACATATTTTCCTATAATTGTATCTTTCGGAACCACACATTTTTCACCTATGCTACTATAGTCGCCGATTTCAAGATACCTTCCATTACCAAAATAAGCATGACGGTCTATATTTACTTTCTTACCACAAAACTTAAATATTCTGCGACAGCAAAAGACTCTGATCGCATTAAATAGCCTTCCACCAAAAGGTGAATAAGAACTTGGCAAATGAGACGCAAAAGCATAATACAGCATTAAAAATATTGCCCCCCCAATTTGTTTTAATCTAGAAGCAAGGTTCATATTCATCAATTTAGCATAAATATAAACTGATTTACTTTTTCCTTTATATATAAGAGAGGTCATGATTCTCTGGTGAATAGGCAAGAAGCTTGCCTTATATATTGGCTTTATTTCTTCCCAAATATTTGCCGTAATAATATTTTTTATATACCCTAGTTGTTGTACTTTAGGTATATCAAGGGAAACTATTAATCTTATCATTGCGCGGACATACCCAATAAACAATCGTTTTGCACGCAAAGCATCTTTATCTATTTCTTTCGTTCGATCTTTCAGTAAGTAATATAAGGCTTGTATCTTTTCAAACTTTTCCGGCTTAAAGGATTTCGTCAAAGAACCACCATTATAACAATATACATAAAAGACATCTGGTATAAACCCTACCTTCTTACAACATTTAAGAAAATCAATTTGAAAAGGAATGTCCTCGGAAGCATAATCACGCTCCGAAATAAACCTTATATTATTTTCTTCTATTATCGAACGCTTATAAATGGAATGCCAAACAGACATATCATGTATATATTCTGACTTGCAATGTGGAGGAGCTGCGATGAAATCAAGTACAAGCTCATTCATTTTATCACTCGAATATTCAGTATAGGTATCACATTCCTTACACTCGATAAAGCGATTTGGACTAAATTCCTTTTTGAAACCACAAAATACAGCATCATTATTGTTCTCTTCAGCTGCCTTATATAGTTTCTCATACATCCCCAAATCCACATAATCGTCAGAATCAACAAATGCCACATATTCACTCTTTGCAACATCAAGACCAGAATTACGTGCGTAGCCAAGTCCTCCATTCTCTTTATGTACGACTTTTATTCTACTATCTTTCTTTGCATACTCATCACACATCTTTGGACAATTATCAGGCGAACCATCGTCCACCATAATAATCTCAATATCCTTCAAAGTCTGATTAAGCAAAGAGTCCATACAACGACAAAGATATTTCTCGACATTGTAGATGGGTACTATTATACTTACTTTTATATCATTCATTTTCCTTTCTTTTTTTTACGTATTTAATAAATTCATCAAAACCATCAAATACCTTTTTGTGATTTGTTTTCCATTGTTCAAATTGTAGGTGGTCAAATATAACAGAATATGGATAATCATAATCTTGATAATTAGCACCATCCACAAAACATGGATAATCATCTTTGAAATCATCTATGCAAGGTACTCTTCCTGAATCCAGGATACTTTGTGCATATTCAACCGCTTCTTCCACATATTGCTTTGAACGCCTGTCCATATAGTCCTCATAGCTACCGATAACCTTGGCAGGAATGCCTACTGCAATGGAGTTTGAAGGTATGGATTTGGTGACTACTGATTTTGTACCAATAATGCAGTTATCTCCAATCGTAACTCCTTTGCAAATTGTAACATCACGACCAAGCCAAACATTGTTTCCAATTTTAACCTTACCATGTGATGGATAAAATTCTGCATCAGAATCCACAAAACACCATGAAGCCCAATCATGAGTTAATATGGTTGTACCAGCATGAAGAAACACATGTTTTCCTATTTCCAACAATTCGGGACGAGATGTATCTATTAAGATATTCTTGGTATCAAAGATTATAGTACCTTCTCCAATCTTCACCCCCCCCATTTCTGTAATATGCCAGCAAACGTTCACTACTACTTCGATAGTAAATACTCAATATTTTATTTATAACTTTATGTATCAAATTCATATTTCATTCATTTAAATTATTTATCCCATATAAACATTTGTGGATCGTTCCAAACAAATAAGAAGCGTATATATTCCCATAACCAATAAGTAAAGCCTAACATTAAAAACTTATCTAAAGAATTGAAAATTTTATATTTTCGATAATAGAGAATTAAGGACACTGGTATAAACCAAAAGAAGTCCCAACTATGAGCCACTCGACGTACAATTTCAAGGTTATAAAATGTTTCAAGAATAATTATACCGACTATAAATGCATTAAACAATGTTATCATTAAACGTAAATTACTTTTTAAAACCGTAGAAGTTGCATTGGCTTTATCTGCAATTGACATCTTCTGAAAGAAATTAAAAAGTTTACTACCTAAATATAAGAGAGAACAGCAACCAAAAGTTTCAAGAAACTCGATAGTAACATTACGAGTATAAGCATCATTCATACCATCTGCAGAAAACCACATATCGGCATTCTCAGTATAACCTGAAAACTTATCACTAGACGAACCTAAAAATGATAATAAAGAATTTAAATAACTAAAATCAAAACTCTTACTTATGACAAATTTACCCAATACTAGTAATGGTACTGTATATATCCACGGAAATGGTTTCTTAACAAATACCATCAATATGGTTACAACCAATATTGCGATAATAGAGATTGAGTGAATGGAATACGCAACAAAGACCAAAGCTAAAAGACATAGCACTTTACTAAACTTTATTTTTTTATTTAATATGGCATCAATTTCACTATTCAACAAACTTATATACATAAAGACAAATGACATCGCCAAAAATTGTCGAATAAAAGCTTCATGCATAGAAATGATGCTCATTAAAAATAAAGGGAATAAATAAGTAGCATATTTTTTCAAAGGTTTCAGCATAATGACTGCACCAGCTATAAAGGGGCAAGCATAAACCATAAATGCATATTCGGCAGATACTCCTAAGGATTTTAAGAACTGATTTATGGAAGTAAACAGTACTTGCTTATTTTCCAAATCATAGTTATAGACATCTATATAATGCAAATAATCGACTCCTCTACCATAACGGACACCTTCTACTAATGTAAATGATATAATAACCAGTAAACAACATTCCCAATAATTCTTTCCCCTGCAAATAAGACTCCCCATATAATACATAATCCATATAAGGAGTATATTAATAGAGTCATAAACAAAATCAAAATTAAACATATTTTTTTATCATTTTTATCAAAACATTTAAGCATAAACATTTAAGTTTTGCTTTTAAGTTTTGTGGAACATAACAAGAGCGATATTTATATTTTTGATACTCAATCAATAACCTACGAACATCTTCTCGGTAAAAACTAAAACTTATTTTTATCAAATTATTCTGAAGCCGAGATATTTCCGACCATAATATCTCTTTGTTCAAATTCATTTTATATATATATTCCAAATTATTAATAATGGATAATGTGCAATTTATATCCGAAAAAACATTAACCTTCCTATATTTATCTCCACAAAAATTCGGCATAAAATAATTATATCCACAAGCTGATGATATAGTAAGCATATGGATATGGGAAGAATAAGCTATTATAAATTCATAATCTTCTCTAACAACATAATCACTATTAAACTTTAAGTTAAATTCTTTTATAACAGATATCTTAAAACATCTGCACCACAAATATCCTATATTATCAAAAGTAAACAGATAATCTAAAGCGAAGGTAACCTTTGCATCCAAATTCTGCAATTGGACTGTTTGCCACAAGCTATCATCAACTTTTTGGAATTTATAACCTTGGACAACCATATCACAAGGCAACTTATCACAAAAATCTTCCAGCCATGTCCGATCTACCCAATCATCTGCATCACAAAAACATATATATTCCCCCTTTGCATTATCAAGTCCAACATTTCTTGCTGAGCTAACACCTCCATTCGTTTTATGAAAAACTCTCACCCTCTTGTCTTTCCGCGCATACTCATCACAAATCTCCCCCGACTTATCCTTACTCCCATCATCAATCAGGATCAACTCGAAGCCTGTGAAAGTTTGGGCGAAGATACTGTCGATACAACGATGGAGGTATTTCTCCACATTGTACACAGGTACAATCACACTTATTTTTGGATTCATATTATATTTTTTCTTTACTTATATTTAATTAGTTATGATAAAGTTAGAACGAATCATGGTTTATTGCATGATTCATAGTTGTCAAGCACAAGGCTACGACAAAATGTCTAAGGATTTGGACATACTGAAAAAACTATGATTCCAAGTTTTCTGACAAGAAATGAAGGGATCTTTCTCTCAATTGACCATAAAGATTATAAACTTTGTCATAATCAATCGGTTGTAGAGTTTTAATATCGAACTTTTCGTCAACCAGTCTTTCTTCTAACCCAAACATTTTCAGCAGAGACGCAAATCTAGCCATTCCTCTCTCCTTGTTTCCAACCACAATGAATTGTTTCTTAAAAATGATAGAGAAAACACAAGCATGGAAAGAATCTGTAATAACAAAATCTGCATCGTAGAAACCACGAAGCCAAGTTTCGACAGATGGTTTGATTCTTTGATTCAAAGGTTTGGTGTCATCATTCTCATAAGGATTATTTACAGCAAATGGAATCATCTTATTCTCGGATGCAACTTTCTGGATTAAATTCTTAATTTCATCTGTTTCGTCCAAGACATAATTCAACAAGTTTCCCCTACTTTTAGGTGTCTGCTTCTGTTTGAACAGTTCGATGTAGTCGTTTGCATCCAACAACATTGTTGGGTCTAACACATGTATGGCATCCACTTCAAAATATTGCTTGCATAACTTTACTCCATTCTCTTCTCTGACAGAAACGGCATCAAACATTTGAAGTGCCTCTTTACTATGCAGGGTCTGTTCCTCATTATATTCCCACTTGTCTGTACCAAATGAAGCAGCATAAGATATTCGTTTGATGTTCCATCCCTTGGTAAAGGACAAATAGGCTTTCTCCATTTTCTGCCAAAGCCAAAGAGGCACAAAATAAATGGAACGCCAAATTTGATCACTACCAACTACTATTGCATCAAATTCATGAGCTTCTAATGTAGAAAAATTTGTTAATACTTTCCGATGTATTCGTTCATCAACAAATGGTTGAATCTCTTTTGCGATAACTGGTCGTATTTGATTATTATATTTTTCGATAAAAATTCTATCTATCCTCCCCATACTCTTCAAAAATAATCGCTTAGCAAAAGTAAGAGGTATTTTCCAAAGGGGAGGCAGGGGCATTTTATTGGGTGTATCAAACACCACTACCTGATGTCCCATTCTTTCCAACACCGTCTGCAAAGCATAAGCCTGCAATATCCCTCCATAATTGGTATGGAGAGGTAATGTTAATATTCCTATTCTCATTTTGTATTATATTATTTCTTATTTATTCCTTTATTTCCTCGTGTGTATATACTACTATTTCACACAAGGAATGATTTTTCTAAAGCTATTTCGCAAGTCATCTATTATGATGTAATTGAAAATAGAAACTGCTCATGAATTTGGAAGAAGCTTTTATCCTGGAATCTTCGTCCATTGTGAAATAAGCACTTGGCGAATATTGATCAGACACATGAATATATGCTAATATTTCCACGAATATAGCAATCTTTGCCACAACAGATAATCTATCACCAAGAACTCCAAAAAGAAACTTTCTGCTAAGACGTCCTCTCCAAGTTTCATCAGACATATAACTATCCGCCAAACGTAAAACAGGTTCAAAGAACTTATAGGCAATCTTTCTTATGCGATATTTTCGATAATTCACCCGAACGCCGTTTATCTGCCTAGCTATAATATCACCAACTAGTATAAAGCCCTTGTTGATTTCATTTTTCAGCAATACAGCTGCTAGCCGATAACCAAAATCTATCTTAACTTGTAATTTTCTATCATTCTTTCCTTTCTCTTCCAGAACACGCATTGTGTCACAATAAGCATCTAGAATAGTTTTCATGTGCGTGAAGATTGATATTGAACCAGTACACTGCTTGTGAACTTTGTAATCAAAATAAATGTCATTCTCTTCTACTTTTTCACAAATGGAATCATAAAAAGAATCAAACCCCTTCTCTGACCCAATGATGGAACTGTAATCTGTATTTAAATCCGTATAACCATAGTAGCTAAGGATTTTCTTTATATTTGTATCATCGGATAAGGTTGGTGATACTTGCTCTGCCAATTTGCTGATAGTTTCAACAATATCTTCATAAGCAGCAATCCTCAATCGGGTAATACCTACCTTAAGAGCTATCTCCTTTTTCTTTCGTGTCTGATAGTAGGCACCAAAGAAAGCCATAATGAGACCGGGCAACAAGACATTTAACAATGAGAATATATTTTCCCAGGTTGACTGTTCAAATCCCCAATATGTATTGTCCACTATCATAGTTACTATTTCTTTCTTTTTTCAACAGCCATGGCCTTGGCTATATTCAACGCTATAAGTTTCTGTATCTTTTCACGTTCTGTCATAATCTTCATATCCAACATCTGTTGTATGATTTCTCCCTTAAAACCTAAACGCTTTTCAGAATGATCTGGTTTAGACTGCACCTTGAACTTGATATGACTGATACTATCTCGTATTTCATCATATACAGATTCTATTTCTTCCGACAGTTCATCTTGAAATATAAGTCCCAATTCTATAGCCGTCACATTCTCAAACATTTTAACGTTCTTGATTTCTAAAGGAATATGGCTATCTATGAAATGCTCCTGATACATCACTATCATACGATTGAAAACGAGTATATAATTTTGAAAAAACTGCAATTTTTCATATAGACCCTTTTCGAAATAGATTCTGTTGGTACTAATAAATCGGTCAATATCCAACACAGCTGCAGTCAATTTATCCCCCGTTTGAAATACATCTAAAACCGGATATTGCGGAACATACTCCAAAGGAATTTCAAGTTCTTTGATGTCTGTGACGGCGATATTGATGATATTGTGATGCAACACCACTTGTTGTTGCATCGCTTCAAGCTTTACCACCAATGCTTCATAAATATCTAACTTTTTTTTCATGATATCCCCTTTTACTTCAGACTCGGCAGCCCTTTGTGCAAAATAGGTTGAGGTTATCCAACCCACTACGATGCCACCAACAATAAGGATGATTAATTCCAGAATTCCTTTGCCGAAATACTCAGGCAATAAGTTGATTTCGGACACTATTTGGTGTAAAGTATCAATCATGAGGTAAATATTTAATTATTGACGTATGAAATTTTTCCAAGATAGTATTTCTGTCGTCTTCAGTCAAATCATCATATTCATCTCTAGTATATTCATCCCTTATATGAATAAACAAGAGAAGAACCATCAACGATGGACCATGCTCATATAAATCAGCTTTATCGATATTACGTTCGAAAAGCCACAACCTATATTTTTCAACAAAAGAAACTTTAAACAGATTCAGGAAATTGGGCATTTGCAATCTATCTGCCAACATACTTTTCAAATGGTCACTAATATATTCAATGTCGTACTGCAATGCTATTCCAAAAATCTGGCAAGCCAAATCAAGATGCTCTTTTCTTTTCTCATCGTTTAAAGACATGTTTTCTTCTTCCATCATTTTAAATGCTGTAAGAAGACTCAATACATTATCGTTCCATTCATTAACAGAATCTAAAGTAGCTTCTATATCCTTAGGCCAGAACAAAGTTTGAGAAGATTGCTCTTTAATCAACATACAATATTCATTCAATTTCTCATAAGAACTGAAATAAGAGACATATTCCATCTTTTGATCCCCAATGCGAAAAGGCATGCCGTCTATCAAACTCCAGTAATATTGCTCCATCAATGCTGGTGGCGCAATGAACAGAGAGTTATGATGAATCAACTTGTGTAATGAGGCATATAATTTCAGTCTCTTTTCCAATACATGCCTTTTCACGTCAAGCATTACTTCTTTCTTCTTAGAAAACACATGGGTTACATATGCCAGACACAATGCTATGAGTATATATTTTAGAATGAGAATATACATAACTGATTCGATACTTTTGCCCTACTCTCTAACCTGTATATAAGAATATAGATTAGAGGAAGTTTATTTACCTAAAGCTGTTTTGATAACTTTTACTCCTTTATCACCTAAAACTTGCTTTACAACCCCTTTTACAAGGCGTTTCGTTTTATTCTTTACCCTTGAAGACAATGAAATCTTCAAGCAGATATCAACTGCATCTTTTATAGTCTTTCCTTGATAAATCAAAGCAAAGAACAAGGCACGTTTGGGATGTGCATGAGTATGTTCATTGAATCCGCCATTACAAAGATTAGCCTTATCTAGGTCCGATTTACGAACCGTCATATTTAGCCAATCAAAGTATTCCTTGCCTTTTGAGGTATTAACAAGAACCAAACCAACACCCTTGTCATCATCAAAGTCCTGGTCTGTAACTCTTGCCGCCCAATAATCACCTATAGTTAAATCGCTATGATTTACTCCATTCTTACATTTGCATTCATAACATGAAGGGCGCAAATATATGTCAGAAAGAAATCCTCGCATAAAAGGATTATCGTAATGTATATCGGACGACAAAACGGTATTTTGGTCCGCCTTAGAGGCGGACTTTTGACGAACGACAAAACGGTATTTTTTCCAGCCACTCTCAGTTTTATCTCTAAACTTAATGTCCCCTATGGGGGACGTTGCGTTTAGAGAAGAAAACAAAACGGAATTTTTTCCAGCAGTCGCCTGAAGGCGACTCTGTTCTTTGGCATCATATCTTCCGTAAGTCTCAGCCAAATATCTTCTCCAAACACCAGGGCTTGGAACTCCATGACAAAGGAAATCAACAGCCAATAAATTTGGATATTCTTTATTTCGCAAGAATGTCCGAAGTCCTGCTATCTGACAAGGACTTCCCACAAACATAACCTCACGTCCTTGCTTTAAGAATCGTTCTGCATCCCTATAAGCCGTTTCTATTCTGCTCTGAAGATATTTGCTACCCATCATCGGATAAATATCTTCAATCTTCTCGGCATAGACATGAAGTACTTCCCAGCTTTCATCATAGACTGCGCCAAAAACGACACCACCCTTATTGATAACCACTCTTGCTAAAGGAAGGAAAACACCACCAGAAGAGCTATTCATACGCTCCTTCTCATCTGGATTCTTCACCGCTAGTACTTCCTGTACCGGCAGCTTATCCGCTTGATTCAAGATTGGACATACTTTCTCGCACAATCCACACTTGATACAAGTCTCTTCATCCACCTGCGGATACAAGAAACCCTCAGTATCCTCTTCCAATCTGATGCAGTGTTTAGGACATCGCTGTACACAAGCAGAACACCCACAACAATTTTTCTTATCTGTTATATGTATCATCTCTTTGAGAATTTATGTAGCATACCAAGAGCCTTAGCCTTAACGAATACTCGTTCATTGCTTGACAAGCCCAACGTATATGCTGTTAATGAAACAGAAAGTACACATACTATTCCAACTATGAAAAATCTAATCACCGTATCTTCCATATAAAAATAGACTAAAGCTGGAAGAATTACCGAAACTGCGATTACCAAAAGTACTGGTGAATAGATATATCTTAAATAATCTCTGATTCTAATTCCAATTAAAGGACGAAGCAGGAACATTCGTACAACCTGCGTCAAAGACTCCATCATAAAGTGTACTATGAATACAGAATATGCAGGAAGTCCCAACCAAAGGCATACGTACGAAACTGGTAATATCATCAATAATATTGTTCCACAAATCGCCTGATACTTTCGCACCTTGCCTGTAGCCTGATTTGCAATAACCAGCGGATTAGACAAGGTATATATCAAAGACGTACATAGCATAATACGCAAAAAAACAACTGTATTATCTGGCACTATCTTCAGCCATACTGTCAAGATGAATTTTGTTTCAAAAAGAACAGGCAAAGACAGGAAGAAGAGAAGAAAGAATGAGAAACGTGCACTGCGATACATCAACTTGTGCATTTCCTGCATTTCTCCCTGTGCATATGTTTTGGTGATTTGAGGATTGAGTGCCATCTGGAAGTTGCCGACAAACTGCTGAACAGCATTCTGTACCTGAACCGCAATACCACGGGCAGCATTAACAACAGGTCCGAAGAAGACATTCAACAGCATGTTCAAACCTTGTCCGAAGAGCACAGCCGCCAAATTACCAAACATACTCCACCCGGCAAAACCAGTCATTTCCTTAAATAATGCTTTATCCCATACGTGCTTGTATTTGGTTTCTTCAAAATGCTTGTTACAATAATAGCTATAGCAAAATCGAATCAATATCTGTATCGCCAAGAGCAGGAAAGCATACAAGACTAACTTGTCAAATGAGAACACTAACAGCATATAGACAATAGCCAACTTTAATACCACCTCCAAAATGGAGATATAAGCAAAAGCCGACATTTTCTCATGAGCAACAATATCCGCATTATAGGGTACACTTATAATCATAACGACAGCAGCTATTATAGAACACTGCAACACCCAGAAGGCTGCATCCATTCTGTCAGCAGGAATCTGCATCTTATTATATAAGAACCACAAGCCGATGGTTTCTCCCAATAACACGATTACACCTGCTATCAGCGTATGAATCTGAAGTGTTGTACTAAATATGGTCTGCAATCTATTCTTATCTCCTTTACCCAAGGCAAAAGTGATGTATCGCTGCGTTGCAGATGACATGGATCCATTAATGAATCCGAACATAGCAACAATTCCTCCAACCACATTATATATACCATAATCCTCTACTCCCAATGTATTCAAGACAACTCTGCTCGTAAACAGAGACACCGCCATCATAAAGAGCATACGGAAGTAAAGAAGCAATGTATTTTTCGCTATTCGTTTGTTGTTGTCTGATGTTTGATTTGACATATATTACCTTCCAAATTCTTTAATTCTCTGTTCTTCTTTTAATGAGCAAACTAGCAGTTGTCCATTCTTCTCGGCTACGATATAGCCATCCAAGCCTTGAACTACCACCTTGCTTTCATCGGCTGCATGAACCACGCAGTTCTTGCATTCATACAAACGGATGTCCTTGCCTACCTTGGCATTGCCAGCCTCATCTTGCGGAAGCAAGGTACGGAGACTACCCCAACTGCCTAAGTCGCTCCAACCGAACTCGGCTGGCAAGGTATAGATTTCCTTCGACTTCTCCATTACGGCATAGTCAATGCTTATCTTCTCACAGGTTGGGAAGAGTTTGCCTACTACCTCTTTCTCCTGTTCGGTATAGAAAGAAGGTGCCATCTCGTCCATGACGCTGGCAAGCTGAGGCTGGAAGGTGCGGATTGCCTTGCTGATGGTATCAATGTTCCATACAAAGATTCCGGCATTCCAATAGTAATTGCCAGCGGCAAGGTATTGTTCGGCTGTCTCCAGGTTTGGCTTTTCCTTGAAAGCCTCAACCTTGTAGATTTCATCTACGGATGTTGGCTCTGCTGAGGCTATATAGCCATAGCCTGTCTCCGGGCGGCTTGGCTTAATACCGATGGTAACGATGGCGTTCTTATCGGAAGTATAGCCCAATGCCTTGCTGAGCACTCGCTGATACTCCGAGGTATTAATGACGAGGGCATCGGATGGTGTCACCACGATGTTGGCATCAGGATGCTTCTTCTGAATCTTCCAGCAGGCATAAGCAATACATGGAGCGGTATTGCGAGCCTCCGGCTCTGCTAATATATTATCTACTGGCATGTCAGGGATTTGCTCCTTGACTATGCTTATGTATTTCTCGTTTGTCACTACCCACATGTTTTTGACAGGACAGATTGGCTTCAATCTATCTACTGTCAATTGAATGAGGGAACGGCCGACACCCATCACATCTATGAACTGCTTTGGGTAATCGGGGGTTGACATAGGCCAGAAGCGGCTACCTACGCCGCCGGCCATGATTATGATTTGTATGTCGTGCATAAATCTTGTTCTTTAATATTAAAGATTTTCTAAAATCATCCCGTCCTTCTTTACCATTAAAGAAGGCTCCACCTCTCACCCCGACCCTCTCTCCTCAGGAGCGAGGGAGAAAACCGCCCTACTCGGTGCTCGGAACCGCTACGCTCTAAGGTTGGCGGACCATCAAAGGTCTTCTCCATATTGTGCGGGATGGGACCGCATGGGACAATTACTTTTTGAAGTTTACTTTAAATCCAAGTAATCTTTGCCATCAACCTCAATCTTATCAATATGGTCTCCTATGACAACCTCAAATCTCTTAAATAGAGAGAAGATTTCATCTAGAGTAATATCTTTCAACGGACAAAACTTTACATATTTATTCTCTACTTTATCCTTGCAAACAAAAGCAATATTACCTTGTGGCTGCATATATTGACCAGAAATAAAAATAGAGCATCCATAACACTCATATCTATCTCCATCATATTGCTCATAAGAATTAATCAAATAATTCTGCAAAGAACACTTGTGAAAATCAGAAATATCTGCAGCTGACGTTCCTTTCAAATCATTATACTGTACTGACGCTTTCATAATTTCTTAATGATTTAATTTGCTATACATCATTTTTATCCCAAAGCCGGTTAAACTCTTTAGTATATGCAGAAGCTTTTTTGACATCGTTTTTATCTACAGAAATTTCTTCATTGTTCTTTGTCTCTGCAGCAGTTGTCCAATTATACGAACCATGTATCGTAATATTGTTGTCTATCACACAAAATTTATGATGCATAATTCCTTTTCGTTCCGCTCTTATTGCCTTATGTTCAAATGGACTCAAATCAACTCCATGTTTTTGATTTGTATGGTTGGCATAGATTATAATACGAACTTTGCAACCATCCTTTTTCTTTTCCAATAGCTTTTTCTGAAGTGTAACATTTGTAAACCAAGCTACACAGACATCTATTGTTGCGATGGCTTCATCTAAAGCATTAAGAATCTTCTTCTCTATATTTTTGAATTCTACAACTGATATTATTTCTGTCTTTACATCCGTTACTCCTGAGAAATAACTATCCAGGGATTTCTTTACCTCTTTATCCAGAATATCAATATCGACCATTGGTTTGGGATATATAGTTAAAGTATCACCAGGATGTAATTTACTCTCAGACACAGTTATATTGACAGTCTTTACCACTTTTAATGCCAAGAGTATTTCTTGTGTTTTCTTAGCCTCAGAGTCATCCAAGAAAAATACTTTCAAATATTTTGAATTTGAAACTTCCCTAATCTCTGTTGAAAATCTATTATTTGCCATAAATGTAATCAGTTTATTAAGTCAAAGAAATAACTATTTCCCTCATTTTATCTATAGATGACTTTAACTCTTCAAATGTATATAAGGCATTTCTTTGGTTTTCAGGATGATGAATTTTATTACGAATGTATAATTGAATAGTGGAAGGTTTTTGTGAAATATTACCATTTTTCTCTTTCTCCCAAATCTTATTTTTTGTACATCCGTTCGATACTAACCAATTGTCAAATTTGTCTTCATAACCATTTTGACTATTTTCATCAATCGCTTTTGTCTGAAGATACCCAAAGAGCTCATCATGGTATTCTTCGGAATACTCACCAAAAGCAGAATAATTAATTTCGTTCAACGAAGGAATCGGTAGACAAGATTGTACCACTCCATGTACATTCTTTACTCCATTATTCTCCTCAACTAAGCGAAGATTCTCAAATTTCATCATTTTTACAACATGAGAACTATGTGTTGTCAAAATTATCTGTGCATGAGCATAATTAGATATTTGTTTAAACGATTCTATCAACATCCTTTGATGATGGATATGCTGCGAAGTTTCTGGCTCCTCAATTGCATAAATAATATCTGTATGATTAGTCTCATTCATCATTCTTTCAGCCTTTGCTCTGAAGAAATTTAAGAGTATAAGTCGTTTTACACCACTACCTCGTTTGTTAATTTCAATATCATTATCACTTGTTATAGAGACATTTTTAAAAACATCAGCCCATTTTAAAGTCTCGACTGAAGGAATAGACGGATTCAGTGTTTGTGCGATTTCTGGATTCATTTCTTCTATTTTGGCTAATGTCGCAGAAGTTACGGTTTGTAATTTATTTCTTACCTCATTCGCTACGTCTGTCAGTTTACCCAATATTTCCTCGTCCGAGAAAATTTCCTTAACTGCCTCTTTCAAAGGGTCTTGAGCTTCTTTATCTTTATCGCTATTACTTCTATCAGATTGAAATAATGAATAAATAGGCATGTACAAATCTAACTTTTGCCAAATGTCTTTCAATCCATCGCCAGTCGTATCTATTTCATCTTCAGCCAATTGGAGATCATTTGCATAATGATTCCAAATGGACTTTCTTAAAAAAGCCTTTTTTGTTCTGTCTTGACATTCTAATCCATTTGCTTTCTTTTTCAAATCTGCTATTTTCAGAAGGAGGAGGTCATTACAATTTGGGTTTGTAGGATGTTTTGCCTTAATGAAAATCTTAGGTTTGCCGGCTGCTTGATATTTCTTCACAACAGTCAAGCAGCCATTACTATCTAATAGCATCTCATCGTGTAATGTCGTTGATACAGTTTCATCTATAATAATGGAGTCTGGGAGATTGTCGAAGACCGCCGTGAAAACAGTTTCTGTATCACCTGACGCTATCGCATCTTTATTTACATCCGCCAATTCCATAGGGCTTATAGCTCCCTTGTCGTTAAAGAATATATCAAGAGCCTCCAATATCGTGGATTTACCAATGTCATTACGCCCGACAAATACTGTCAAGTCGCTCATATTTATATGAACTTCATCCCGGTAACCCCGGAAATTCTTTAGTGAAAATGATTTCAGTCTCATTATTCAAAACTTTTTATCCAATTAAACTTTCAAACATTTCACGAATGTCTGCTTTTTCCTTTTCGTATTTCTTGTAGAATTCACTATGATCATATGGCTCTGGATCTGAGTCATCATCCTCTTGCAATTCTGTAATGCGCTTCTCTGCATAATCATATATATTGGCTGTGTTCCAATGAGGAATGAAGGAGGACAATTCTGATATTTGCCCCTTTAATTCATCAACTTCCCCCTCATAAGTACAATTGTCAATATCCCATTGAATTTGATTTTCCATGTTCTGCAAATATTCATCATCGGTTATGGATACTGTACAACAATCATGTTCATCTCCAAATCTTAGATATGACACATATTCATCTATATTATTTGCGCTTTCACGCATATCATAGTATAGAGCTTGTTTATCTAAATATCCTATATTGTCACCAATAATGCTTAACACTTCTAACCTATCATCCATAGAATAATTCTTATCTGAGAAATCATCTTCTGACAAAGTTAACTGATTAACATCTAAAATACTCTGATCTTTCAAGGCAGGCATATTCTCATACAAGGTTTTCAAACAACCAAACAAATCAAATGCTTTATATACAATTTCGTGCTTATCATTCAGACGCACAATACTTGTTCGCAACTTTCCTGTTGCAGGATTAAACATCTCTGTTAATTTGTCCGCTAAACATTTCAGCAACTCACCCTGAATGTTTATCTTGTTATGTTCGTTTGTAGAGGTAAATTGCTCATACACCTGCTCGATAAAGATAGAGCTACCAATCAGTTTCTCCAACAATTCAGGGCGACCTGTCATGTGGTCAACTAAAAAGTCATGAATAGAAGGATTAAAGAAATCAACGAAATGACTTTCTCTACCTCTCATATCTATTTTAATAAAACTCCCATCCAATGTTTTCAACGACTGCATCCAAAGTTTATCATCCTTGGACAATGCATAAATATCTTTTGCAGAATCACAGAATACTTCGAAGGCATCTCTCCAATCCTTCAATAGGCAAGGACGATGAAGTGTTACTAAGACGATCAGTGCATACTGACTTAACGAATCCAGTTTGTTGAAAGCCATTTCCCAAACTGAATTTGGATGATCAAATACATAGCAAAAAGCACGATAAAAATCATTAGGACTTTTATCTTTCCACTCTTCATGATTGATGAAGGCTTCTATTACACGGGGATTGTAGTTTTGATGATTTATCAGATAAAAGTAATTGTAGTCTCGCTTTACAAGATTGCGCAAACATTCCTCTGGTATATCCGAATATGCCAAATGATTATACAGAATCTCTGCTTTAATCTTCTGGGTATAGGAACCGAGATCAACCACGCATTTAGACAAGTCTAAATTATTTGTTTCGAATTTCTCATAAAACATTTTCGCATCTTGCAAGATGTATTCTCTTGTTGTCAATATCAGTAATTTGTCCTTAGCTTTTCTAATATGCCGGACAAACAACAATAGTTTTGAATCAAATCCTTTCTCTCCATGTTCCAAGAATGTGTTTCCTAAAAAATCATCAAAGAAAAATATTTGTTTTTTGCCATCTTCAAGCAAATCCATTGCATTATCCAAATCGTTAGTTATGCAGATGAACTCATCGTAACCTGTAGCTAACTTTTGGAAAATCAGTTGTCGTGCCAAGGTTGTCTTACCGATGCCTGGTATACCTGATATAATAACATAATGATATTGAAGAAGCTTGTCCATTGCCTGGTCAAAGCTTTCATTCATTACGTATTTCTTGGACTCATCCAAACATACATTATATTCCAATTTCGACCAATTTATAACACTTTTTTTTATGATTTGCTCCATAATCGTCGTACTACACAACCAAAGTTTATAATATTGCTTCTCTATATCGGGAAATTGCGACAAGAGATTGTTCAAATCGTCTTTCCCAAAAATATCTTCAGTTTTCTTTATGAAAGGCTTGAACATACACAAGATTTCCTCTTTATTAGCTGGTGTTAAACCTACCGAAGTAGATATATAGTACTTCGAAGGAGCCAATGTTTTCACTTTTTCAACCTCTTTTGACAGATTATTTTTAAGAGACTGATAGTCTTTATAACGCTTGCATTGAATAATATTTGCACTATCCTTTACATTAGCGTAGCGCAAATCTATTCCACCATCTCGCCCTGAAGTAAAACTCTCTATATAGCAACCAAGATGCTTTTGTAAGAGATCCCTTGTTAAACGTTCAAATTCTGAAGCTGAAAGAACCAAAAAATCGTAATTGTTCATTTACTTAAAAATAATAGTGTAACACCATTTAAAATCTAATTACTGATTTTCAGAAGTTAGCACTTACATTATATAAAAAATTCTAATTCTGTTATTTGTTGATAACATCGACATCCATTAGACTACCCTGACATTTTTTACTCTCCCATAATCCGCTTCATCGCTGCCATCATGCGGAGCTGTTTTGCAGTCGGCCCTTTCTGACCTTTCTCTGACAAGTCGAGATAGAATCTGTAATCCTTGCCAAGACATCACGAAGTTCATCAGGCATGAGCATATGCCATTCCTGATTTGCCTCATCGCAATAGGTTGCAACCAAGTATAGTTTCTGAAGCTTATACTGGGTCTTGCGCATCTTACGAACTACATAGGTTTTGGCACCGTCCTTGACAAACTCATCGATAATTTGCAACTCTTGCTTGTTGAGGTTGCTCAATATCTCAATAGGACTATCGAGTAGTTCCTGCGCTACTCGGCGTGCCGTCTCGTCCTTCTTCAAGTTCGGACTAACATACAGGTCGAGTTTGTCGCACACCTTTAGCATATTTACTTTGGTGACACCTCCTACGAGTTGAACCAAACGTATGCTGGAATCAAAACTTTTTGTATCAGGAAAACTATCATGGGTTATCTGTTATTCATGTCCATACAATTCTACATGGATATCGAATGGAGAATCGAAGTCTTTCAGCATTGCATGCTTTGTATCTTTCTCAGAAAGATTGACATGCTCTGTAGGGATTTTCCAATCGATGCCGAGGGTATCATCAAGAATGCTAATGCCACCATCTGCCTCTGGATGATAGAAGTTATCACACTTGTACTGGAAGACGGCAGTCTCTGAAAGAACTGCGAAACCATGGGCAAAGCCCTTCGGGATGAAGAACTGGCGATGATTGTCTTCTGTCAGTTCTACAGCCACATGCTTGCCATAGGTTGGTGAACCTTTGCGAATATCTACAGCGCTACATGAAGCACTCTACCCTTTACGCAGCGTACCAACTTGCTTTGTGTGTAAGGTGGGCACTGGAAGTGCAAGCTTCGCATTACGCCATAGCTACTCATTGACTCGTTGTCTTGGCAGAAGTGAACACTGTGACCCAGGATAGGAGAGACCTTCTCTTCAAACTCTCGCTCGCTGAAATTGTCGAATTTGGTATCAGGGATAGCATATGGGGCACTTTTGCCTGGTTCCGAAAGCATCTTATAAACATCGGAGCGGAAGCGGATTTCATTAAGATTTTTGTCCTCAACTCTCACAAAGACAAAGGTGGTAAGAAAGACAGCCTCACGGACAACACGTTTACCTCGACTGTTTGTCATGATACGTCTTTCCAAAGTGCGTCGGATCTGTTGCTACAAAACCATTTTCAGCTACATATCCTTCACTTTTTGCCATGGCTTCGCCGTCGTCCCCTGCAATAGTGGACGTAACCTGTGATTGTATATTTGTCTCTTTCATCATGCGAATCAAGTTCGTTTTTTGATGACGTTCATCTGAATCTCGATATAAGAGACACAGAATCTCCTTGCAAAAATACGAAAATTGTTGGAAACTAGCAAATTATGCGTGTTAAAAAATTAATATCATTCTACGAAAATCAACATTATTTTACTATTCTTTTCGTACATAATTTCCTAAGTCGTTGATTGAACGGAAGTTTTCGGTTTTTCTGTATCTCTCATGTAAAGATTCAGGAAAAATGGTTCATTTTGGTTCATTTTACAAAATCCCTCTTTTTATTCTTTTTTGTGGCTTATAGGGCTGCCAGTATCTTGGCGTTGGCACCATCTACTTCTGAGCTTTTGATAGAATTGAGATAGATTTATGTGGTGGTTTCTCCATCTTTCGTTTGGTTGCAACCTTTGTGATGATGGCAGATACACCTGATACAATTGCCTCTAAACGAACAAAGGGAAACAACCAGTCTTTGGTCGTTCCCCTTTATTCGTTGTATTCATTCTGATTACATCACATGATTGTCAAAATGGCTTTGCATGCAAATCATCCCGTCCTTCCTTGTTGATAAAGGCTTTTTTCTACCTCTCCGTCTCTCCTGCAAGGAGAGCTCCACTTTCTCCCCAAGCCCCTCTCAATAGTCTTTACGACCCCTTCGGTTCCCCTTGTAGGGGACAGAAACCTCAGGAAGCGGGGATGTAACCGCCCTCCGGTGCTCAGAACCGCTACGCTATAAGGTTGACGGGGCATCAAAGCCCTCGCCAAATTGTGCGGGATGGGACCGCCTGGGTATAACTTGCTATAATTTGCTATAGCTTGCTGATTGGGGGTGCATGGGGGGCGGCTTACTGGTTGAGACCACCATTTTTGTTCCCCACCGCAGTATCGCTCTACGCTTGTCGCCACTCGAATGGGGATATTTTTTAACATTCTGCCTTTTACAGGCGCGAAATAAAATCATCTGCTGTATGTTCTGTTACAATATCGACAGAAAACCAACGCTTTCCTAAATCTTTTAGAGATGCACCAAAATGATAAACGATATCGTCTATAATAAGCCAACGATCATGTGAACGCTCAAAGGTATGAAAATCGACTTTTCACATAACAATCTAAAATTGGCTTACACCTTGTTCAGTAAAAGCAAAAGGAGGACGTCTGACTCCCATCTTTATAGCCTGAATTTCATCTTCACTCATATAATTGGAGGTCACAAATTGTGACTTCCAATTATTCCATTCCTCTTCTGTCAAACGAAACATATAATAATCAGGAAAGCGCTTCATGTTACGCTTTACTGCCTGATTAAGAACTTTTGTCTCAACTTGGTAGAGCTGGGCGAGGTCACGATCAAGCATCACCTGCACGCCACGAATAGAATATATTCTCCTTTGAATTTCATTTTGAGAAGGCAAGAGTACTGATTGCCCTGACAATATTGTTAAGTTGTTATTATCTTTAGACATATGCTATTATTCTACTATAATAGATGACATTGCAATAGTGCAAGAGGTCTTTGAAATCTGACGATTCCGTAAGCCAGGCTTCGAGCATCTCTTCCTGATATTGGCGGAGAAGCAATAAGTACTTTTCCTTTCCTACCTTACCTTTTATGTTTTGGGGCATTACCCAGAATAGGGAATGAGATAAGACTATTTTATCTTCAGAAGGGTGGTAATAGAAGAGATCGTCTTCAGGGCGATTATTCTTAGCCCATTGTTCTTCTAACTTACCTAACATTTCCTTTCGAAAGGTATTTCTTTCTTCTTTATTCATAATTATCTTAGTCTTGTATTTTTTCGACTCCCCTGTCCCCCTCTTGCGAAGAGGGAGTCCTTACCCTATACCCAAGCCCTAAATCCCTACCATAGGGATTAGGGATGTAACCGCCCTCCGGTGCTCAGAACCGCTACGCTCTAAGGTTGGCGGACCAAAGCGGTCTTCGCCATGTTGTGCGGGATGGGACCGCCTGACTGTTATGGAGATCAGCGCTTACGTCCTTTACCAAATAATTCAGAATGCGAACCTAAACGAACTAATTCTATTGCATTATGGTTCTTATCAAACCAAATCAAAAGTGTATCATTTTCTATATGGCATTCCATATAGTTCTTCCAGTTGCCTTTCAAAGAATGAGGATTATATTCTTCCGGTATCTGATTGCCTTCTGCCAAAAGCTTAACTATCCCCATAAGCGTTTCTACAAATTCTTTATCATTCTTAAAACGCTTATAATCTTTCTTGAACTGCGAGGTCTTTCGAATTTCTTTCATAAACCCTATTCCTCCATTGATGCCATGAAACTTTCTAAGCTATCTACTCGAACTACTCCCGCATCATGACCACTCTCAGCCTCTTTCATTGCTGCCAAAGTTTCTGCGTTTGGAACATCTTCCAAAGCAGCACTCCTTGAAACTGGGGAGTCTGAAACTATTTTAACGCCTCTCATAAGAGAGAGGACATTCTTTAATTGCTCCAACAAAGATGGACTATCTATCTGTAATGTTAACTGTGCCATAACTTCTATATTTAATTCGCAGCAAAGATAAAGGTTTTCTGTGAAACCACCAAATTTTGGGGGAGTTTTTTCAACTCTGACCAATTACTTGTAGAGATCTACGGTGATATCGAATGGTGAAGCGAAATCTTTCAGCATTGCATGCTTCGTAATAAGCAGCTAAGCACTATAACATTTTTCGACTCCCCTGTCCCCCTCTTGCGAAGAGGGGGTCCTTAACCCACTCCCAAGCCCTCGCCCTTTCCAAAAGGGCAAGGGATGTAACCGCCCTCCGGTGCTCAGAACCGCTACGCTATAAGGTTGGCGGGGCATCAAAGCCCTCGCCAGGTTGTGCGGGATGGGACCGCCAAGCTGTTATGGAGATCAGCTTGCAATTATATTGCTGAAAGTGAGTGCATGGAGGGGGCTTGCAGATTAAGCCCACCAGAATAGTTCCTCATTGCAGTATCGCTCTGCACTTGTCGCCACTCGAATGAGGAATATTGTTTTTATACTACTTTTGAGAGGATTACCTCAGGGGAGGTGCCCATCAGAGGCAGTATGTTCCAAAATGGAACTAACTTCTTCAAATGATTCCAAATCTCTTCTTTTCCTTATTAGTAAGAGTTTCAGTTGTTTTAAGTACCTCAAAGATTCCTTGGAGATCTTGGGAGGTCAAAGTTCCAAAATACTCTCCTTCCATCAATTTCTTTAATGGGATAGAAAAGAGCATGCCACAATCAACAAAACTATCATACTTCAAGAATTCAGGATAATCTGTTTGATGAAGAAGATATTGGGCTGAAAGAAAAGAATCGGAATAAGCTGCCTTAGGACTCATTTTTGTATTAACCAATACTGAACCGTAACATACTTTTTTCACTTTATCTACTCCGATAATTACTAACTTCTTTGGTTTCTGCTTTCTTCCATCCTTGAAGACCAAGCCTTCTTCTATTGAAATAACTGTTCGTACCAACGAACCTATTTCTAATTTATCTTCGGTAACCTTACGAAGATTATCAAGATAGGTTTTCTGCAACTCCCTTAAATCCATGATAATGCTTTTTGAACTGATTGGCGGTCACGAATTACGCATAGCATGTCTTTGCTTGCTCCTGCCGCAGCTGCCATATCATACATGGTTATCTTGGAGTCCTCACCTGTCTTGTCAGCCTGACGTTTTGCACGTTTCCAAGCTCTGTCTTCATGTGACTTATCGGATAGGTCAAAGGATTCTACATCCTTGCACTTTTCAATCCATTTATCCAACATCTTCACATCAGCTACAGATAGTTCATCCATATCGCATTCCGCATTCTTGGAAGCTAGAACAAGTTGATGACCATCCTGAGAGATGGCTATATTCAATGAATCTGCAAAATCCTTTAATTCTGGCGTAGAAAGGTCTGCCTTACCTTCAATACCACGCAACACCTTATAGGTTAAAGCAGGTACTGGACCATGCTTTCTTGCAACAAAGGTATCGTAAATGATTGGCAATCCATATTCCTTTAACTGATCTTGCTGCGCAAAATACATAACCTTAAAGAGATGAATATAATCAACTCCTTCTGGGAATGCTTTCAGAATGTAAAGCACTACTGCCTTTATTTTCAAAATCTGATCTATTGTCTTCATTATTGTATCTCCTTTTTTAGGTGCAAAAATAAGGGTTTTCTGTGAAACTACCAAATTTTTGGGGTGTTTTTTCTACTCCGCCCAATTACTTGTGGAAATCTACGGTGATATCGAATGGTGAATCGAAATCGTTCAGCATCTCGGTCTTCTTTCTTGATTATTCCTTATCTTTTTTATCTCGTCAGCAGGTTTCTCCACCAATTTTTTCTCAGCCTGGCTGGCAGTGGGCGCAATGAGATTGTTTCCGCCATGAATATTGAAGATAGCATGGGGATCCTGACACTCCTTGATTTGATCGATGAGGCCATGATACTCCTTGGACATCATCTTGCGTAGCAGACATTGCACACGGGAGACGTCGGCAAAGTGATTCTCATTCATGAACTCCTGTGCCTTTCGTATCATGTACAAATATTTTTCCTCCATACTAAATTAACCATCTAGAATCAATAAAAGCCAATTTTCAGCAGCAATTGACCATAATCCGCAAGTTTTGCTAGTTGAAAATCCTATAGTTGTACGACTGTAAAGCTACAGTTGTACGACTATACATGCTATAGTTGTACAACTCTGGAGTCATAGTCGTACAACTATAGGGGTCATAGTCGTACAACTATAGATTTTCAAAAGCTCTAGCATATTTTTCAATTTTTATACACTGCTGATTATCAGTAACTTACCAATCCTCAACATAATTTCAATTCTACAAATTGAATTTAGATTCATTGAAAATTCTGAAATTATGGAGTGCGTAAAAGTGCCTTTTGTCAGTATTTTTCCTCACGCTACTTCATTGGTGATCATTTCCACTTATACCAGGCTTCATTGATATACTTGCGGATATTACTGATGCCTGTAGTAACCTGAGGTGCCAAGGGCTGTAAGACTTCGATGAACTCCTGCTTCACCATAATATCTTGGTCAACCTTTACATCTGTATCATTCACCATATCCATCACCACCTGTGCCATTTCCTTGGCATTGGTGCATGCAGAGAGCTTGGCTACATATTCTGCTAATGCTTCCACATTATTAATATATAAGGAGAGACGGGTTGTTTCGGGTGAGAGAACAGGCTCTTGACTTGTGGTCTTCGCCTTCATCATCTCCTCTTATGTACTTGTCGCCATAAAAGTTTTGCTCAGCCTTGATAGCATTGGGCAGAATCTGGTTGTTACCGCCAGAGATATTAAAGATGATATTTGCCTTGCTGGTATCTTCCATTGCTATGATTTTTATTAAAAGTGAGCGTATAGTGAATGAGCAGTAAACAGATGGTGAACGTCAGTGAAGGAGTTTGATTTCGCCTCCGAAATGTTGTATCTTCGCAACGTCAATCAGAACAAACGGGATTGCAAATCTCTTTGGACTGACGATGACTGAACTTTAGTATTAATCTTTTAAATGTTTCAATTATGAGTAAAAGCTACAAAGTTGCAAAGAAGACCATTAACATGGGTGAGAAGAAGGGTCAGACTCTCTTTTCTGTTAGACCTTACAGTTACGGAACCTTAACCACCGAGGAGGTTGCTAACCAAATCGCAGTGGAGTCTACAGCTACTCCTGCAGACGTAAAGGCGGTACTCGACCGCTATGCTTACTACGTGAAGGAGAACCTGAAGAAGGGTTACGACATCGAGTTGCTTGGATTCGGCAAGCTCTTCATCCGCTTCATAACCGGCAAAGCCGTAGAAGATGAGAGTAAGGCGAACGCTAAACTCGTCAAGAGTCTCGTTCCTGCCTTCCGTCCTTCTTTCACCAAGTTGCAGAATGGTACTCGTCTCTACAACCTGATTCCTGATTCCATCGAACTCGTCAAGTACGGTGAAGAGAAGAAGGATAAGACCACTGGTGGTGAGAGTACAGGCGGAGAGACTACTGGCGGCGGTTCCGGCACCGAGGCTGGCGGAACTGGTTCCGACAATGGTGACGGATTGGAATAGTCTCCAACTCTGGCAGTGCCTTACCTCTCTGAAAGGGAGGCACTGCTAAACTCTGATAACTTATTGTTTCATTTAAATTTTATTGATTATGAAAATGTTTCGTTCTAACTCTGAATCAAATCCAAACAAGATTTCCTGGACTCAAATCGTGAATGCCATCGTGCAGGCGCTGATTGCTGCTCTCACGGCACTGGGAGTAAGCTCGTGCGCCTTATAGGAATGTTGAGTGTTGAGTGTTAAATGTTGAATGTTGAATTATTCCTATGACGAAAGATACATTTCCAATGAACATTGGCGGGGGGAAGGTACGCTCTGAGCGCATGCTCCTCGCCAAAGTGGAGAACGGCAAGAACATGATGTCTGCTGACTCTGTGAGATTTCTGGTACTGCATTGCTCGGCTAGCCGATGCAATCAGGACTATAGTGTAGAACAGCTGCGCCGCGACCATAAGGCTCGTGGGTTTTATGACATCGGCTACCACTTCTACATCCGTAAGGATGGTACGATGACGCAGCACCGTAAGCTGCTGGAGGTGGGGGCTCATGCCAGACCTTATAATAGATGCTCTATCGGCATCTGCTATGAGGGAGGGCTCGATGAGCAAGGCAAGCCTTGCAACACCATGACCACTGAGCAGGAAACGAGACTCATTGATCTTTTCAGGAATCTGAAGATTCTCTTTCCGAAAGCGAAGATTGTGGGCCATCGGGACTTGCCCGGGACTACTCCAAAGGAGTGTCCGTGTCTGGATGCTGGAAGCTGGGCTGCCCGACACCGCCTTGATTAACTCTTATAACTCCTTTTGGCTGGCATTGCTAGCCTTCACTTTTTGCCATGGCTTCGCCGTCGTTCCCTGCAATAGTGGACGTAACCTGTGAGTGTATATTTGTCTCTTTCATCATGCGAATCAAGTTCGTTTTTTGATGACGTTCATCTGAATCTCGATATAAGAGACACAGAATCTCCTTGCAAAAATACGAAAATTGTTGGAAACTAGCAAATTATGCGTGTTAAAAAATTAATATCATTCTACGAAAATCAACATTATTTTACTATTCTTTTCGTACATAATTTCCTAAGTCGTTGATTGAACGGAAGTTTTCGGTTTTTCTGTATCTCTCATGTAAAGATTCAGGAAAAATGGTTCATTTTGGTTCATTTTACAAAATCCCTCTTTTTATTCTTTTTTGTGGCTTATAGGGCTGCCAGTATCTTGGCGTT
>ENA-OPNV01000173-OPNV01000173.1-human-gut-metagenome-genome-assembly--contig:-NODE-173-length-43846-cov-6.765934_pt1 | contig 43846 bp, 27 predicted proteins | sample MGYA00241542_ERZ501781 | MGnify/ENA primary metagenome ERZ501781 (study PRJEB25962, sample SAMEA2042609) | human gut metagenome | biome: human gut; feature: human-associated habitat; material: faeces...
AAAACTGTGTTAAACTACTTTTATTGTAGCTTGACACAGTTTAGTTTACACTCTCTCTGTATCGGCTTACTCACTCTTTTTATGCTTATTTTAATGTAATAAATATGCAAGGGTTTTCTTCTTATTTGTAATAATGCATATTCCAATTTTTGCATTTATTTCATCTCTTAAGACTTCTTTACATGTATATTTGTCTGTGTCTGACATCTTAAGAGTTCCTGTAGGATGGCTATGCCAATCTCCAATATAGTCTATCACTTTGTTAGAACTAGTGTAAACCTTCAAATATTCATTCTTCCATTCAGATATAGGCAACTCTAAGTTTGTCTCGTTTGAATATAAATGACTTGGAGTATAGTTGTGGGTGACATAAATCATTTTATATTTTAGGTCAATAGAACCCATTAGATAGCCCCCTGTCTCATTTCTTCCAGCAACTTTGGTGTTATGTCTGATTTCTGTTAAAATGTCTGATTTTATTCTTACCGTCCAAGAGATATCATTTTCGCATGTTATACTCGTATAATTTTCAAGATCTATTACATCTGTGAAGACTTGTCCGATATATTCAATGTTTGCAAATGATATGTATATTTTATTTTCTTGTGCAGGTTTGGCAAACATATTGCGTATTATATTAGAAGCGATTCCGCAATGCGTACTAATAGTATCATCACTTAAAATCATAGAATTGGAATGGCAACCTTCTCCAACTCTGATTAAATCATAGTTATATTTATCTTCATCTTGAAGCCATTTTCTTATGTCCTCGTTATTACATGATTCTAAAGCAATCTGTATGTGATAGTCTGATAACAGGTTCTTTCTGTTGTAGTTTAAGTACAACAAACCGATTTTTCCTGCATCAGATAATGCAAATCTTGCAATAGGAACGTTACACTTTGTGCTTACTTTTGTGAGCATTCGAAATACTGCAGTAGAAGCAGTAGCCTCAATGATTAAATCGTACTCTTTTAAATTTTGATTGGGTAACCATGTGAGGATATTCTCTGTTATAGCATCAACTGTTTTGTTGTTATGGTAAAACATCGAGTCAAGCTGTTCTTTTACCAAAAGAGCTTTGCTGGAACGAAAGTCCCAATTGGAAAGTGCATGTCGACAAACATTATGTGATTCCATTATGTCATTGTCGCAAATTGTAAGATTACAGATACCACTTCTATATAAGTGGTAAGCAAGTTTGCTACCTATAGCGCCACAACCAAGTATTAAAATTTTCTTGTTTGATATGTTGTTTGGGGTAGCTGATATGTATCTTGCAAGATCTTTTGTTGCAATATCATAAGTTATAACCTCCTGGATTATACCTTCCGTATTATTGGTGTTGACATCTATATATTTTACGCAGAAATACAAATAGTCTATTCTCGTATTTTTATTAAGTACTTTCACTGGTCTGACAAATGCTAACTGGAAAAATACATTCTTGATGTCTTTTAAATGATGTCTCTCTATTGTTTGTCTGACATTTTTAATGTTGAAGTCAAAGCCGTTTTCTTTAATGAAATGCAACAATTCTCCCCATGTCTTAGGCTTTTGTATAAACCATTCTTTGCAAATAATTGCACAGTTTCTGTATAGAAGAATGCCAAGACTATCTCCTTCGTATTTTTGACTTCCGATAGTTCCTTCATATGCTTCACAATCATCTATAATGCGTTTGACAGAATATACAAAAGAACCAGCATGTTTTTTCTTTTCTAAAACAGTATCCTCCCAGGGCTTTTTGAAAAGAATTATGCCGGTTTTGCTTGCTCTGAATGGTTCGTAAGCGTCATGCTCTTTAAATTTTATAAGATTACCATGAGCAGCATCATTATACCATTCTGAAATTAATTTAAAGAAATCATCAAAGTTGTGTTCTGCATACCAATCAAGAAAATTCTCTCTGGTAAGGCATAAGGAAGGAGGCATTTCTCCTACAGCATAATTTATATGAGGAAGCTTATCATAGGGGAAATCCTTTCTGTTAGGATACACATTAATGTAAGAGAGCTCTATGTCTTCAATATTGGAGAATTCTATAATGATAGGTTCGTTAGTTCGCAGTAGCGAATTAGAACCTGCATCAACTCTAACTTTAGTGTTAATAGCGTAGCATTTGTTTGGCGTTTCGAAAATTTCATATGAGTTTCCGAGTAATTCGTACGATTCATATGAATGAAGTTGTTCTTTTAATTTAAGAACAACTTCATTTGCTATCTTGTGAGAATAATTGTCTGAAAATTTATCCATAATAATGTGGTTTTTGTGCAATGGAATTTTGCTTTTGAGCATCGTTCTCCTTTTCTGTTTCAATGAGATGAATTCCGTCAGATTTAATCTCGAAGACTACAGGCTTTTGGACTCCATCTATTTCTGTACATAAGAAATGTTCTTCTTCTTTCAAATGCTCTAGATAACGATTTTTTGCCTTTTGGCATGGTGGATTATCATTGTTCTTTTTTATAGTTTTAGAGGAACTGACAACATAACCATTACCTTCCATCTTATCTAAGAAATCAATTGACTGTTGGCTAGGCTTATCATCTCTGCTATCTGCAAAGTATGTATAACTGCAATGGTGTGGAGCTTCGAATAAATTCCAAACTAGATGCTTGTTATCTTTTGTTTTCTCCATGATTTGCTTCCAAACTCGCCATTCGGCATCTCCACCAAGCATAATTTTTCCTACATCAGATTTGCTCCCAGCATCAATTCTTATTTGCATTACTATACTTGTTTCATTTCTGTTATCTCCTTCAATGGCTTCTTTGAAAGGTGCATGAATAAACCAGCGGTAATCTTTTGTTGATTTGCCATCAAGTTCATTAAGCTCATTTCCTGGAACGGTAATACGTTTGTCAGGTATGCCTTTCAAATCGTCTATGTCTGAATATCCGATGATTCTAATTCGATTTCCTGGTTCGTCTTTCGTGGAATCATTATCCTTCCATAACTTCATACGGCGTTCTGCTTCCTTTTTGAAAGCCTTTGCGTCATCGCATAGTTCTTGCTGTTGTTCCGTGAAAACACGTGGTGAATACCACAACTCTCCAATAAGGATAAGTTTACTGTCTATTTCAGACTTGCTAGGCTCTTTTTTCGCAGGGTTTTTCCCATTGAAAAATTTAGAGGAAAATCCCAAACAGTGATCCTCATCTGGGTGGGTTAATACGAATGCGTTTAAATATGGCAAATCGTATACCTTCTTTTTTAGTTTGTTTGTTAACAAATCTTCGATTACATTGTATTCATCATTATCCTCTTCTGATGAAGCTCTAAATTTGCAATCTACTAACATCTTCTTCCCATCGGAAAATTCGATGAGATTAGTATCTCCATTTGATACTGGATAAAAAGTAATTTTTGTATTATTCATTATTTTTACAAATTAAATAGTTTTCAAAAAGTTCTTTTGCATACTCTATACCAGCTTGTTTATATATGTAGAACATGTATAGGTCCAACATACAACTGATGGTAATACTTATAATTGGGCAAAACAAAGAATAGCCTTTTATTGCACTATAGATAGTTATTACCAATTGTATCAGAATTGCAATTGTGCTTCCCCCAATCATGTTGCGACATCTACCATATCTTATATTCTTAATTAAGTAAGTTTCTGTTCTCTCAAGGCGGCTTACTTTTTTCCTGATTAAATTTGTAACTTCAGCAATAACTTTCCTTACCTTAGTTTCATCTTCTTGATTGCTAATTGATGTGTTGAGATCAATTTCAAAATCTTTTTGTGCTTTTAAAAGGATTCTATTCTTGTACTCATTGCTCAATATACTTGATGAAGGTAGCAATATTGAAATTGTTGGAAAATTTAACTTCTCTTTCCCATAAGTAAGCCTTTCTATTGAGTTTTTTGATAGTGTACGAATTATCCACATCATTATTTTTGTAATGATGAGTATAAGTATTGCAAAAATAGTCATGTGTACCTTAGAATCCAGTACATCTATGTGTTCCAAATACCCATGCAGTATATTTCCTAAGGCAAATACTATCAGAAGAATAGTTACTGATGCAGGGAAAAGTACTGCTTCTCTATCGTACCTGTCACCAAAAATTGATATGTAAAAATCTTTATTCATTTTTCTTGTTTCTATTTGGTACTAATTTTATTACTTCATTAGCAATGTTTTTGCTATAATCCGAAAGTCGCTTCTTCTGAGGTAACTTTCTGTTGGATATACGTTTTAATGCTTTTCGTTCTCTTGGCATATACTACTTTTTGAATTTGTAATTTGGTTAGAAAGAGATTGAAGTTCTTTGTCGTCAAACTTTGGTATGCCACCGAAAGAACCTTCTAAATAGCTACCACGAAGTTCTTTGTCAAATCGAACTTTATATTCTTCCAAAGAAACCAATTTGCTCTCACCTTGTTCGCTTTTTTCCATAAACCAGATTTCATCCTTTCTTAGAAGGTTTTGAGTCATTAATGTCGTTTCGTGACTTGTAACGATGAGTTGACTGTCGGTTTGGCTGCATGTGTCGAGAAATAGTTGAAAAATTCGGTAAACCAATGATGGGTGAAGGCTTCTTTCTATTTCATCCACAACAAAAACCTTTGCTCCTCTTATTAAGTCTAATATGAGTGGAATATAATCAAACAAACGTTTGGTTCCATCACTTTCGTTGCTAAGAGAAAACATTGCTATATCATTTTTGTCACCATTCATCATTTTATGGATTGTGATGAGTTTTTTCGTCTTGATTAGTCCATTTTCTGCTGACACCAAGTACAGCTCATCGTCAAACGAAAGGGTGCCATAGGCATCTTTGTCCTTTGTTTTTAATAAGTCTGTTTTTATATCTCGAAGTAAGTCTTGAGGAATACCCAATTTGTCAATGTCAACATCATTTAGCTTGATACTATCTATGCCTGTGTCGAAATAGCGAAGAAGAACAGCGTAGAAACGTTGTAACTCACTGTCATTTGCAGCCTGTAGCATTACTCCATGTTTATATGGTGTACCTGGAAAAATTATTTTTAATGTATTTAAAAACCAATCTGTAACAGCTGTGAGATCCTCTATATTATCAACATTGTCTTTGATATTTCTTGAGAACACCTCGTGGAGGAAGAGTTGGTTCTTTGGAGTTGATTGTGCAAAGAACTGTAAATATTGTCTGGATTCGTCAGATCTGTTGCGTTTGAATAGACCATCTAAAGTAAATTTACCTTCTTTCCTGTCATATATCATAGACTCGGAACGTTTGGTAAATTCATACAACCATTCATTGACGATTTCTTCATTGTTGAATTCGATTCCATAGTCAAAATTCTTTTCCCCAGCCTGAAACTCTATTTCTATTTTTGAAAGTTCGTTTTGAGATTCTTTTGATAATAGAAACTTATGGTAGTCAATGAGACTATCTGGTCGGGTACCATGAAGTATTAGGTATTTGATAAAAGCGATAGCCTTTACCAAATTACTTTTACCACCTGCATTCGCTCCATATATGGCTGCAGTTTTTAATACACAATATCCGCCGATAGGCGTAGTTTTGTGCTCTTTTTTTAGTCTTCCTTGTCCTGGTATCATAGAGAATTCGATCTCTTTGTTGAACGAAAGGAAATTTCTAATTCTGACTCTTATAATCATATTTTTTATATTTTAATTTATCTTTTTCGTGCAAAGATAGTGAAAATATCACATAGTTGAAGCGTTTTATGATTTAATTTAAGTTATATTAACCATCTGAAAGTGAAAATATCGCATTCGAAATACTTATCGAAGGTGAATCTGAAATAATAATTGATATAATAGCGATAGTAGTTGTTAATCGAAATAACAATAAAAATTGCTTAAAACACAATATTTTATGAAAAATATACAATTTTTATTTGTTATTTTAGAAATATCATTGTAACTTTGTGGCATAATTTAAATAAAGGTCATGGATCAAAAAGACTTAAATAGGATTAAGCTAGTGCTGGTAGAGAAAAAACGTACTGCCAAATGGCTTGCAGGAGAATTACACAAAGATCCTGCAACCATATCTAAGTGGTGTACAAATACAGCACAGCCAAGTTTGGAAACGTTGTTTGAAATAGCGAAGGCTTTACAGGTTGATGTGAAGGAACTGATTAATTCCTCAACAGATGACGCCTTTTATATAAAGATGCCTTCGCCTATTGCGACGAAATGATGCGAGTATGCCAATTTTCAGGTCAAACAGATAGATTTAAACTTGGACCAACTTGGATGAAGCAAAATGGATAGTGCTTCGAATTAATTTATTAATTTTGCAAATAAAATGGCAACAGTAGAAAAAAACATAGAGACTTCTCATAATAACGAGATTGTTCTTGGCGAGAATGAAATGGTGTGTTCACTCACTAATCGTGTGGTGAAAGCCACAGAAAAAGAAATGACTTTGCAGTCGATGATTGCAATGATGACGGAAGAATATGGTTTCGCTTCTGAGGATATGGAGCGTGACTATAAGGTGAAGTATGAGGATGTTGATACTGGTAAAAACAAAACTCAAAAAGTGGATTTGGCCATCTTTAATGCTGGTCGTGCCCATGATGAAGATGAGCTTATCCGCTTTATCATTGTAGCAAAAGATGCCAAAGTGAAGCCAACCGATAAAAAGGCTGGTGTTGAGGCTACAACAGAAAATATTCTGAGTACTACAGATTGTGAGTTTGCCTGTTGGACAAACGGTGAAGACCTGCAATATGTACATGCCTTTGAAGATGATTTCGGACAGGTAACCTGTGAGGCAATTTCTGATTTTCCTGCCGAGGGGCAGACGCTTGAAGACCTTGAAAAACAAGGCGAAAGAGCTGTGCCACGCAAACCTGCCAATGAATCGCTTGTCAAGACCTTTAAGCGTTGTCATGATTATATCTATGGTAACGAGGGTATGAAGAAAACTGCCTTTTGGGAACTTCTCAACTTGATATTCTGCAAGCTCTATGACGAGAAACGTCGCTTCTCTGATGCAAGAGAGGGCAATAGTTATCGCCGTCGTTTTTGGGTGGGTGTGAAAGAACAGAATACTCCAGAAGGTCAGCATGCTGTTGCTGAGCGAATCAAGGGAATCTTCGAGGATTTGAAGGACAGTCATGTCTTTAAGGATGTGTTCGATGGCAGTGAGCAAATTACGCTCTCCGACCGTGGTCTTGCTTTTGTGGCAAGTGAACTGGCAAAGTATTCTTTCCTTGATGCTACGGTTGACGTGAAGGGTACAGCTTATGAAACCATTGTAAGCAACACGCTGAAGCAGGAGGCTGGTCAGTTCTTTACACCTCGTAATATTATCAAATGTATGGTTGAGATGCTTGATCCCGACCAGAATTGTCGTGTGCTCGACCCTGCTTGTGGTTCGGGTGGTTTCCTTGTGATGGTACTCGACCATGTGCGCCACAAGATAGCCCGTAATTTCTATCCGGAATTGGACGAGATGCACCTTGAAGCCAAACTGAACTCTGCTGAAGTGGATGATGCCGTTCGAGAGTATGCCGAGAAGATGATATTCGGTTTCGATTTCGACCCGGACTTGAAGAAGGCTGCACGTATGAATATGGTGATGGCCGGTGACGGACACTCAAATATCTATAACATCAACTCTCTGGATTATCCTTTTGGTAGCAAACCGGATGTTCCTCATATTGCTGAGGCTGTAAATGAAAGTATCAGTCACAGTGCCGACCGTGATTTCCATTTTGAAACTCCTGCAACAAACGCACAGGGCAAGTTTGATATGGTGTTTACGAACCCTCCGTTTGGTACGAAAGTAGAAGTAGATCAGGAGATTGCTGCGCGATATGAATTGAGCAGCAAGGCTCCAGAAGTACTTTTTATTGAGGCATGTTACAACTTCTTGAAGCCTGGCGGCAAAATGGCAATCGTATTGCCTGATGGTATTTTGGGCAATCCAAATACGGAGAGTGTACGTTTGTGGATTCTCCAGCATTTCAAACTCCTGGCAAGTGTGGATTTGCCAGTAGAGACTTTCTTGCCACAGGTAGGTGTGCAGGCATCACTCCTCTTCCTTCAGAAGAAGACGGATGCTGAAATGCTTGTGCCTATAGAGAATGAGGATTATGACGTTTTTATGGCAATCGTAGAACAGGTCGGCAAAGACCGTCGTGGTGTTCCTGTATATGAAAAGGACGATGACGGAGCCGAAATTCTGTTTGAACATTATAAAAAATGGCTCACATACGCAGATAACGGACGTGAGATAGTAAGACAACGTAGAGAACGTATCAAGCACTTGGCAGATGACCTGCCAAAAGTGGCGAAGGCGTATAAAGAGTTTAAGGAGGAATATAAATGAAAACAGCGACAATAAATATTTGTGCAGTAAGAAGCATACATTTTCGTTCAGATGCAAGTTATCATTTGAGCGAAGGACAACATGTACAAAGAAGTATAGCATCTTCTCCATATCCGCTATTGTCTATTAGGCAGGTTGCTGATGATATATTTATAGGTAATAGAGCTAGACGTGTTTATGTTAAAAATGCCAAATACGGCATACCATTTTTAAGTAGTTCGGATATTTTGAAAGCTGATTTAGATAATGTCAAGTTAGCTTCAAAGAAATATACACTTGATATTGAACGTATGAGTCTTAAGAAGGGGTGGACTCTTATTTCACGTTCGGGCACAATTGGCAATTGTGCGTTCGCTAACGCGAAACATGCTCAGAAGCTTGCTTCTGAGGATGTTATTCGGTTAATACCGAATAACATCCTCAGAGAAGGCTTGATATATGCATATCTCGCCTCCAAGTATGGGCATTCCTTATTGACACAAGGAACATTTGGGGCTGTTATACAGCATATTGAACCCGCATTCGTGGGGTCCATAGCTATTCCTCAATTCCCAGAAAGTTTTCAACAAGAGGTTGATGATTTAATTCAAAAATCTGCGAGGTTGAGAGAGGAAGCTTCTGATGCGCTTGAATATGCGATTGGCTATTTTGACACATTGTTTCTTATACCGTTTAAAGAAAACTGTTTGGGTAAGGTGTCGTCTAAGGAGATTCTGACCTCTATAAATAAAAGATTTGAAGCTTCTTTTCATATATCTGAAGGTAAGGATATTGATAAATATATAAAAGAACATTATGAGTGGAAATCCTTAGGTGAAGTATGTTCAAATATTTCACGCCCAGACATATTCAAAAGATATTATGTTAAAAAAGGTGTCACTTTCTTGGGGGGTGCAGACATATTCCTAGCTACTCCTGATAGTGAGAAACGCTTGTCTCCTAAAAAAACCGCAAATATTGGAGCTCTAATGATCAAAGAAGGTACTATACTATTGCCACGCTCTGGTACCATAGGCAATGTCGCTTGGGCGCATGCCGGACATGCTCAGAAGCTTGCTTCTGAGCATGTCATTCGGATAACTCCGAATGACATCCTCAGAGCAGGCTATGTATATGCTTTTCTGGCTTCTAAATATGGTAAGAAACTGATTCAAAGATATATCTTTGGCTCTGTAATACAGCATGTAGAGCCGCCACACCTTAAATTGATTCCTGTACCTATTATAGATAAAAAGGTTATGGATGATATTCATGATAAAGTTATGGTATATAGTTCTGCGATGGGAAAAGCCATAGAATATGAGCGCAAAGCCATCACCATGGTCGAGCAAGAAATAGAGAAGTGGAACAAGCATTAAATGATTGTATGATGACAGAAGATACTTTTAAAGACCTGTGTCTTTGTGGTGAGACCACTAAGGTACAGTTTAAGGAATCGTTTACTTCGCAGAAGGAAATAGCAAAAGAGATGATTGCCTTTGCCAATACCAAAGGTGGAGTAATCCTCTTTGGTGTGGAAGACAAATGTGGCAAGCTTGTTGGTCTGTCATACGATGAGATTCAGGTAATCAGTCGTGAACTTGGCAATGCTGCCAATGAGCAAGTGCGCCCAACCATCTATATTGAAACGGAGGTTGTGCGCATGGAAGAAAAGCATTTCCTGATATGTTCTGTCGAGGAAGGTAAAAACAAGCCTTACAAGAATCTCAACGGAGAAATTTGGGTGAAGCAAGGAGCCGATAAACGTCGCATTACAGAGAACTCGGAGATTCTTGCCCTGTTTCAAGACTCAGGCAGTTATCAACCAGATGCCGCTGGTGTGAACGGTACGACGTTTGATGATATTGACCGCTATGCCATTGACGAATACCTTCAGAAGGTTTATGCTACGACGTTAGACGGATTTGGAGGTAAGGCGGAACAGGTATTAAAGAATATACATATTCTTAATCATCATGGCGTACCGACACTTGCCGGATACCTGTTCTTTGGCAAACATCCAGAGTACAATTGTCCAACTTGCATGGTAAAAGCCGTATCATTTTTCGGAAATGATCTCGCAGGCACACAATATCGTGACTCCAAAGAAATATTGGGCAATATGTCGCAGCTTTACAACAAGAGCATGGCTTTTCTCAAAGCCAATCTGCACAATGTGCAGGAAGAAGGAGCATCGTTTAATACGTTAGGCAAGTTGGAGATAGCAGAAGAGGTTTTGGAAGAAGTTGTTCAGAATGCACTTGTGCATCGTGATCTGCTTCGTCCTGCTCCCATCCGCCTTTTCGTCTTTGACGACAGAGTGGAGGTAATCAGTCCTGGAGCTTTGGCTGGCGGACTAACAGAAGAGGATATACGCAATGGTAAGACCTACCAGCGTAATCCGTATATGGCCACCTTTGCCACCAATGCCTTATATTATAAAGGTATAGGTTCGGGCATCGTGCGTATTCTTGCAGAATATCCTGATATTCGATTGGAAAACGACGTAAACGGAAAAGAGTTTAAGGTAACGATACCGAGAACTATCCAAAAGAGCGATTCTACTACCCAAAAGGAGCAATTTGAGGATATAAGTACTACCCAAAAGAGAGAAATCGCTACCCAAAAGAATTTGGATACTACCCAAAAGGAAGTATTGGAATACTTTAAAGGCAATCCTAAGGCAACCAGAGTAGATGCTGCTAATGCACTAGGTAATATTACGGAGGATGGAGTAAAATTCATTATAGCAAAATTACAGAAGAAAGGCTTGCTGAAACGTGTTGGCGGAAGAAAACACGGAGAGTGGCAGGTATTAATTTAAAAACAAAACAATATGGCACAATTAAGAAAACCCATACATGATGATGGACCTGTGAACGCTGGAGAACAGCGCTTGCTGGACTTTCTTTGTGTGAAACTGCCAGACAACTATATGGTCATTCCGAATCTCAATATCCCGATAACAGGTCCCAACCGAGTTATGAAATATTGGGAGTATGACTGTATTGTGGTAGCTCCGCATGCAGTTTATCACCTTGAGAACAAAGACTGGGCTGGCAATCTAGAAGGAGATGATTGGGCTTGGTTCCGTAGTGGTCAGGAGGTGGCTAATCCACATAAGACAGCAGGTCTTAAAAGTCGTATTCTTGCAAGTAAAATAAAAAATCAGCATCCAGATTGGCATTTCGGTCTGATTCAGACGGCTATAACTCTGAGTCATCCGCAGCAGTCTAAGTTCGGACTTGATCCTACTTGCGACTGTTACGGACAAACCTTTACCTTGGGTAATGAGCTTATTGATTTCTTGACCAATCCAGAGAGGGTAGGACGAAAAGCAGGGGCAATCCTCGATTTGCAGAATCAATTGACCGATTTGCTGACCGGTCAATCTGTAGAACGTCGCAAAACAGAACGTACGGAAATTTTTAACTATCAGATAGAGGAAGTACTTCAGGAAACGGAAGAATTTACAGAATATCTATGTGTGCCAAAGCTCATAGCCACAGCACATTATAAGATTCGTGAATATCCTCTTGATGTTGTAGGAAAGAGCCCGAAGGAACTGGAGGAACTGACGTTGAAGGTTCAGAATGCAAGTCTTGCCCAGGAGAAGATAGGTACGTCTCCATACATTGTTCAGACCATCTGTCGTATGAATGAGGAGCAGACTTACTATTATGAAATCAGCCGTTATCAGGATGAAAGTTCACTCCGCAGCAAACTGCGTTTGAAGACCTTTAAGCAGACAGATAAGATCAGTATTATCCTTGATGTGGCGCATGCATTAAAGGCAGCTCATCAGGAACAGGTATTCCATCGCAACGTTTGCCCGGAGAATATATATGTGTTTGAAGGTGGTAAGGCTGCTCTTGCCAACTTTGGCATGGCATGGTTTGTAGAACACTCTGACTTCAGTTTTACGGTGAAGAATGACATTGACATGAAATCTCCCTATTCAGCACCGGAATTTATGGAAAACGATGCCTGTGCAGCTAGTGATATATTCTCGTTGGGTGTCATCTTCTATGAGCTGATGGTCGGTAAAAAGCCATTTGATAGCAGCTTGATTTTCAGTGCAGTAATGGGAGGTAAACTGCCAGATGACCTGTTGCCAAGTAAGGTTTCAAAAGATTTGCCGGCATGGATGGATGAAATCGTGAAGCATACGATAGTGGCAAACTTAGACGAACGATGGCAAGATGCAGATGAGTTTATCACGTTTATCAATAACTCTATAGAAGAGGAAAAGAAGACAATCCAGACCGTTCATTCTACAACTGGTGGAAAAACAGAAGAGAAGAAAACCTGGTATCTGAAAGATATGAAGCCAGGAGTGAAGGTAACTCCTTCACTGACACTTCATGAAATACTGGGTAAGGGAGGCTTTGGACGTGTGTTCAAGGTATGGCATGATATGCAGAAGCAATATCTTGCCATCAAGATATTTGAGCGTGATGCATCGGTGGATAATGCTATTAACGAGTTTGAGGCATTGAAATCGCTTCATCATCCTAATATCGTTGAATTTAAATATATTGATAGAACTCAGCAAGGATTGTTCTATACCCTGATGGAGCTTCTTGAAGGAGAAAACCTTCAGAATTATACCAGGGGTGACCTTCGTTTGCCTGTTGATGAGGTATATAAGATGGCTATCCAGATACTTGGAGCACTGAAATATATGCAGGAGGAGCAAAATCCGCCAGTTTATCACAGAGACATCAAGCCAAGTAATATCATGTGGCATAAGCGTCAACTTTATAAGCTGATAGATTTCAATATATCTACCACTACAGATGACAAGTCGTTTGGCGGTACATTTCCATATATGGCTCCAGACCTGATTGTAAGTGGCAATAAGATTGATTGGGACAAGTCTGCCGACACCTTTGCTTTGGGTATTACTATGTATGAACTGTTGGCTCATGCTTATCCATGGCCAGGTAGCAACATGCGTCCAAGTATTCATACATTGCCAACAGATATCCGTAAGTATAATGATAAGCTGACGGATGAAATAGCAGAGTTTGTGATGAAGTCTATCATAACAGATAGAACCAAGCGTTTTACTTCTGCAAAAGAGATGCTTGAAGCATTACAGAAGATTGGTGTTGACAGAATATTGAAGGATACTTCATGCATCCTCGATTCTCCTACGGTAAATGCAAATCCTGTTGACTATATTAATTCTCTATATAGTCAAAGTCGTCATGGCAATAGCGGTACTCGTGCTGGCTCAAAAGCTCATGCTTTTGATGATCTTACCTATTCTGAGACAAAGCTTGATAAGGAACTGATCAAGGATATCAAGAATCTGAAGTACAAGCTGATAATCATTACCGGTAATGCCGGAGACGGAAAGACCGCATTCATCCATAGAATTGAAAGCCAAGGTACAGACAAGAAGGCGTATGATTCGAACAATGGATCTTGTTTCTATCTCAATGGAGTGCGCTTTGAATCAAACTATGATGGTTCTCAGGATGAAGATGATAAGGCAAATGACGATGTGCTGGCAGAGTTCCTTGCTCCTTTTACAAATCAGACAGACTATACAAAGGCTACTGAGGGTCGTGTAATTGCCATTAACGAAGGTAGATTGGTTGATTTCCTTTCTACGAGACAGGAGTTTAAAAAGCTTCAAGACAACATTGAGGAGTACTTTTATAAAGAAGGACATGTAGAACTGCTTCCGGGATTAATGGTTATCAATTTGAACCTTCGCTCTGTAACGGCAAAGGATGGTCAGACTCCAAGTCTGTTGGCTCAGCAGGTTAAGAAACTTACTCGTCCGGAATTGTGGTCAAAGTGTGAAGGATGTCCGATAGCTGATCGATGCTATATCAAATATAATGTAGATACGTTCCAGGACAGCAGTGCTGGAGATGAGGTAATCAGCCGTCTTGAATGGTTGGTTAGAACCATCGTATATAAGCGTGAACTTCACATTACTATGCGTGATCTCCGCTCAATGATAGCATGGATGCTTACTCGTGACTACTCTTGTGATGAAGTAAAGCAGCTGGTAGAATATGTTCAGACAGAACGTATTCCAGAATACTATTGGCAATACTATTATTTTAATCTTACAGCGCCAGTAGAAAGAACTGTGGATGATTTCATACTTCCGTCACTTGACTCAAATGACCGTCTGGTTAAATTGCTCCGTGAAACTGATGTAGCTGGTGTTGCCCTGCCTGCATTCGACCGTGATCTCTATTACAGCAGTAAGCGCCCTGATGGCTATCTGATATTCAGCGACAGAAAGCATAGTCTGCTGAATAATTTCAATGAAAATAATGTAATTATACCTGCATACGAAGTAAAGTCTGACGAAATAAGAATGAAGGTTACTAGTCGTCACAAGACTTTTGTGCGTCATCAGTATTTTGAGGGCACCATCGACTACCGCAGACGTTTGCCGTATCGTTATGCCAGCAAGTTTGAAGAGCAACTCCGTGTTGAAGATGAAAAATCACTGAACGAAACCAAGCAGGATCTGGCACGTGCCATCTCGGCAAGTGAAGGCTGTGACAATGTTCTGTTGACGGAGGGATATCTTCTGTTGGCAAGTTCTAATGTGGCTGATCCTATATCAAAGAGTTATCGCAGATTTCCTCTAGATGAGTTTGAACTGTTTGTGAATAAGACTGATCATTTGACAAAGTATATTGAGTATGAGAGTGACAGCTTGACTTTCCGTCACAAGATGGATAAATTCATCCAGTTGACAGTCAGTCTTGATCTTTATGAAATGTTGCAATATATTCGTGCAGGTTTCAGCCCTTCCGTCAATGATTTGCGTGGTCGTTTCATAGAACTTCAGATATTCAAGAACCTCTTGGAGGCAAAGACTTACTCGGAAATTCTCGTTACGAAGAATAACAGAAAATTCACCATAGTTCGTCTGGACAATAATAAGCATATAGTTATAGAACCTCTTAAAGCATAAGGAGAATACGATTATGATACTGAAATTAAAGAAAGGAACCGTCCCATTCTTGAATAAAGACTTGCTCTATGTGGATTTTAAGTCGGTAAAATTGGATCGTGTTCTTACCAATCTGTTTACTAAGATGTATGCAGATGGACAGCCTGTATCGTTGGCGTTTAGAAAAGAGTACACCATCGATATACTTAAAGATAACTTGAAAAAGTTAGAAGCCCAGGGTGTTCTCAATGGTGTAACTGACAATCCTGATGGTGTAGAAGACTGGCTTCGTAGCTCATTGTTGGAACTGGTGAACCGTGGTAATGTTATCAAGGAACATGTATCTGCCTTGAAGCCGCTCCACCTGCTTAGTTTCCGTGTGCAGAACAGTAAATATTGTAGAGACTATCGTGCTTCCGACCAACTTTACCTGATGCTGAAGAGTAATCCAGAGGTAATGAATGGGTTAGTAAAATATCTGAGTAAGGGTTGGGATAAATCTTCTGGTGAGATTAATACGCAGGAGGAACTTGATGTAGATACTACAGGCATTCTCTACATAACCAAGCCATTGCGCGAACGCAAGAGTATGAACAAGGAGGTGGATGTCATTCCATTGCCATTGTTGAAGAAGCAGGCGGCCTTGTTTACAGATGACATCCGCAGACTGCTGATTTACAAGGATAAACTCCCGAGAGCCGTCTTCATCGATTATCTCAGAATCCTTTGCGGATTGCATCTGACACTTTATACCATGAAGGTTGTTTATCTTCTGCCTAAGATGATAGAGGCAGGCTCTCGTGAGGTAGAGGATGACTGGTCTATGGTGGTAGATGTAACAGATAACTTGGATAGCATCGTAGCTCCATATGCTTGTAAGGACATAGAGCGTATGGAAAACAGCTATGGTAAGTATATTCGTGCTACTTATATGATTGACATCATACAGGATAGAAAATCCTGTAGCGTGGATGAGGCTCTCCGCATATTGAAAGAAGACAACGATAAGCAGGGTGAGTACTATGAAGTGAAACTCAAGGATATAGAGAATAATCTTCCTAACAGTGATGAAAAGGAGTTTGACAAAAACGACTTCCGTGAGATGCTGGAGTTCTTCCCTGAGAATGACTACTTTGATATGTTTGTACATGTTTTGGAGAAGTCAAACTTAGGAGCCAGCCAATATCGCTATCTTAGAGAGTTCATAGATGCAGTATCGATGAAGAACAGTTCTTCTATGCTGATGGCCGACAGCCGTTCTAAGCGCCATCCACGTCGAGGTGCTCTTGGAAGCAAGTTGCTGGAAACGATGGTTCAGCTTCTGGTGCTCAAAGAAAAACCGAATGGTGGTTACGAAACCCGTTCACTCTCTATCGATGAGTTGGCTAGTGCTATCCGTGAGCGTTACGGTCTCATCATCAATGGTATAGAAGACGAGCGCTTTGCTGATGCTGATGTAGAAATGAATGCAGCATTCCATCTGAATATGGAAGCTTTCAAGAACAAGTTGCGTCAGATTGGATTCTACACAGATATGAGCGATGCTTGTATCCTTCAAAAAATTCGTCCACGTTATAAATTGGAAGACTAATGGAAAATATTAAAACATTATATTATGAACGCTTTATTCAGCATGTCGTTGAAAGCTATTCGCCAAAGCTGAAAGCTGCCAAGCCTGGTCATTGCATGAAGATTACAGGCTTGGCGATGAAAGAACTGCGTGTATTGCTTCCACTGCTCCGTCCTTTGAATGGTAATATGGAAGTATTCATTCTTTCGGAAACAGAGAAGGGTGACGATTTTATACATGCAACGAAACTGATTGAGTTAAGAAACAATCCTGATAAGTCGGTATTGGTTCTTGTACCTTCAAACAGTCGTACATCAGCAGAAGACTCTTATGGTGATGCTACGTTCCAGAATCTTTCTGTGGAAAAACTCCAAGATACTTTCATGATGAAACTCATAGTTGAGTTGCCTGAGGAGAAAAAGTATTTATGGAAACAGATGACAGATTTGTTTGAAGAGATTAAGCCTTCAAGATCAGCGGTGGTAAAATATCTGCTTTATCTCGAAATAGAGCAGTATGCCGATGAAGCTTGGGGAAATGGGCTCTATCTGTTTGGTATGTTGCCAGATAAGGATCTTGTAAAAAACGAGGGATCTGTAAGAAGAAGATTCATGCTCAATAAAGAGAAGGTATCATCTGTGATGGCAGATTTTTCTATAACTGCAGCCGATAGAATTGCAAGTTTACCTCTGGTTAGAAATACCGTTCAGAAGGAATTAATGCAATACTTTACGACGACAGATCATATAGAGGATGCACTGTCTCTTTTTGAGAATATCCATGATTTTCACCCAGAATTCAACTATGCAGAATTGCCATGGATTGATAAGGGTATTGAGGATAAGCCTATAAAGGTTAAGGTTGATATTGTTCCTGGAAAGGAACCAAAGAAAGAACTCGTTCGTGATGCTGATACGGGAACTTTGTTTTTGGGTATCCCACAGGAAAAGAAAGGTAAGGTATCATTTACCATCACTACAGATCCATCTCCAAAAGACTATCCTGATATCTTTTCTTTTGAGATCGCATTGGTGAAAATCGATGACTTCTCAGAAGTAGGGGTTTTGAAAAAGGCAAAGGTAGGAACCAATAAGCGTGCCTCCCGAAAACTTTCGTTGAATATATCTCATGGTATGTTTGAAGAAGGTGAATATCTGCTCCGTGTTCGTGCTCTTGACGAAAATGGAATCGTTCTTGATGCCTTGAAAGAATTTAAGGAAGAGCGAGTACAGGCTGCCTGGCTTGATGCTAAAGAGCAAAATCCAAATCTCCAGATGGAACAATTTCGTTTGGAGCAGCATGTGGCGTATTGTAACGAATCAGAAAGCTTTACTATCACAGAAGATGATTTCATAGATGATGGTACTGTTGATAAGCGTGGAAAAGTAAACAGTTTTACTCAGGGTATCATACATTATCGCAGTACCCATCTCTATAAGGGTGAAGAGTTGGAACTCCCTCTGGGAGGAACGGATAGAAATGCTTGGATAGAGGGGTCTCTCAACAATACATACCAATTTGATTTTGGCGCAGCTTATGCTTATCAGATACAGTTGCCTAAGAAGCTGATTCAGCTTGAAACAACTTTCTTGCAGAATGATTCGGCTTTCGGACATGTGGAGGCTTTTCTTAGTGGAAATCCTACAGATACAAAACTCTTGGACCCAACTGACAAGGCAAGACAATTTCCATTGTTCGTCGAAGCAAAAGGATTGAATATTCCAAATGAACTTTCGGCATTGCGTGAGGAATTGTTTGCCGTGATTCGTGAATCTGCAGATCATGGAGAAGGTTTGGTATGTACTACTGATTTCACGACAAATATGGGTCTTGTAAAAGCATATCTGTCTGAATATGATACATGGTTGAGAAATGCGGGTGAACAGAATTTGAATGAAGAGCAATTTATTACTCTCCAGAATCTTGATACTGTTCGTCTCACTGTTGAGTTGCCAGATGGTTCAAATACCCATGTAAAACTCATCACACCACTTCATCCATTGCGTCTTGCCTGGATGGTAAATCTCTATGAGTTATATCAAGACTGGGAAGAAAAGACACTGGAGCACCCGTTGTATCGTAAGGCCTGGTATAGAAAATTGGATAAGTTATTCCTAGGTCTCTTGCCAATGGAAATTGCTCCGCTGATACTCTGTGAGAACTCTTTGAAAGAGGCATACCAATACATCGGAGAGATTACTTTCGGTTGGGGTGCATATGCACAACCAGCCTTTGGTCAGGAATCATTTGCTTCAGGTTACCGCCAGTTGAAATCATATACAGCAATGTTGCTGAATGTGGCTCGTGAGAAACGAATAGACAGCGATGTAAGTAAAGAGTTGGTTGTTCGTCATCTTTTCAATTACGGACTATCTCATCCTTATACAGATAAACTGGTTATCAACTTGTTCAATGCCGGTGATGCAGCGGTATTTGCACAAGCTCTTATTGAATTGGAGAAAATCGGTTTGGGAATTGGACTGACTTATGAAGTGCGTTTGTTCTCAGATAACAACATGTTGCAATCAGGTGAAGCCTTTAAGGATTTACTTGATCCTGATGCTGCTGGTGCTCCTGAGGCAGAGGTCTTCTCACAAGTTTCTGCTAATCGCTTGTTTCCAAAACTGCGCTTCTCGTTGAATAGGGTTAGCGATTTTATAGATGATCATAACAAGTATCAGGCACATCTGTCATTTCTGGTAAATCCATTTGCCGTCAATACCGAATTAGTACGTCCTGATGAATTGAGCCGTTCTTTCTATTTGAATGGTACGATTTGCAGAAATGTGGTTAATGCCGTAAAGGAAGGTAAGTCATTTGTTTGGAATCGCTATTTCTCAAATAAGACTTTGCCAAATCCGGTATCTGAGTCGGCAAATATGGAAGTCAGCCTGTTCGCTCGTCTGCAAGAGGCTACAGGTAAATTGCTTTCTTCAACGCTTGAAGAATCTGTTCCGGCAACAACTCTCCGCTTGAAGGAGAATGACATGATGCTTCTATCTTTCGTGCATGACAGTAGCGACTGGGTAATCACCTTTGATAAGAATATGGGACCAGAGTTCTATGATCTTCCTTGTTTGGGTGATAATGATAATCTTTATCTCCTCGACTATATTCCAGGCGAGGAAGCAACAGGTGTGTCATCATATCTGACCACAAAGCCTACAAGCGAAATTGGAGCTCTGATGATACCTTTGTTCAAGGAATATGGTATTAATCTGGAAAAGTATGAGAATTTCAAGCAGATACTGGAAGATGTACGTTCTGTAAGTAGTTCGCTTATCATGCAGGTTAACGCAACTTCTCGTAAGGGATTTGAGGTTATAGGAACAACTTTGTGTAAACGCTTCTTAGAAAAGAAAGGTATTACCAAAGAGTCTTTCCTTATTCCGATTGACCTCCATAAGGAGCTGTTTGTGGACTTGGATAACGAAAATAAGGAGCGTGCAGATAATCTTGTTGTGAAAATTGATTCTGCAAAGAAAGAGATACTCTTTACAGTAGTTGAAATTAAGTGCCGCAATGCTCATTACAATATGGAAGAACTTCATGCTAAGATGGTTAATCAAATAGAAAATACCATCTTTGCCCTTCGATCTCACTTTGAAATGGCCGTCGATGGGTACGACCGTCTCGATAGAGAGTTAAAAGTGCTTGAACTGAAGTCTTTTCTGGAGTTCTATATCCGCCGAGCAATGCGATATGGACAGTTGGATCCATTATATGCTCATGAATATTTGGAATTTCTGAGCAAATTGGCTGATGGATATACAATCCGTTTCAAGCAACTAGGAGTGGTTTTCGACTTTACCCAAATGGAACGTCAGAAGAAAGATTTCTATGGGGATGCTGTGATTTATACTATGGGGGAACCTGTGATAGGAGAAATTCTAAATACAGAAGGCTCTCTTGATACTCAGGCACTTGAGGCTATGGACAAAGAATTTGTTAATTATTTTGAGCCTACATATAGTCCGGTGAATGTGCATGTGGATGATGCCATTCTTCTTCAGCAGAATCAGAATACTGAAGAATCTGAGCAAAATGATGAATGCGAGATTGTCATTCCGAAGAAAACAACAGTTACATCTGATGTAGAAACGCAACCGAGTTCTGAACATACGGCTGTTTCGTCAAATGAACAAAATGAACAGCCGTCAGTTTCGTTTACACCTGTAGAACAATCTCATGTTGGGCAGTCTCAATCTGGGAATGGCAGTGCTGGTAATGTGACTATAGAAAATGTATCGCAAGAAATTTCGGATCCGGATTATCAAGAGCCAAATTGCGATGTAATCATAGGAAAAAATGGTGCTTCTCCTCAGTATGGTGTGCTGGGTAAGATGATTAGTAATGGGCGTGTCATAGGTCTGGATTTGAACGAGTGTAATACAGTTAGCTTGTTTGGTGTTCAGGGTGCCGGTAAGAGCTATACTATTGGTTCCATAACAGAGATGGTACTTCGTCAATTTTCCAAGGTGAATAAGCTGCCAGCTCCGATGGCAAGTGTCATATTCCACTATAGTGACAGTATGGATTATGCTCCAGAATTTACTTCTATGGTATATCCAAACGATGAGTCTGGTCAATTGGCTAAGCTGAAAGCAGAATATGGTGCAAAGCCAGGCAATATTAAGGATGTAATCTTATTGGCTCCTGAAAGCCAGGTTGAAACCAGAAAGTCGGAATATCCTGATCTTGAAGTCCATTCTATTGGCTTTGATTCTTCAGAATTGTCTGTTAAGGACTGGATGTTTTTACTTGGTGCTATGGGAAATGACTCTACTTATATAAAGGAGTTAAAGCAGATAATGAAGGCATGTCGTAATGATATGAGTTTAGTAAACATCCGAAATGGTGTGGCAAACAGTAATCACATGAGTTCTTCTCAGCGTTCTCTTGCAGAACAAAAACTTGATTTCGCTGAAGAATATATCACGGATGGAAATAAGTTGCAACAGTATTTGAAACCAGGAAGGCTTATCATTGTTGACTTGCGTGATGAATTCATAGAAAAAGATGAGGCTCTTGGGCTTTTTGTGGTAATGCTTGATATCTTCTCTTCAGTGATGAGGGTTGATGGCCAGGCATTCAACAAGTTTATCGTTTTTGATGAAGCTCACAAGTATATGAACAATAAGGAATTGGTTAGTTCTATAACAACAGCCATTCGTGAGATGCGTCATAAAGGAGTTTCTATCATGATTGCCAGTCAGGATCCAATGAGTCTTCCAACGGAGATTATAGAGCTAAGTTCTATTGTTGTTATGCATAGATTCAGTTCTCCTGCATGGGTAAAACATGTTCAAAAGGCAATAACTCCGCTCCAAACGCTTACTGCAACAGAAATGGCTGCACTTGGTTCTGGAGAAGCTTATCTGTGGGCAAACAAGGCTTCAGACAAAGCTGTTACTCAACGTCCAATAAAGGTAAGCATACGCCCTCGTGTAACAAAACATGGTGGTGATACGATTCAAGCGGTGAAGTAATATATGAAGGTATTTGAATATACAAACAAAGGTAGTAGGGAAGAGAACCAGGACTATGTTGTTCATGGTTCTCTTTCTGAAGAATCTTGTGCATTTGTTGTAGCTGATGGCATGGGAGGCTATTCTGAAGGTGCTATGGCGTCGAAGGTAGTTGGTGACGCTTTGCTAGACTTTATCGAATTAAACTATACAAGTTTTGAACCTGCCATTTTGTTGAAGGAAGCTATTTCATTTGCTAACGATGCACTTATGCTGAAACGTATAGCGCTTGGTGTCTCAAAGATGGGATGTGTTGTAACTGTTCTTTTTATTACTAAGGGGTATGCATATCTGTCATGGTTGGGTGATAGTCGTATATATATGTATAGGGATGGTAAAGAAGTCTATCGCACGGAAGACCATTCTGTCATAAATGAATTAGCTAAGATAAGGAGTCTTGTACCATCAAGTTATGATAAGTATGCTTCTGTTGTCACAAAGTCTATAATGGGCGATGTTCCGGTAGATGTTGCTCCTATACGTAAAGTCAAAATCGAAAAAGGTGATATTTTTATCCTTTGTACGGATGGACTTCATAAAGAACTTGACATGACAAGAGTAGTGGATTATAATGAAAACAAGAAGGATGATTTTGATTCATTTGCTCCTCGTGTTTCTGATAATTTTTCATTCATAAAGATTGAAGTATGATATTAAATGATACTATAATTGATGATATTAAAAGAAAGTCTGGACTTATGTTTGATAAGGCCGTAGATTTTGGTCTGTTATCATCTTATATATATAAGGATACTGGACGAACTATTGGCGTAACAACCCTAAAGCGCCTATTTAATTACATCAATGATGAGAGAAAAACGAGCGAGTACACTCTTAATACAATAGCATTGTATATGGGGTACAAATCTTGGGACATTTATTCTTCTTCAAAGATGCTAGATAGTGAATGGGGATATAAAGATGAAACTCTCTATATCAATGCCTTAGAGGTTGGTACGAGAATAATGATTCAGTATTTGAACCGAGTTGTGAACTTTGAAGTATGTGCAATAGATGGGCAAAACGTTCTTAAAGTTACTTCAACCCAGAATAGCAGTTTGAAAGAAGGGGATATTCTTTTTGTTTGTAAAATAAAAAAGGGTGATATCCTGGAGGCGAATAAAGTGCTTAGAGGGTTAAATGTTGGCAATTATAGAACTAATGGAGAGATCAAAGTTATAGAGATTGTTAATAGTTGAAAATGCAATAAACAAAAACAAAGTCATCTGTTTGAACAGATGGCTTTGTTTTTGTTATACAGTTTGTGGAACTACTTAGAATTATTTAATAGTTTGTCAATGCTGAATGTAAAGGTATAATCATTCTGTACATTCTCAATCATGATTGGCATCATGATAGTCATAGTCTTGCCTACATATGATGAAGCTTGTGCATCTCTTGTGGCTGCATCGTTATAAACGCATGGTATCAAGTACTTTTCTCTCCATCCTCCATATTGACCAGATACGAAATAGACGTTGTCTGTAGGTAAGAGTAGGTCTGATAAACTTGCACCTTTAGGTACTGTAGAGGCTGGTTGACTGTTGTTGCGCTCATTGTATTTCACACCAGAGTGCATTACTCGACCAGTTTGGCCTTTGTAATCAACATAGCTTATATCATCCCAATTAATTTTAAGGGTATGTCCGGACTTGTTGGTTAAATCAAAATTAAACTGTTTGGAGCCAACATACCATACGATATTAATATAATCATCTTCATAACGATACTTGTTGGTTGTTCCATCCTGGAAGTTTACTACCTTAGTATCTCCAAACTGCTGTTTTGCATTAGCAGGACTCTCTACAGTTTTTAATCCAATAGAATAGTCTGCTACATAGCTTTTGAAAGCACCACATGAAGTCATAGCTATTAAGGCTATGGCTGTACATAAAAGATTTCCTAGTTTCTTCATTACTTATATATTTTAGAGTTGAACATTTCTAGAATGCAAAGATACAATAATATTTGTTCAGTTGTATCATTTTGGCAAAACGTGGACAAACATGGATGAATACCTCATTTAGTTTTTGTTTAAATAGGTTAGAAGAATATTCGTATTAAAAGAGCGTTACTAAATGGCATGAAATAGTGTGAAAGTATACCTTGCTTTTGGCTGTTACTATAGATTAGCATTGAAATATGTTGCCAAAATGTTGCCAAAAATAGAAAAGGAAAAATCCCAACTGCTTATTATCAAGCAGTTAGGATTTTCTTCAGTGCGCCTGATAGGACTCGAACCTACACGGCCTAAACCACTAGATCCTAAGTCTAGCGCGTCTACCAATTTCGCCACAAGCGCATTCTTGGGTGCAAAGATACAATAATAATTTGAATAAAAAGAATAAAAATGAAAAAAATGATGGTTTTACTTGCTTTTTACGAGAAATAATGGTAATTTTGCAAACAGATACTGTTCTATTTTTATTTTGCAAAAAAACGAAGGCAGGACAGTAAGGACAGATAAAAACTATAATAACAGGAATATGAAAAAAATATGGGTTATGATGCTGGCTACATTGATGGTTTCTTCCACGATGATGGCTGGAAATGTGAAGAAATCAACTACTCTTCCTATTGTGGGAGAGGTCGTAAAGGCTTCTCATCCGATGATTCAGTATGTTGGGCGTGTGAGCTTTGCTAAGAATCCTGATGTAGCCAGTTTCAATTATCCGGGAACTACGATTGAGGCTAGTTTTCAAGGGTCTTCTCTGAAAATGCTGTGCCGCCCGAAGACTGGATATTTCATGGCGCAGATTGATGGTTGCGAACCTTTCAAAGTGGGCTTTAATGCCGAACGCGATTCGGTTGTTACCCTGGCTGCGGCTTTGTCAAAGGGGGTGCATCATGCTAAGGTGATGTATGTGATAGAAGGCTTATTCCGTAAACCGGAATTCAGGGGATTTGTTCTTGATAAGGGATGTCAGCTCGTTGAGGCTCAGGCTCTCCCGGAACGGAAGATTGAATTTATCGGAAATTCAATCACCTGCGGTTATGGAGTAGAAAGTATCAACATGTCTGATCCTTTTGAGGATGAAACGGAGAACCATTGGCTTACTTATGCCAATATCGTAAGTGACAGTCTGAAGGCTCAGCATACTTCTATCTCCCGCAGTGGTATCGGTGTATATCGTAATTATAATGGTCCGAAGACAGGTGATGCCGATAACATGCCTTGGCAATATGAATATACCTTATTTGACCAGCATGATGAAAAATGGGATTTTGCCAAGTATCAGCCTCAGTTAGTCTGTATCAATCTGGGTACGAACGATCTTTCTACCAAGAATTATGATATTCAACTCTACGAGAAGAATTATCGCATGTTTCTTAAAACGGTACGTAGCAAGTATCCTCATGCAAAGATTGTGATGTTAACAGGTCCGATGCTCGGCGAGAAGGAGAGTAGCAAGCAGCGAACTGTGCTTGATAGAATCTGTGCTGATGCCAATAAAACTGATAAGAATATTTACCGTTTCGATTTCAGTTTCCAGAAAGGAGATTTAGGTTATGGCGCCAGCTGGCATCCTAGTATGTTGCAGCATCGGAAGATGGCAGCAGAATTGCTTCCGTTCCTGAGAAAACTGATGAATTGGAATTAAATGAAATTGCATGTTTCCAAAACAAAATTATATGATAACAATGAACACAAAAAATCTATTATTGTTGGCATCTCTTACATTGGCGATGCCTCTGACAGCACAGACTCCGCAAGAGGATTTCAAGCGGGATATTACGCTTTCGGGTAGTAACTATGTAGCTTATCGTGGTCCGCAGAAGCAGTTGACTGCGGCTCCTAAAGGTTATAAGCCTTTCTATCTGAGCCATTATGGCCGGCATGGTTCCCGCTATATGATTGGCAAGAAGGCTTATGATGTGCCTTATTTCTCTTTGCTCAAAGCGAAGCAGGAGGGCAAACTGACAGCTAAGGGCGAGGAAACGCTGGCTAAGGTGAAGATTATTCGTGAGGAGGCGAAGGGGCGTGATGGCGAACTGACTCCGCTCGGAGCTCTCCAGCATCAGGGTATCACCAGAAGAATGATGGAGCGCTTCCCTGAGATTTTTGCCGGTAATACGAATATTGAGGCCCGAAGTACTTTGGTAATCCGATGTATCCTCTCTATGGAGAACGGTTTGCAGCAGATGCTGCGCATGAATCCGAAACTTCATATCTTCCATGATGCCAGCGAGCATGATATGTATTATATGAACCAAGACGACAGATACCTGGATAGCTTGAAGAACAGCGTGGGTATCAAGGTGGCACTGCAGGAATTTGCACAGAAGCACGTTAGCTATAGCCGTGTGATGCAGGAACTGTTCAACGACCCTGCCTGGGTGAAACAGAATATCAACCAGAGTGACCTGAACAGAAAACTTTATAAGATGGCAAGCTCAATCCAAGGCACGGAACTGAGGGGCAAGGTTTCGCTCTATGACCTCTTTACGGAGGAGGAACTGTATCAGAACTGGCTGAATGCCAACATCTCGTGGCAGATGGCTTACGGCAACTCGCCTTATACGGGCAATGTGCAGCCGTTCTCCCAGCGCAATCTCTTGAGAAATATTATCCAGAAGGCGGATAGCTGCATCGCCTTGCCGCATCCGGGAGCTACATTGAGATATGGACACGATACAATGGTTACTCCGCTTACCTGTTTGCTGGATTTGAATGGATATGGCGAAGAGATTAAGGATCCGGAGAAGATTGCTTCTCAATGGTGGGATTATAAGATTACTCCGATGGCTACGAATTTGCAGTTTGTTTTTTATAGAAACAAGGCGAATGATGTGCTGGTGAAGGTGCTTTTGAATGAAGACGAGGCTACTTTGCCTATCAAGAGCGATGTGGCACCTTATTACCACTGGAATGACTTCAGGGAGTATTGCCTGAAAAAGCTGGCGGGGTATAAAAGGTAAAAATGAAGGCTACTGACTGCTGGGGGACAGGCGATGGAATCGCCTGGAACGGGGGCAGGCGGGGGACTGGCTTCTTTTTTGCTGAACGCGAAACGCTAAAGCGCGAAATGCAAATGGCTAGATAATAAAAAAAAGGGCTTAAGCTTTTTGGGCTTAAGCTCCTTTTTTATGATGGGCGCTTTCCTTGCGCTTTCTTTTTCGCTTTCTTAGCGCTTTTTATTGCTTCGATAACCAGTCTTTATCCTTCTGGTCTTCTTCGAAATCTTTTTCTGAGAAGAGGTTGGTCTGACCAGTCAGTTCGTCAATCACCTGTTGCTCGCTTTTGCCAGCATCTGGATCAAGGTTTTCACCTTCATTCTCTGAGTCAGAACCATCCGGTTCCTCATCATTATCCTCAGAAGGAGGTTCTGGGAATCGGGTTGGTTCCAGTTCCTCGATACTTTCAATCTTCCATGTCGTGAGGCGCTTACCCTTTGCCTTGAAACTCTTCTGCGCAATGAACTGCTCGGCATCGATTTCTTCGGCAGGACGGATGGTATCCACACCGCCATAAGTAACCTTGATGCGTGGATAAACCGTATCGGTAAGCAAGATGAGCTTGCAGTTAGGGTTTTCTCCCATGAAATTCTGATGGCGCTTGGTGGCATCCATCGTGAATCGCTTGATGTATGGATATCCCTGATTGTCGGCATCGTAGAGAATTGCTGTCCATATCTTATGTTCATCCCATTTCTCTAAGCGGATGATGTTGTCCTCGTAGTGGTTGTTGACATCGAAATTGGTGATGTAGAATTCACCGTTGTCGAGTACTACCAAGATAGAATCATCATCATTGAATTCGCCCAGGAAGCGGCCGTTCTCATCGTAGTTGATGCGGTTTACGTCTGGGTCGAACCAAACCTTTCTGCCTCCTAACGTGCTGTGGCCGTGACTCTTCAGACCGATGCGGCGAATGGTGCGCTTGGTAAGGAGATTACCTTTGGCAGCACGCCCCTTGATCAGAATGTCTGAGAAATCCTTCTCCAGGAAGATGCTCTGGCGCTTCTTCGTCAGGTCTGGCTCCATCGTACACTTGATGATTTCAGCTTCTCCATTCGGGTTGGCGGTGAAATAGATAACGCGGCTGCCAGCTGTGCCCTGAGTGATGTCATACAACTTGTCGCGGGTCATGGCGGTTACATTGAATCGCTTGATGAAGTAATCGCCTTGTTTGCCGTCGCGGTAAACACAGTTGTAGATGGTGCGCTTGTCGTTCTTCTTGAATACCTGTACATGGAGGATATTCTTGCCAACGAATATTTTGTCGGCTACCTTGGTGACTTTAAACTTACCATCCTTATAAAAGATGATGATGTCATCGAGGTCGGAGCAGTTGCATACGAATTCATCTTTCTTCAAACCTGTACCAACGAATCCTTCCTGACGGTTGATATAGAGTTTCTGGTTAGCCTCTACCACCTTAGTCACCTCAATGGTATCGAAGTTTCTGATTTCTGTTTTGCGAGAATGGTTCTTTCCATACTTGCCCTTGAGATATTCAAACCAGTTGATGGTAACATCGGTCATGTGAGCCAGGTCGTTCTCAATCTCAGCAAGTTCAGCCTTAATTTTCATCAGCAGTTCGTCTGCCTTATCCTTATTATATTTAAGGATTCGCTGCATCTTGATTTCCAGGAGCTTGAGGATGTCCTCGCGGGTAATTTCCCGATGGAAGGCATATTCTACCATACCCTTACCGTCTACTTCGGCAGTAAAGAGTTTGTCCTTGAATGGCTCGAGTTTTGAGTCGATGAAGGCAACAACCTCATCCTGACTCTTACTCTGCTCAAACTTTCGCTCCTTGTAGATGCGTTCTTCGATGAAAATCCGTTCGAGAGAAGAGAAGAAGAGCTGTTCCTCCAATTCACTCTTTCTGATCATCAGTTCCTTGCGCAGCAATCCCATAGTGCGGTCTACGCTGTGGCGCAACACATCGCTGATAGTGAGGAAAACAGGCTTGTTGTCTTCGATGACACAGCAGTTGGGCGAGATGTTGATTTCGCAATCGCTGAAAGCGTAGAGTGCATCCATCGTTTTATCTGATGAGGTTCCTGGTGCCAGATGCACAAGAATCTCAACATTTGCCGAAGTAACATCATCTACCTTGCGTGCCTTAATCTTACCCTTTTCTACCGCTTTGGTGATAGAATCGATGAGGCTGCCTGTAGTCTTGCTGAATGGTATCTCGCTGATAACGAGTGTCTTGTTGTCGAGCTTGTCTATCTTGGCTCTTACCTTCAATGCACCACCTCGCTGTCCATCATTGTATTTACTTACATCGATTGCACCGCCTGTAGGGAAGTCGGGATAGAGTTGGAAAGGCTCGCCCTTGAGATAGTGGACGGCAGCATCGCAAATCTCATTGAAATTATGTGGCAAAACCTTACTGCTCAATCCCACGGCAATACCCTCGGCACCTTGTGCCAGGAGCAGCGGGAATTTGGCAGGGAGCGTGATAGGCTCCTTGTTTCTGCCATCATAAGAGAGTTGCCAGTCGGTGGTTTTAGGATTGAAAACCACATCGAGAGCAAACTTAGAGAGGCGTGCCTCGATATATCGGGGAGCAGCGGCACGGTCGCCCGTAAGAATGTTTCCCCAGTTACCCTGAGTATCGATGAGCAGGTCTTTCTGTCCCATCTGTACCAAAGCATCTCCGATAGACGCATCACCGTGAGGGTGAAACTGCATGGTATGTCCCACGATATTGGCAACCTTGTTGTATCTTCCGTCGTCCATGCGCTTCATAGAGTGGAGGATGCGTCGCTGTACCGGTTTCAAACCATCCTCAATATGAGGAACGGCACGTTCGAGGATAACATACGATGCATAGTCGAGGAACCAGTTCTGATACATTCCGCTGAGGTGATGTACAGCAGAAGCATCGAATCGGTTCACCGGCTTATAATCGGAATGTTTCTCGGTCGAAATCTCCTCGTTGTCATCTTCTGCAGCATCCTGTTCAGATTCTGCAGAAGAATTTTCCAAATTTGGCGATTTTTCCTCTTCAAGACCGTTTTTATCTTTAATTTCGTCGCTCATATATAGCTTTTAATACTTATTTTATTAATTTATGGCAAAAATACAACAATTTTTCGAGAAAAAAGAGTATCTTTGCCGAAAATTTGAAAAAAATAAGATTTAATCATGGCACAGGAAGATGTTTTTAAGAAAATTGTAAGCCATTGCAAGGAATATGGCTTCGTGTTCCCAAGTAGTGAAATTTATGATGGCTTGGCTGCCGTTTATGACTATGGTCAGAATGGTGTTGAGCTCAAAAACAATATCAAACAGTACTGGTGGCAGAGTATGGTATTGTTGCACGAGAACATTGTTGGTCTCGATGCAGCTATCTTCATGCACCCTACAGTATGGAAGGCATCTGGACACGTAGATGCTTTCAATGACCCATTGATTGATAACCGCGATTCAAAGAAGCGTTATCGTGCCGATGTGCTCATCGAGGATCACATGGCTAAGTATGAGGAGAAGATTGCCAAGGAGATTGCCAAGGCTAAGAAGCGTTTCGGCGATAGCTTTGATGAGGCTCAGTTCCGTGCAACTAATCCTCGCGTTCTGGAGAACCAGAAGAAGTTTGATGATCTCCATGCCCGCTATACTGAGGCTATGCAGGGTCCTAACCTGGAGATGCTGAAGCAGATTATCGAGGATGAGGGTATCGTCTGCCCTATCAGCGGTACCAAGAACTGGACTGATGTCCGTCAGTTCAACCTGATGTTCTCTACCCAGATGGGTGCTGCCAGCGATGCTACAAGCAAGGTATATCTCCGTCCTGAGACAGCTCAGGGTATCTTCGTAGATTATCTGAGCGTTCAGAAGACCGGCCGTATGAAGTTGCCATTCGGTATCTGTCAGATTGGTAAGGCTTTCCGTAACGAGGTTGTAGCCCGTCAGTTCGTATTCCGTATGCGTGAGTTCGAGCAGATGGAGATGCAGTTCTTCTGCCAGCCTGGTACTGAGATGAAGTGGTTTGAATATTGGAAGAAGGTTCGTCTGGCTTGGCACGAGGCTCTCGGTATGGGTAATGAGAACTACCGTTATCACGATCACGAGAAACTGGCTCACTATGCCAATGCTGCTACCGACATCGAGTTTAAGATGCCATTCGGCTTCAAGGAGGTAGAGGGTATCCACAGCCGTACCAATTTTGACCTTTCTCAGCACGAGAAGTACAGCGGCCGTTCTATCAAGTACTTCGATCCAGAGAAGAACGAGAGCTATGTACCTTACGATGTAGAGACATCTATCGGTGTAGACCGTATGTTCCTCAGCGTAATGTGCCACTCTTACTGCGAGGAGAAGCTGGAGAATGGCGAGACACGTGTTGTTTTGCGTTTGCCAGAGGCTTTGGCACCTGTTAAGTGTGCTGTGTTCCCATTGGATAAGAAGTATGGTTTGCCAGAGTTGGCTCACGAAATCGTTGACGAACTGAAGTTCCACTTCAATACTCACTATGGCGATCCTAAGGATTCTATCGGTAAGCGTTATCGCCGTCAGGATGCTATCGGTACTCCATTCTGTATCACCGTAGACCACGAGACTCCAAACGATCATAAGGTAACTCTGCGTTATCGTGATACCATGGAGCAGGAGCGCGTAGCTATCTCAGATCTTCGCAGCATCATCGAGGAGCGCGTAAGCATCACTAGCGTATTGAAGAAGCTTGGCAAGGAAATCAAGAACTTCTAATTAATCAAATACATTTAGATGAATCTTAAGAGTTTGAAATATTTCTTCTTCCTCATGATGGCAGTGATCACACTGTCATCATGTAGCGAAGATGATGATAATGTCTCGGAATATGCCAACTGGAAGGAGCGTAACGAGCAGGCTTTTGCCGATACATTGGCTTATGCCAGGAAGATGGGCAAAGCTAACGGCTGGTACGTTTATAAGAACTGGACGTTCGAAAACCAGACTCCGAACAAAGATCAGAATGGTAATTTAGTGACCCTTACTTATAAGGATTGCGATAATATCATCGTTCATGTTCTGAAGCAGGGAGAGGGGAAAACTTCTCCAATCCTTACCGATTCGGTACAGGTGAGCTATCGTGGCCGTTTCATTCCTACTGATAATTATAAGGAAGGTTACGTCTTCGACCAGAGTTTTACGGGTACTTTTGATGCTGCTACAGCTAATCCTATCCGTAGTGTGGCCGGTGGATTTATCGATGGCTTTACCACCGCATTGCTCAAGATGCATCCGGGCGACCATTGGCAGGTGTTCATTCCATACCAGCTGGCTTATGGCGAGAGCGGTAATTCTTCAATCCAAGGCTATTCAATGCTCCGTTTTGAGATGGTGCTCAAGAGTTATAAGAGAGCTTCTGGCAAGAAGTGGATTACTAAATAATAAGAATAAAGATTTAGAGAAAAGTATGTGCATATGTTTGAAATGATATATGCACATATTTTTTTGTATGAGCGATATACGAGAAATTAATTTATGCTTTATAGCAAGAAGACAGATTATTTGATGGAGTCGATTCGCCTGGGTAGGGAGATGGATCGGCGCGAGAAACTCAATCTTATTGTAGGGTTGAGTATACCTTCTATGCTGGCTCAGATTTCTACGGTGATGATGTTCTTCATTGATGCTTCTATGGTGGGGCATCTGGGAGCAGAGGCTTCTGCCAGTATCGGATTGATAGAGTCAACTACCTGGCTTATAGGTAGCTTGCTCAGTGCTGCTGCTACTGGCTTTTCTGTACAGGTAGCTCATTTTATCGGAGCTAATGATTTTGCAAATGCCCGTCAGGTGTTTCGTCATGCGCTGATTTGCGGTGTGGCGTTCAGCATTTTTGTTTCTCTTCTCTGTGTCGGCATTCATGCTTATCTGCCTTATTGGCTGGGTGGAGGTGCCGATATTGCCACCAATTCCTCTCGCTATTTTCTGATATATGGTCTAGTACTTCCATTCGTTTTCCTTTATCATATATCCGAAATGATGCTGAAATCTGCGGGCAATATGCATATGCCTAGTGTGATGGCAGTATTGATCTGCATCTGCGATGTGATATTCAATTACCTGTTTATCTATATCCTGAAGTTGGGTGTTGTGGGGGCTGCCTTAGGAACGGCGATGGCTTATGTCTGCATCTCTCTGCCTAATCTTTATCTTGCAGGTTTCAAGAATAAGATACTGAATCTCCGTCAGGACCATGTTCGTTTCCGTTGGGTCAGGTCGTATGTTCATAATGCCTGTAAAATCAGCATTCCGATAGCCATACAGAACATATTGATGAGCGGGGCGCAGATAGTGAGTACCATGATTGTGGCACCTCTTGGCAATATAGCCATTGCTTCCCATTCTTTTGCTATTACGGCAGAGAGTCTTTGCTATATGCCGGGCTATGGTATTGGTGATGCGGCTACTACTCTGGTGGGACAGACGCATGGAGCAGGGCGAGTAGGTTTGTGCAAGAATTTTGCTTATATGACAGTAGGACTTGGAATGGCTGTGATGGCTGTGATGGGAGTGGTGATGTATGTCTTTGCTCCTGAGATGATTGGCGTTCTTTCTCCGGTAGAAAGTATCCGTGAGATGGGTACCATCTGTTTGCGCATCGAGGCTTTTGCTGAACCATTCTTTGCAGCTAGCATCGTGACCTATTGTGTTTGTGTAGGAGCGGGCGATACCAGAAAACCGGCGATGATCAATCTCGGTACCATGTGGCTGGTGCGCCTCACTCTGGCTTATGCTCTTTCCAAGAGCTATGGCTTGGAGGGAGTATGGATAGCGATGGCTATCGAACTCACATTCAGGGGAATCCTCTTCCTTATCCGCCTCTTCAGAGGTTCATGGATGAAGAGTTTTCATGTAGGTTAGGATTGGTTTTCTGCCTCCAATGTTAGTTTTAGGTTAAGATTTGCATACATCGCGAAGATATTCTCTAAAATGTTTGCAAATCTTTTTTATTTTTCTTAATTTTGCATCGCAGACAGTAACCATGTTGCTGGTTTTGTCGTTATATATAGGTGAACTTGTTAAGTAGCATGATATATATATAATAAGGTATAAAGAAAGAATGATATAGAAAACAATAAATACATAAATAATTAAAATCAGATGAAACTAAGAAAGATTTTTGCAGCAGTTGTGCTGTTCCTTTCTGCAGGTACAGCGATGGCACAGCAGATGCCAGCTATTCCGGTAGACAAGAATGTGAAGATAGGTCGTCTTGATAATGGATTGACTTACTACATTCGTCACAACAGTTATCCTGAGAATGTGGCCAGTTTCTACATCGCTCAGAAAGTGGGTTCTATCAATGAGAATGATGACCAGCGCGGTTTGGCTCACCTCTTGGAGCACCTTGCCTTCAATGGTACCGACCATTTCAAGGGCAACTCTCTGCAGGACTATCTGCAGAGCATCGGTGTACAGTATGGCCGTAATCTCAACGCCTATACAGCAGTAGAGAAGACTGTTTATTACTTCACAGATGTTCCTACTACCCGTACTACAGCCGTAGACTCCTGTATGCTTATCCTCAAGGACTGGAGTAATGGTATCAGTCTTACTGAAGATGCTATCGAGAGCGAGCGTGATGTGGTGCACAATGAGTACCGTATGCGCATTGTAGGTCAGCAGCGCATGATAGAGCGTTCACTTCCTAAGCTCTATCAGGGCGAAAAGTATGGCTACCGTTTCCCTATCGGTTTGATGAGCGTTATCGATGGTTGTAAGCCAGAAACTCTCCGTGCTTACTACCGCAAATGGTATCGCCCAGACAATCAGGCTATTATCATCGTGGGTGATGTAGATGTAAATCATATCGAAGCTAAGATTAAGGAACTCTTCTCAGGTATCAAGGTACCTAAGAATGCCGCTAAGATAGAGAAGGTAGAAGTATCTGATAATGATTCAGCCATCTATGTTATCGACAAGGATAAGGAGCAGCAGGTTGATCTCTTCCAGATTTATATGAAGCACAATGCTGTGCCGGATTCTCTGAAGGGCAACATGAGCTATCTCCTGAAGGGATACATGGATAACGTGATTTCTTCTATGATTGCTGCCCGTTATGCAGAGAAGGCATTGGAGCCAGACTGTCCATATCTCCAGGCAAATGCCGGTGATGGTTCATACCTGATTTCAAGCACAAAGGATGCTTTCACCCTTACCGGTGTAGCTAAGCCAGGAAAGATTAAGGAGGCTTATGCTGCTGTTCTCCGCGAGGCACAGCGTATGCACGAGTTCGGTTTCACAGCTACAGAGTATCAGCGTGCCAAGGATGAATTCATGAGCCAGGTTGACAAGGCTCTTGCCAACAAGGATAAGATGAAGAACGAGCAGTTTACCACCCAGTATGTGGATAACTTCATTTCTAACGAGCCTATTCCGTCAGTAGAAGAGGAGAGCCAGATCTGGAAGATGGTAGTTCCAAACTTGCCTCTTGAGGTTATCAACAGCTATGCCAAGCAGTTGGTTTGCCAGAGCGATACTAACCTTGTATCATTGGTTATGATGCGCGAGCAGGCTGGTGCCGTTTATCCTACCGAGCAGGAACTTTCTGCCATCGTAAAGCAGGTACGTGCTGAGAAGCTCGAGGCTTATGTGGATAATGTTAAGCAGGAACCTCTCATCGCTCAGGCTCCTAAGGCTGGTAAGATTAAGAAGACTGTTGAGAACAAGAAGTTGGGCTTCAAGGAGTTGACTCTTTCTAATGGCGCTAAGGTGGTATTGAAGAAGACCGATTTCAAGGACAATGAGATTGCTTTCGCAGCTTCAGCCAATGTGGGCTATTCTACTTTCGGCAAGGAAGACTTCCTGAATGCTGCATTTGCAGCAGATGTGCTCGATGCTAGTGGTCTTGGCGATTTCTCAAGCAATGATCTTGATAAGGCTTTGGCAGGTAAGCAGGTTGGCGTTTCGTTCAGCTTGAGTCCTTTCAATCATGGTTTGAAGGGTAATTCTACTCCTAAGGACATCGAAACCCTGATGCAGCTCATCTATCTCAAGATGACCGCAGTAAGCAAGGACCAGAAGAGCTTCGACAATATGAAGAGCATGATGGCTACTGTTCTTGCCAACAAGAGCAACAATCCAAGCCTCGTATATCAGGATTCAGTTCAGAGCACCCTCTATTTGGGTAGCAAACTTGCCCGTGTGCCAGAGGCAAGCGATATAAAGGATATCAACTACGACCGTATCCTGGAGATTGGTAAGCAGTTCTACGGCAATGCCAAGGACTTCACCTTCTATTTCGTAGGTAACTATGATGAGAAGACTCTCCTCCCACTCATCGAGCAGTATATCGCCAGTCTGCCAAACAATGGCTTCAAGCTGAAGAACAAGCAGATTCCTTATGCTAATGGTAAGGTAAGCAATGTCTTTACCAAGGCAATGGAGAACCCACAGAACCAGGCAACAGAGATCTGGTATACCAAGGCGCCATTCACCTTGAAGAATTCTGTTCTTGCTGATGTTTCTGCCCGTTTGCTGGAGATGAAGTATTTGCGTACTATCCGTGAGGAACTCAGCGCTGCTTATCATGCAGGAGCAAACTATGGTTTGCTTCGCGATTATGATAACAAGGCTGCCATCTCTATTTCAGCCGTGGCTCAGTTGAACCCAGAGAAGTCGGATATCGCTATTCCTTACTTCTTCAAGGGTATGGAAGAGACCGTAGCCCAGCCAAATGCAGAAGACCTTCTGAAGGTGAAGGAGATTCTCCTGAAGCAGGCTGCTGTTAGCGAGAAGTCTAACGGTTATTGGCTTGGTGCGTTGAGCACATACGAGCGTATGGGTGTTGATACTCATAGCGATTACAAGGAGATGGTGAAGAATCTGAAGGCATCTGAGATTTCAGACTTCCTGAAGAATGTCATCTTGAAGAGTGGTAATCACTTCGAGATCATCATGAAGGCAGTGAAGAACGAGAAGTAAAATCTCGGACTTGATATAATAAACTTGAATAATAAACGAAAAAATCCCGTTGTACAAGCCAGATGGCTGACAACGGGATTTTTACGTTTTTTTCTTTTCCCAAAATTTTTGAAACTCATCATTTAAGAGTCGTTTCGAAAATCTCTCTTAAAAAAGAAAGGATGCGTCTTTATATTGTATAAGAGCATCATCTTCCCTCCTTTACGTCATGTTTCCGAAGAGTATTAATCTCTTCTCTTTGCCTTAGAGGCAAGAGCCTCGCGGCGATCCTGAAGAATCTGTTGGCATCTATCGATAGCCTGATTCTGATTTTCTGAATTTACCTTAATTAAATCATTCATAACCTATTGATATTTGTTAACCGCTTGCAAAGATAGGGGTTTCTACCTATTTCTAGGTATAAAATGCATGAAAATACGTGTTTTATTCGTTATTTTTTGATGTATGTCAAAAAAAAGTGCAAACGATTGAACAGTTTCCCCTCCTTTAGACCGATAATTATCATTTCCTGAACGATATTTTCATAGTCTTTTAAACGAATTGTCATAGTATTCGTCTATAATAGCGTAGAAAGAGCAGAAATGCTGAGTTTTTAGGGAGATTCATACCGCGAAATAGGGATTTTTCTTATCGTATTTCCGATTTTTTTTGCGAACTTTGCACCCGAAAGAACAATAGGAAGTATTGGGTATATATAAATAAGAGTGATAAAATAAATATATAGAAAGCAATGAAAAAGGTATTTCTTTTGGCTGCCCTCGTGCTCGCATGCACAGCTGGCAGCAACGCAAGCGCTATGAACGAGGCAGCGCTCAATGCCTCAATGTCTGAGATGATGCCGGTTAAGAAAACGGCTAAGAAGACAATAAAGAAGACTTCTAAGAAGACTACGACCAAGAAGACTTCTACAAAGAAAACAACTTCAGCAGCATCTAGCACTACAGCAGCAACAACTACAACTTCTGCAACTACAACTTCTGCAACAACCAGCAATGCCGTCGCTTCTACCAGTGCAACCAGCAATGCAGGCTCAGCCGTTGCAGGTATCTTGGGTGCTGTACTGGGCGGAAACTCTAACAGCAGCAGTTCTGCAGGTAGCAGTATTATCAATGGCATTCTGAATAATGTAATCGGTTCAGGTACCTTCAGTAAGCAGGATCTCTGTGCCCATACCTGGAAGTACAGCAAGCCGGGATGCGCCTTTACCTCTGAGAATCTCCTGGCACAGGCTGGCGGTGAGATTGCTGCCAACAAGGTAGAGGAGAAGTTGAGTGAGTATTACAGCAAGTTTGGCTTCAGTAGTTCAAACACCTATTTCACCTTCAAAACTGATGGAACTTTCGCTGCCAAGATTGATGGCAAGTCATGGCAGGGCAATTATACTTTTGATGAGAAGACTCACGCCATTCAGATGAAGGGATTAATCTTGAGTATGTCGGGTTATGCTACGAAGACTGCCAATGGCATCAGCCTGCTCTTCGACCAGAAGAAGTTGCTCAACCTCATCAAGACCATCGGTTCCCTCAAGGGTAATTCTACGCTCAGCGCTTTCGGTACTATCGCCAATAATTACGATGGTATGCGTGTAGGTTTCGAGATGACTAAGTAATCCTGAAGGATAGAATCCATTACTGAGCCTTCTGTTGGAGTGGGCTCAGTAGATGATAATCGCCCTGTAAGAAGTAAAGCATCTTTCAAGCTATGCTTTGCTCTTTACAGGGCGATTTTTCTTGTTTATTTCACGCTCAGTTTCATTGTCTTTACATCCTTGCTGTTGGTTCCTATCATAATCTGGAAGTCGCCAGGTTCTATCACGTGCTTCAAATCTGCGTTGTAGAACTTGAGCATATCTGGGGTGATATCAAAACTTACCTCCTTGCTTTCACCTACTGCCAGATGGATGCGCTGGAAACCTTTCAGTTCCTTTACAGGACGGGAGATGCTGGCTACCATGTCACGGATGTAGAGCTGCACAATCTCGTCGGCATCGCGGGAGCCATTGTTCTTAACGGTGACGCTAGCTGTAATCTTCTTGCCATCCTGCCATTCGGTAGCCTCCTCATTGCTGATGCCGGCCTCCTGGCTGCTCAGGCGGAAGTTGCTGTATGAAAAGTAGGTGTAGCTCAAACCGTAACCGAAAGGATAGAGCGGACCATTGCTTACATCCAGACAGTTGCTGGCAAACTTGGCAAACTTCTCATTATCGTCTGCTACAGGGCGGCCGGTGTTCTGATGGTTGTAGTAGAGAGGCTCCTGACCGGTAGTCTTAGGCATCGAAGTGGTGAGCTTACCCGATGGCGATTTATCGCCAAAGATGACATCGCAGAGTGCATCGCCCATCTCTGAACCTCCAAACCATACATTCATGATGGCTGGTACATGGGCTTTCTCCCAAGTAAGAACCGTAGGACGGCCCGCAAAGTTGAGGAGCACTACTGGCTTGCCCATCTTCAGGAGCTCGGCAAGCAGTTCGCGCTGTACGTCCGGCATCTCCAAGTTGGTACGGCTACCGCATTCGCCGCTCATCTCGGCACTTTCGCCCATAGCACATACTATCACATCCGCCTCTTTCGCAATCTTCAGCGCTTCAGCCTTCATCTCAGCCTCGTTGCCCCAGTTGATTGGTTTACCGGATTCGCCGTTTTTCTGCAGTTCCTGATTGCGCCAGATATTGCTTCCCTGGGCATATAATAAGGTGGCTTTTCCGGCAAGTGCATGCTCCATTGCCTCCTTGATGGTGGTATATTTAGATGGTACCTGTGCCACGCTCCATGTACCGGCTATGTTGTTTCGGGTGTCGGCAAGCGGACCTATCAGGGCTATCTTTCCTTCCTTCTTCAGTGGCAGGATATTGCCTTCGTTCTTCAGAAGCACGAAGGTCTCTGCTGCTACATCGCGGGCTGCCTGACGGTTCTCAGCGGTATAAATCTCGCTCTTGCTGCGCTTGGTGTTGCAGTAGCGGTAAGGGTCGCTGAACAGGCCCAGTTTATATTTCGCTTCCAGAATGCGGCGACAGGCGATGTTCACATCCTCCTCGCTCACCTTTCCTTCTGCTATGCTCTTAGCCAGATGCTTTACGAAGGCGTTGGAGCACATGTCCATATTGGTACCCGCCTTCAGTGCCTGTTCCGAAGCCTCCTGGATGTCTTTTGCCGTTCCGTGCTGCAGAATCTCGGCGATAGAAGCGTAATCGGTAACCACGAAACCGTTGAATCCCCACTGCTTTCTCAAGACATCGGTCATCATCCATTTGTTGGCTGTAGCAGGTATGTAGTCGATGAGATTGAATGAAGACATCACGCTGCCTACGCCAGCCTTCACCACTGCCTCGTAAGGTGGCAGATACTGGTTCATCATGCGCACGCGGCTCATATCTACCGTGTTATATTCCTTTCCGCTCTCAACGCCTCCGTACAGGGCAAAATGCTTCAGACAGGCCATGATGCGGTTGGCTCTCAGAATCTCTTCTGTGCGCATATCCACGCCCTGGTAGCCCTGAGTCATCGCTGCTCCCATCACGCCGCTCAGATAAGGATCCTCGCCATTTCCTTCGCTTATTCGTCCCCAGCGGGCATCGAGCGCAATGTCTACCATAGGAGAGAAAGTCCAGTTGATGCCGTCGGCACTTGCTTCCTTGGCCGATACTTCGCCTACCTTCTTCATCGCCTCGGTATCCCATGAGCAGGAGAGGGCGAGAGGGATAGGGAACATCGTTTCGTAACCATGAATCACGTCCATACCTACGAGCAGCGGGATGCCCAGACGGCTGTTCTTGATGGCGATTTCCTGCAGAGCCTTGATCTTGTCGAGCCCTTTGATATTGAAAACTCCGCCCATGTTGCCCTGGGCGATATCGCTGCCTACCTGAGTATCAAGTGCGCCGCCGGTGGTGATGTCGCCAGCTACCATCAGGTTCAGCTGACCTATCTTCTCCTGTAACGTCATCTTCGCCATCAGTTGGTCGATATACTCCTTCATGGGTAGAATCTTGCCTTTCTTGGTTGTGGCAGTTACTTTTTTCTTAGGGGTTGCGGTATGGGCGAAAGCAGGTGCTGCCATAGTACCAGCCAAAAGAAATGTGAGTGATAAAAGTGCTGTTCTCATTGTTTATTATGTTAATTGTTATTTTTATGTTTATCTTTTGCAAAGATAATAAAAAAGATGATACGATGCGCGATAGGAATGTTAAAATGTGGATGAATTTTTCTTTTTTAGATAGAAATATATCTGATAATGAGATGGATAAGAAAAATGGAGAATATATAAAAAGTGGATGCGGTATAGACGAAAAATGCGAAGATATCTACATTTCTTCTATATTTGATTTGTCGTTTCCGATTTTTTTATTACTTTTGCACGTGAAACCTCATGAAAATAAATCAATCTTAAACGGAATCAAGTTGATGTATCGCATAAATGAATTATGGGGAAAGGCATTCTTCTTCCTGCTCTTTGTCTTGATGCCTCTTTCTCTTGCAGCAAAAACAACAGATAATATAGAGCAGCTTTTTCAGAGTCTGGACAACGCCATTGCCCATTCGGCTGATTATGTGAAGGTACGTGAAGCCCGAATTCGCGATTGGGAGCAGAAACTGAAGACCGCCAGGCGCCTAAGCAGTAAGTATGATGCCTGTTTTGCGCTCTTTGAGGAATACCGCTCCTACAAGAACGACATGGCGCTGAAATACATCAACCAGTGTATGGAACTTGCCTTCAGAATGGGCGATAAAAAGAAGGTGGAAAATGCCAAGGCGCTGCTTGCTTTCCAGGAATCTACCACGGGCGATTATGCCGAATCGTACGACCTGCTGAAGTCTGTCAATATCGCTGATCTTGATGCTGAGGGCAAACGCAACTACCTCTGGGCTTGCCAGCACCTGTATGGCGAGATGGCATATTATTCCAACGTTCCTTCCTTGAAGAAATATTATGCCGGCAAGCGTAATGCCTATCAGGCTGCAATAGACAGCACATTCAGCCATGATGATGACCTTTATCTGCAGATGCAGGAGGTGAGGGCACGCGATGCAGGCAATATGAAGGAGGCTTTGCGATTGAGCGATAAGCGGCTGGCGATGACGAAACCGGGCACCCATCAGTATGCCATTGTACAGTTTTATCGCGGCTTGACCTACAATCAGTTTGGCGATGAAGAGCAGTTTCTCAGCTGCCTCTTGCGTTCTGCTATCTGCGATGTCCAGTTGGCTGTGATGGACCAGGGTTCTCTCTGGGAAGTTGCCAATCTTCTCAACGCCGACCCGGGCGAGCAGAAGCGCTCTCATGAGTATATCAAGTTTGCCTGGAAGTCGGCTACCGTTTTCAATACGCCTATCCGCAGCCGCCAGATCATGCCTGTGCTCACGCAGATTGAGGAGGGATATCAGAAAGAACTTTCTTCGAGCAACCAGCATCTGCGGCTCATGGTAGCATGTTCTGTCCTGCTTCTCTTTGTGGTTATGCTCTTGCTCTACTATGTCAACAAGCAGCGCAAGCGCATTGCTGCGGCCCATCATAAGCTGAAGGAAACCAACCATGCCTTGCAGTTGGCAAATGAGCGTCTTAACGAGATGAACCATTCTCTCAACGAGATGAACCAGTCACTCAACGAGAGTAACAAGATGAAGGAAGTATATATTGGTCGATTCCTGCGCCTTTGTGCCATCTATGTCGACAAGATAGAGACCATGCGCAAGCGAGTAGTGAAACTGGTGAAGGCAAGAGAACTCAACAAGTTGCTGGAGCAGATGCAGGCTGGCGAGGCCTACATGGGCGAGCTGTATGAGTATTTCGATTCCGCCTTCCTGAAGCTCTTCCCTGACTTTGTTGAGGAGTTCAATGCCCTCTTGAGGCCTGAAGAGCGTATCGTGCTCGAAGATGACAGCCGTCTTTCTACCACTCTCCGTATCTTTGCCCTTATCCGTCTGGGCATCGAGGACAGTTCTAAGATTGCCGAGTTCCTTCACTATTCAGTGAACACTATCTATAATTATCGCGCCAAAATCAAGAATAGTGCCATCTGTGACAGGGAAGAGTTCGAGCAGCGTGTGAAGCAGATTGGCATGAAATAAGCCTTTCTGGGCGTGATGGGTGAAATGTGCTGCAAAGGTACAACATATTTCTGTTACTGCCAAAAATCGCGCTGCAGAGTCCTGTTAAACGGATTTAACACTCGCGTTTTCCCGAGCCAATAAAGCCTACTCATAGTTTTAGCAGGAGAGAAACTATGAGTAGGCGAGCAGATATCAATAAGTTTTACCGGAAGAGAAGATAGGTTTGCTGATGGACGTATTTGTTTTTATCAGGTAGACCTAAGCGTCACAACTGTCACGCTGTAACGCTTTGCTCTTTTTCTCCGAAGATCATCTGAAATCTTGTTACTTGAAATGATATGTCAAGTTTTTTTACAAGCATAGAACCTTGACGCCTGAAAATCCAAAGTTCCTTTCAGGGCGTATGGCGCAAACTTGCGAAAATTCAGGAGTGAGCCCACTTTAAAAAGTAAGGCTTGTTTTAAATGTTTATATTTCACGAAAATAATCTCTGATTTATGCCGTTGTCTGGAATATTTTCGTATCTTTACACCATCAATCAAACAGAAAGACTATGTTTAAAAAGACAGATCCGAATCCTCAGTTAGATATATTCACGGCTCCC